>Ga0247825_10000885_pt1 | contig 19431 bp, 16 predicted proteins | sample 13C_Vanillin_Day_FD_194413 | JGI IMG/M metagenome (GOLD analysis project Ga0247825, IMG submission 194413) | Soil microbial communities from agricultural site in Penn Yan, New York, United States - 13C_Vanillin_Day48 | ecosystem: Environmental > Terrestrial > Soil > Agricultural land | place...
GGTCCGACGCAAGCTCCGGCGGCGCGCCGTGGCCGAACCCGGCTATGCGCATGCGGTCGAGGAGCGCTTCGGCCATTACGACGATGCGGCCAACGGTACCGGCTGGTGCTGGATCCACGCCGTTTCACTCGGCGAGGCGCGTGCCGCCGGCATCCTCATCGAAGAGTTGCGCCGCCAGTACCCCGATATTCCGATCCTGCTCACCAACGGCACGGCCACGGGCCGCGAAGAGGGCGCCAAACTGCTCCAGCCCGGCGACCTGCAGGTGTGGCAGCCGTGGGATGCACCCGAGCCCGTGGCGCGCTTTCTTGATCGCTTCCGCCCCCGCATCGGCGTGCTGATGGAAACCGAGGTCTGGCCCGAGATGACGGCCGCCTGCGCCGAACGCGGCATTCCGCTGGTGCTGGCCAATGCCCGGCTGAACGAGAACTCGCTGGCCGGCGCCGAGCGCCTCGGCTGGCTCGCGCGGCCCGCCTACTCTTCGCTCGCGGCCGTGTGGGCGCAGACCGAGGCCGATTCGCACCGGCTGGTTTCGCTCGGCGCCAAGGTCGCCGGCGTCTTCGGCAATCTCAAGTTCGATGCCACGCCGGATGCGCGCCAACTGGCGACAGCGGCCAAGCTTCGCGGCCAGTTGCCGCGCCCGGTCGTCGTCTTCGCCAGCTCGCGCGACGGCGAGGAGCAGCAACTGCTCGATGTGCTCAAGCGTTTCGGCGCGCTGGCTCCGGTGCCGCCCACGCAGGAGGCGATCCAGTCGATTGCGAAGCGCGTGCACGACGTGCAATGGATGATCGTGCCCCGCCATCCCCAGCGGTTCGACGAGGTCGCCGCGCTGGTCGAGGCGAACGGCTTTGCCGTCGCGCGCCGCAGCGCCGCCGGCGCACCGACCGAAGCCGAAATCTGGCTCGGCGATTCGCTCGGTGAGATGGCCCTCTACTACGGCCTGGCCGATGCGGCGCTACTGGGCGGCAGCTTCGAACCCCTCGGTGGCCAGAACCTGATCGAAGCGGCGGCCTGTGGCTGCCCGGTGATCATGGGCCCTTCCACCTTCAACTTTGCCGAAGCCGCAGAACTCTCTCTGGCCGCCGGCGCCTCGCTGCGCGTCGCCGACATGGAGCACGCGGTGACCGCAGCCCTGAAGCTTGTCGAAAAGACCGAGCGCCGCGAGGCCATGGCCCAGGCCGCACTGGCGTTCGCATCCACGAACCGAGGCGCCGCCGAGCGCACCGCCACGGCTCTACTGGCCATCGCCGAACAAGCCTCCCCGGCGCCAGAGGAGCGCCCCGAACCGCACCTCGAATAGGCCGGGGTGCCAAGGCCGACACCAGGCCCGTTCCAGCAACACCGCGGATCCGGCTCTGCCGGTCTGCCGGTGTTGCCCCCGGCAGGGGGCAGGCGTAGCGACACGAAGTGCGCGAAGCCTGGGGGCGAGCAACAGTCCTTCGGGCGAGCAACAGTCACCACGCGTATTTCATGCCCCCTCGAACGGTCCAAGCCTGGTAGGACTGATTGCCCCATTGCCATCCCAGATCGCCCCACCCTGCCCAGCCGGGGCTGATATCGACGCTGACGCCGGCCTTCAATTCGTAACGGTTGCCCGGGTACAGGTCGCGCACTGAATACGGGTTGACCACGATTTCCGCGCCCGCGTTGTCGTACCACCAGTTGAATGCGGCATACGGTCGGACGCGCCATCCCGAGTCCTGGGTCCAGACACTGCGCAGCCGCACTCCCAGCCTCGACGCGAACGCGCCGTGGGCGCCTTCGACGCTGGTTCCGGCGGGATCGACGGCCGCATACGGACTGGAAGAACGGTTGCGAAAATAGATGATCTGGCCCTGCGGCTCGATCACCCAGTTGCTGGTTTCCCCCATGCGCATGGCGTAGCCGGTTTCAGCTGAAAGCATGCCGACCTGCGAGTCGTAACCCGCGCCGCTCGGCACGCCGGGTTGGACCTGGTTGCTGAATTTGGAGTACTGCCCCCACACGTCCGCATACCAGCCGAGCCGGGTCCGATCGTTCTGGTACCAGGTGCCGTACATGCCAACGCCGCTGCCCGATGTGTCGCCGCGCGCCGAGAACGGCGTGCCGAGGACATGGGCATCCGTGCGCGTGCCGGCATAGCCGGCCATGGCGCCCAGATGCAGGCGGTCGGTGCCGCCGAATAGCGAAAACTTCGCTACGTCGCCGCCCCCCTGCATCATCCAGGCATTGCTGTTCGTATCGAGACCGCCGCCGGCGCTGGTCGAACCCATTCCCAGGCCACCGCCACGGAACCAGACAGTGCGGGGGTTGTCCGGCGAGGAATCCCCCCATCGATCCTGAAGACTGTGCGCAAACACAAAGTTGGACAGGCGCTGATCGCCCAGGTACGCGCCGGCTCGCGGCCCGGAGAATGCGCCGAGGCTGGCGCCGGCGGGGCAGAGGCCCGTTGCACCGACCGCCGCCGGGGTGCATTGCGCGAAGGCGCCGAAATTACCCACGAAGAGAGCGGCGACGGCCGCCAGTTGCGCGCCCGTTCGGACGAAGCATCCGTCCGGCCTGTCGTCAAGCCGGTGAAGTGAAGTGCCGGTGCCGGGCACCTGAGGAGACGTACATCGCATGGCCGAACCCTCCTTCGGACAAGGCCGGCGCTCAGGGAGGCCGAACAACTAGAGCCCATTGTGCTCGGGTCTGCGCCAGTCGTCACTTGCCTGAAGGCGGATTGCGGCGATCCGTGAATTGGTTCATGGTTCCACGATGTTGAACATGGGCTCGAACTCGTCCAGCATCGAAAGCAAGGCATGCACCTGCGACACATCGCCGCCCACGGCCACGTCGCCCGCCTCGATGCCGCTCGCGATGGCCGCGGCGATGCCGTCCTCGTGCGCCAGCAGGCTCGCGAGGCGGTCGCGGCTCACCGCGATGGTCGCATCGGCCATCGTGACCAGGCTCGAACGCCGATAGGTCAGGGCTGCGTTGCCGAGCGTCAGGGTCCAGTGCTCGCCGGCATCGACGATGTGCCAGGCGATGCTCAGCGTGTGCCCGCTGGCGCGCTCCGCCGCCAGCCGGATCGCCAGGCAGTCGAGGAACATCTCCATCGGCACCGCCTTGAGCAGGTCGTAGCTCATGCTGCGGCGCTTGGCCGCGGGGACGCCCTGGCGCAACTCCCGCGCCGCCAGCAGGTACGCGTTGCGCCAAATGGCCGATTCGGCGGCGAAGCCGAGCTGCTCCAGAGCCGCGGCACACAACGTGCGCGCGGCCTGGTTGCCGGGCTCCGCAAACACGAGGTGGCTCATGACCTCGGCCACCCAGCGGTGTTCGCCGCGCTCGAAATCGGCCTGCGCCCGTTCGAGCATGGGCCTGGCCCCGCCCATGTAGGCGACGTAGCGTGTGCCGGCCTCGACCGGTGGCAGCGTGTGCAGCCGTGACGGATTGCCGTCGTACCAGCCGAGGTAGTGCTGCACCACGGCCTTGACGTTGTGCACCAGCGTCCCGTAGTAGCCCTGGGCATGCGTGATGTCGACCAGTTCCGCCGGCAGGCGCAGTTCCTCCGCGATCTCCACGGCCGTCTGGCCCTTGTTCATGAGGCGCACGGTCTGGTCGTGCACGTATTTGTAGAGATCGCGCTGCTGCGCGATGAAGCGCGTGAGTGTCTCCTGACCCCAGGTGGGCCAGTTGTGCTGGGCGAATACCACGTCCGAATGGGGTGCGAACTCGTGCAGGGCCTCGTCGAGATAGCGCGACCACAGCCGCGCATCGCGCACCTGGGCGCCGCGCAGCGGACACAGGTTGTGCATCGTGTGCTGGCCGAGCTCCGCGAGGTTCAAGGCACGCAACTGCGGAAAGAAGAAGAACATTTCCGACGGCGCTTCGCTTTCCGGCGCGAGTGCGAAGACGATCTCGACGCCGTCGACCACGTGGCTCTCGCGTTCCTTCTCGATGGTGCGTGTCGGTGGAATCAGGGTCACGGTGCCGTGCGGGAGGTTCTTGCCCAGGCCGCAATCGACCTGCGCACACACGCCGCGCTTGAGCGTCTGGCCGAACTGGAACTGCGAGCGGCGCGACATGGCATTGCCCGCGATCATGTTCTCGGCCACCGTGTGCCACAGAAAACCCGCCGGCGCGATGATCGGCACGCCGTGGCGAATCGCCTCCTGCTCGTCGATCACGCCGCGCACGCCGCCGAAGTGGTCGACGTGGCTGTGGCTGTAGATGACGGCTGTGACGGGACGGTGGCCGCGCTGCTCGCGGTACAGCTTGAGTGCTGCCGCGGCAGTTTCCGCGCAGGTCAGCGGGTCGATGATGATCACGCCGCGCTCGCCTTCGATCAGCGTCATGTTCGCGAGGTCGAAGCCGCGCACCTGATAGATGCGCTCTGTCACCTCGAACAGGCCGTGCGCCATGTTGCGCCGGGCCTGCGCCCACAGGCCGGGGTGGACGGTCGGAGCGGGTTGCTCGTCTTCGAGGAACTCGTAGCCGGCCATGGTCCAGACGACACGGCCGGTCTCGTCACGGATCTCGGCGTTCGGCCAGGTGGCGATGAAGCCACGGGTGGTGGGGTCGTCGTGCTCGACTTCGAAATCGGAAGCCATCAGTGTGTTGCGCATCGTCATCGGTCAGTCCAGCTTGGCTCCGGAAACTTTCACCAGCTTTTCCCAGACGGGCCAGTCGGCGTTGTAGTTCTGGCGGAATTGATCGGCGGTGGTGCCCATGGTCACCATCCCCAGCACCTCGAATCGCTTGACGAGTTCCGGCGATGCAACGGCTTGCTGCGTCGCTTGTTGCAGGCGCGTGACGACGGCCTTCGGCGTGCCCTGCGGCACCGCCAGCGCAAGCCAGCCGGACATCCTGAATTCGGGATCGGCGAAGCCGGCTTCGGCGAAGGTCGGCACGGTGGGCAGGAGCGGCATGCGCTGCTCGCCCGTGATGGCGATGGCGCGCAGCTTGCCGCCATCGAGGTAGGCCTTGGCGGACACGATGCTGCCGAAGGTGAAGCTCAGCTGCCCGCCGACGAGATCCTGCAGCATCGGCGCCTCTCCCTTGTAGGCCACGTGCGTGATGTTGGCCTTCCACGATTGCGCCATGTGCGCGCAGGCCAGGTGCGGATACGAGCCCGCACCCCACGAGCCGCAGTTGCCGCCTGCGGCCGAGGTGCGCATCTCGCGCTGCAGGTCGGCCACGTTCTGGATGCGCGACGCGGCGGGCACGAGCAGCATCAGGGGTGCGGTCGCGATCTGCGTGACGAGGCCGAGTTCCTTGCGCGGGTCGGAGGGGAGCTTCTCGTAGAGGAACTGATTGGTCAGCAGCGACTGCGTGAGCCCGACGACTACCGTGTACCCATCCGGCGCCGCCTTGGCGACCGCATTCGTGCCGAGGATGCCGCCGGCGCCGGGCTTGTTGTCGATGATGACCGGCTGGCCGAGCTGGCGCGTCATCTGCTCCGCCAGGGATCGCGCGACCACGTCGGTGCCGCCGCCGGCGGCGTAGGGCACCACGAGGGTCACGGCCTTTCGCGGAAAGTCGTCCGCCTGCGCAGTCCCTTGCAACGCAAGGCCCGCCAGCAGGACGCCGGCCATCTGCCACTTGATTGCCGTCTTCATCGGCTGTCTCCTTCGTTGGTTGAATGCCTTGATTCTGGGCAACACCAAAACTTATAGCCAATGCAAAATAGAGCGTCAATCTTTAACTGGAGTGCAAAATTCAACTCCGCCAGCTTCGCCATCTGATCGCACTGTCCGAGCAGGGCAGCTTCGGGCGAGCTGCCGAGGCCGTGCACCTCTCGCAACCGGCCCTGTCGCGCAGCATCGAGAATCTGGAGGAGGATCTGAAGGCGCGACTCGTCGACCGCGCCTACGGCCAGGTTCGCTTCACCGCCGCGGGCGACCTGGTGCTCGCGCGGGCACGCGAACTCATCGCCGATGCCGAGCAGGTGCAGCGCGATGTGCTGCTGCTCCAGGGTCTTTCCACCGGCAGCCTTCAGATCGGGCTCGGACCTTTCGCCGCGGGCATGCTGGGCCGGCCGGCTCTGTCCTTGATGACGCAGCGCTATCCGCAACTCGCGGTCCGCATCGAGGTGGCGGACCCGAACACCTTGAGCGAGAAGCTGCATCGACGGCAGCTCGATCTGTTTGTCGCCGACACGCGAGACCTGAAGAAGCAGCCGGGGCTGCAATTCAAGCGCCTGCCCAACGTGTCGGTGTCGTTCTTCGTGTGCGCCGATCACCCTCTGCTGAACTTGGGGGAGGTGACGCTGGACCAGGCGATGGACTACCCGGTCGCCAGCCCGAACCTGCCGCTCGGTGTGGCCGCGCATTTCGAGAAGCAGGTGAAGCGGACGGACCGCCCCGTCTTCAACGTCGTGTGCGACGACCTGGGAACCCTGCGGCATCTGGCACTGACCGCCAATGCGGTGATCCTGGCGCCCGACTCCGTGGGCCTGAACCACGGGACCGAATCGCTGCTGCGCCTGCCGATCAAGCGGCTGACGCGCATGCAGACGCACTACAGCATCGTGATGCTCGCGAACCGGACCATGTCGCCGGCCGCACTGGCCTTTTCAGGCCTGGTCCACGAGATGATGGATCCCGCTAGCGCGAAGGCGGCACGACGATCACCGGCGGCGGAGGCGGCACGGGCATCGTCGGCGGCTGCGGATTGAAGGGCGGCGTCGTCACGGGCGGCACCACGAAGACCGGATTGGCCGGCACCGGCACCGGGCTCTGCGTGGCCGCCGAAGGCTGGTTGGGCGAAGCCGCGCTGTCGACGCTCGCACGGCCGTTGGTGGCCAGCGTGTCGTTGACATTGGTGAGGTCGTCCGCCGTCAGCGTGCCGTTGGCCTGGCGCAGCTTGAGGTTGCCCACCAGCACGTTGTAGCGTGCCACCGCGAGATCGCGCTTGGTCTGGAAGAGCTGGCTCTGCGAGTTGAGCACGTCGATGTTGATGCGCACGCCGACCTGGTAGCCCAGCCGGTTGGCGTCCAATGCGCTCTGACTGGAGGCTTCTGCGGCTTCGAGCGCCTTGACCTGTCCCGCGCCTGAGATGAGTCCCAGATAGGCCGTGCGCGTGGCCTGGGAGACGCTGCGGCGCGTCGATTCGAGGATCTGGCGCTGCTGCTCCTCGAGTGCCAGCGTTTCCTTGACGCGGTTCTCGGTCGCGAAGCCCGCGAACAGCGGCAGGTTGAACACCACGCCGATGCTCGCGGCCCGCACGTTCACACGGCCGGTGCTGGTGCTGGTGCTGGTGCCCTGTGGGTTGTTCGTGGCGTTGTAGCCGAGCTGCGCGTCGAGCGTGGGCTTGTGGCCGGCCTGGGCCTTGTCCACTTCGAGCTTGGCCACCTCGAGGCCGAGCTTCGCCTGCGTGATGGCGGGGTGTACGTCTTCGGCCTGTTGCACCCAGGTGTTCATGTCGGCCGGCACCGTCGGCAGCACCACGGGCGCGGCCAGGGGCGTCGGGTTCGCGCCGGGGCGGCCGACCAGCTGGTCGAGCGCGATCTTCCGGACCTGCAGATCGTTCTCGGCCGTGATCTCTTGCGCGACCACGAGGTCGTAGCGGGCCTGTGCTTCGCGCGAATCGGTGATGGTGGACGTGCCGACCTCGAAGTTGCGCTTGGCCGACGCGAGCTGTTCAGCCACGGCGATCTTTTGCGCGCGGACCAGCGCCAGGCTGTCCTGCGCGGAGAGCACGTCGAAGTAGGCCTGGCTCACGCGCACGACCAGGTCCTGCTCGGCGATGGTGAGCGTGGCCTGCGCGATATCGACCTGCCGCTTGCTCTGCTCATAGACCGCCCAGTTCGCAGGCCTGTACAGGGGCTGCGTCGCATTGATGCCGGCGGACTGGTTTGGAAAGCCACGGGTCGCGGAAAGGCTGTCGGTTGACAAATCCTGATGCGTCGCCGATGCGTTGGCCGTCAGCCCCACCGACGGCAGGATGCCCGCCTTGGCCTGCGCCGCCCGGGCCAGGCTCGCGTCGTACTGCGCGCGCGCGCCCTGGTAGGTGGCGTCGTAGCCGCGCGCGGAGTCATACAGTTCGATCAGGCTCTGGCCGTGAGCCGGCAGTGCAATCGCCGCTGCGAACACGGTCGCGAGCGCTGCCGAAAGGGGAAGAGGCCTGGGAACGGGCATGAAACGTCCTTGAAGAAATCAGTAGCGAGGTCAAAAGGCTTCGCCTACAAGACAGCGAAATCCAGAAACACCGAGGATCTGGCTCCGCCAGGCCGCCGGTGTTGCCCCCGGCAGGGGGTGGGCGGCCACACGAAGTGGGCAAGCCTGGGGGCGAGCATCAATACCTGGGGACGGACGGGTCGTGCTGGGCGGACCAGGCATCGATGCCGCCGGCGATGTTCGCTACCTCGTCGAACCCGTTCTGGGCGAGGAATGCCGCCACGCGCTGGCTGCGTGCACCGTGATGGCACAGGCAGGCGATGCGCTGGTGGGTGCCGAGTTCGGCGACGCGGGCCGGAATCTCGTTCATCGGGATGGTCGCCAGTGTGAAGCCCTGGGGCACCACGCACGCGGTCTGCAGCTCCCAGGGCTCGCGCACATCCAGGACCACCGGCGTTGCGCCCGGGTTCCGGGCGAACCAGTCGGCCAGCTCGGCCGGGCGGATTTGATCGATCATGAAACGGTACGGATCAGAAGTTGAAGCGCGAAGGCGCCGGGAAGTTGAGCAAGCGCGGTGCCACGATGTCCCAGGGCTGCACGGTGTCCCACTTGCCTTCGCTGCTGCGGGTGACGAAGTGGGCGCGCATCATCGGTTCGTCGCCGACGACGGCCGCCAGACGGCCGCCCAACTTGAGCGAGCCCAGCAGGCCCTGGGGAATGCGTGCGACCGAGCCGCTCAGCACGATGACGTCGAAGGTCGGCCCGCTGGGCAGCGGCTGGGATCCATCGGCGTTGCGCACCTCGACGTTCATCACGCCATTGCGGCGCAGGGTCTCGGCGGCGCTCGCGGCCAGTGCGGGGTCGATTTCGAGCGTCAGCACCTGCGCTGCGCGGTGCGCGAGCAGTGCGGCCATGAAGCCGGAGCCGGTGCCGATCTCGAGCACCGATTCGTGCTTCTGGATGTGCAGGTCCTGCAGCATGCGCGCTTCCACCTTGGGCGAAAGCATGCATTGGCCGGGTTCCTTCGGCGTGGCCGCGCCTTCGAGCGGGATTTCCATGTCGAAGAAGGCCAGCGCGCGGTGCGCCGGGGGCACGTAGTCCTCACGACGGATGTTGTTGAGCAGGTCGAGGATCTCGAGGTCGAGCACATCCCAGGGGCGGATCTGCTGTTCGATCATGTTGAAGCGCAGGCGCTCCAGGGTGGGGGTGGGGTTCATGTGATTCTTCCTAGTGGGACTCAGGACAAACCTTCAATTTTAGGCACGGGCTCCGTGGCCGCTCCGGGAGGCGAGGATGCCGGCTTGCGGTTCCAGCGACGGCGGGCCCAGTTGGCGAGGTCGTCCATGTAGCAATAGACGACCGGCACCACCACCAGCGTCAGCAGCGACGAGGTGATCACGCCGCCGATCACGGCCTGCCCCATGGGCGCGCGCTGCTCCGACCCCTCCGTGATCGCGAAGGCCAGCGGCACCATGCCGAAGATCATCGCCAGTGTCGTCATGAGGATGGGCCGCAGCCGCACGCGGGCGGCGAGCAGGAGCGCCTCGGCGCGCGGCAGCCCGGGCACCACGCTGCCGTCGGCCGCGACGCCGGGCTCGCGCGAACGGATCGCGAAATCCACCAGCAGGATGGCGTTCTTGGTGACCAGCCCCATCAGCATGACTACACCGATGATCGAGAACATCGACAGCGTCGAGCCGAACACCAGCAGCGCCAGCACCACGCCGATCAGCGTCAACGGCAGCGCCGTCATCAGCGCCAGCGGCTGCAGGAAGCTCTTGAACTGGCTGGCCAGGATCATGTAGATGAAGATGATCGCCAGCGCCAATGCGGACACGGCATAGCCGAAGGATTCCTGCATGTTCTTGGTCGAACCGCTGAACTGCCAGCCATAGCCCGGCGGGAACGCGATGCCCGCCAGCGCCTTGCGGATGTCGGCCGAGACTTCGCCTGCCGAGCGGCCGTCGACATTGGCGTTGATGCTGACTTCTCGCGCGAGGGCACGGCGGTTGATCTGGTTGGGCCCGGTGGATTCGCGCACCTCGGCCACCTGCGACAGCCGGACGATGCGGCTCGATCCGTCCGCATTGGCGCCCACGGCGGTGCTGACGAAGGGCAGGCGAGCCAGGTCGGCCGGCGAGTTGCGCACTTCGGGGGCGAGCCGCACGTTGACGTCGTAGGTCTGGTCGTCGGGCGCGCGCCAGTTGCCCACCGTGGTGCCGGCCACCAGCGTGCGCAGGGCCGTCGCGATGGGCGTCACGCCCAGGCCGAGGTCCGAGGCCGCATCGCGTCGGACGACGATGCTCACCGTGGGCTTGTTCGGCTTCTGGCTCGAATCGAGATCGACGAGGCCGGGGATTGGGCGGATCGCCTCCATCACTTTTGCGGTGAGCCGTTCGAGCTCCTTCAGGTCGGGGCCTTGCAGCGAGAACTCGATGGGCTTGTTGCCGCCCACGGAGTCGCGCAGGCCGACGTGCGTGACGGTGATGCCCGGCACGGAACGCAGCCGCTCGCGCAGCACTGTCGACATCTGGTCGACGCTGCGGCCGCGCGCCTTGCGGTCGACCAATCGCACGTAGATGCTCGCGTAGATCTTGCCCTGCGCATCGCCGGTGTTGATGGTGGTGAGCGTGTAGCGCACCTCCGGCATCTCGCGCAGCACGGCCTCGACCTGCCGGGCCTTGGCTTCGGTCACTTCGAGCGAGGAGCCCACCGGCGTGTAGAAGCTGATGGCCGTTTCGGAGTAGTCCGCCTTGGGCACGAACTCCGTGCCGAGCAGCGGCACCATGAAGATGCTCGCGATGAAGATGCCCAGGGCCGCAGCCAGGGTCGCCAGCTTGTGCACCAGCGCCCAGCGCAGGATGGACTGGTAGCCCTCGGCCAGACGCTCCGTCGCATTGTCGAACCAGCCGGTAACGCGCCCTATGGTCTTGTCGTAGAAGGTGACCGGCGCTTCGCGCTTGCCATGTTTGTCGATCGCGGGGTCGTGCCAGATGCTGGAGAGCATCGGGTCGAGCGTGAAGCTCACGAACATCGAGATCAGCACGGCCGCCACGATCGTGATGCCGAACTCGTGGAAGAACTTGCCGATGATGCCTTCCATGAAGCCGATCGGCAGGAACACCGCGACGATCGACAGCGTGGTCGCCAGCACCGCGAGCCCGATCTCCTGCGTGCCGTCGAGCGACGCCTGGTAGGGGGCCTTGCCCATCTGCACGTGGCGCACGATGTTCTCGCGCACCACGATCGCGTCGTCGATCAGCAGGCCGACGCACAGCGACAGGGCCATCAGCGTGATCATGTTGATCGTGAAGCCGAACATCGCCATGAACCAGAAGGTGCCGATCAGCGCGATCGGCAAGGTAAGGCCGGTGATGACGGTGGAGCGCCACGAGTTCAGGAACAGGAACACGATCAGCACCGTGAGCAGCGCGCCTTCGATCAGCGTGCGCCGCACGTTCTCGACCGCGACGCGGATAGGCCGCGAGGCGTCGGCGATGGGTTCGAGCCGCACGCCGGGCGGCAGTTGCGGCTTGATCTCGGCGATCGCCTTCGTGAGGCCGTCGACCACCTGGATGGTGTTCTCGTCCTGCGCCTTCTGCACCGACAGCAATAGCGTGCGCTGGCCGTTGTAGAGGGCGAGGCTGTCGAGTTCCTGGGCACCGTCGCTCACGGTCGCGACCTGGTCGACGCGAATCGGTGCGCCACCCTTGCGCGTGACGATGATGCGGCCGAAGTCCTCGGGCCGCTCCATGCGCGCGTCGATCTGCACCACGCGGTCCTGCTCGAGCGAACGGACCGAGCCGACCGGCAGCGCCTGGTTCTCGCTGCGCACCGCCTCGACCATCTGGCTCGCGCTCACGCCGAAGGCCTCCATGGCCTGCGGGTTCAGGTAGACGTTGATCTCGCGCTTGGTGCCGCCGACCAGCGTGACGGAGCCGACGCCGCGCACGTTCTCCAGCCGCTTCTTCAACACCTGGTCGGCCCAGTTCGTCAGTTCCACGGCACTCGGCTGCTTGTCCTTGTCGCCGTCTGGCAGGACCGCAACCGACCACACGGCGCGCGAGGCCGGGTCGAAGCGCAGCACGCGCGGTTCCTTCACTTCGTCGCGGAACAGCGGCCGCACGGCCGCGACTTTCTCGCGCACGTCGTCGGCGGCCTTGCGGCCGTCCACGTAGAGCTGGAATTCGATGATGACGACCGACTGTCCCTCATAGCTGCGCGAGGTGAGTGCGTTGATCCCGGCGATCGAGTTGACGCCTTCCTCGATCTTCTTCGTGACCTCGCTCTCGACGATCTCGGGCGAGGCGCCGGGGTATTCGGTGATGACCACCACGACCGGGAAGTCGATGTTCGGGAACTGGTCGACCTGCAGCCGCTGGTACGAGAACATGCCCAGCACGACCAGCGCGAGCATGAGCATCGTCGCGAAGACGGGATTCTTGAGACTGACGCGGGTGAACCACATGGCGGCGCGTCGGTCAGGGCGAGGTGGGAGCGCCAGGCGCTGCGATCGGCGCCAGGCGCACGACCGTGCCGTCGCGCAGCGGACCGACGGCGCCGGCCACGGCGACCGCGCCTTCATCGAGGCCGCGAACCGCGATCATTGTCTGGCCGTCGACCTGGCCGCGCAGGCCGGTCTCGACCTGGCGGTGGGCGACGCGTCCCTCGATCACCAACTGGACGTAGGGCACGGGCTTGTCGGTGCGCACTGCGGACAAGGGCAGGGCGAGTGTCTCGGTGCGGCCCACGTCGATGGTGCCCTGCGCGAACAGGCCCTGGCGGAAGCCCGTGCTGCGGTCCAGCTTCAGATAGACCAGCACGCTGCGGCTGCCCGCCTGGGCGCTCGGATTGACGCGAACCACGGTGGCGCCGACGCTGCGTTCGCCGCTCTTCGGGTCGACCACGCTGCTGCCTTCGATCTGCAAGGTCGCGCGCTGGCCCACGCGCACCGCCACCGAGTCGGCGGCGGCAACGGTAGCCTCGACCTCGATGCGGCTCAGGTCCACGACTTCGATCACCTTGGTGTCGATGCCGACGCGCTCGCCCGATTGCGCGAGCCGCTGCGACACCTGCCCGGTGATGGGGCTCCTGAGCACCGTGTCGTCGAGCGACTTGTGCGCCATCTCCACGGCGGCCAGTGCGGCGCGGTGGGTCGACAGGGCCGAGTTGAGATTCGACTGCGAGGTCTCCAGCGCGGTCCTGGAGATGAAGCCCTGGTCGACCAGCGCCTTGTTGTTGTCGAAGGTGCGCTGGGCCACCTCGGCCTGCGCGCGGGCGGAATCGGCCTGTTCCTGCGCCTGACGCACGCGTGACTGGTATTCGATCGGATCGATGCGCGCGATGACCTGTCCGGCGGTGACGTTGTCGCCTTCGCGCACCGCAAGGCCGATCAGTTCGCCCGCGACACGGGCCTTGACCTGCGCCGAGTCCACCGCCTTGAGCGTGCCGGACACCGACAGCGTCTCCGCCAACTCGCGCCGCTTGACGCGCACCACGTCGGCGGGCGAAAGCTCGACCACCGTTTCCGCCACCGTGCCGCCGGCGGCGGCTGCAGCCTGATGTGCCTTGCGCGCACCCACGGCGCGGAGCACCCCGCCGATGACGAGGATCAGGACCAGGGCCGCGATGACCCATTTCAATGTTCTTTTCATTCAGACGCTCTCGGCGGCACGCAGAGTCCGTGAAGTACGGTCTCCGTCTGGATCGCCAGGTATTTCTCGGGGTCGATTTCCGTTTCGCCATCGACGCAGATGGCCGCCGCATGCTTGGTGAGCATGAGGAAGATCATCGGCGCGATGACGGTGTAGATCGCAAGGTCGACGTCGATCGGCGCGAATTCGCCGCGGTCGACACCGCGTTGCAGGATGCGCCGCAACAGTTCATGCCCCGGCCGCACCACCTCGCGCCGATAGAACTCGGCCAGCTCGGGGAAGTTCCGCCCCTCGCTCATCATCAGCTTGGTCAGGCCGGAGGCCTTGGTGGAACCGACTCTCTCCCACCACACGCGCATGCAATAGCGCAGCATGTCGGAGGTGCTGCCTTCGTACTCGTCGAATTCCTTGTTCCACTCGGTGAAGCGGCCGGCGAGGTTCTCGATGACCACGGCCTTGAACAGCTCTTCCTTGCTCGGGAAATAGAGGAAGAGGGTGCCCTTGGAGACACCGGCCCGTGCGGCCACTTCTTCCGAGCGGGTGGCTGCGAAACCTTTTTCGACGAAAAGGTCCAGCGCCGCTTCCAGCAATTCGCCCGGACGGGCTTCCTTGCGACGCTCCCGCTTGGTTCGCACGGAGCAAAGCTTGTCGCTGAGGAATCGGGGGGCGGGCATGGCGGTTAATGACTGGCGGGTTAGTAATGTAGTGAGCGGCCGTGACGGCGTCAAGCCGCGACAATCACAGATTCGCCCATTTCAATGACGGAGTTCACATGTCGACGCCATCACCGCAAACCGAGACCATCGTGCTGGGCGGCGGCTGCTTCTGGTGCACCGAGGCGGTGTTCGACCGGGTGCAGGGCGTGGTGGATGTCGAATCCGGCTACAGCAACGGACAGGTGACGAACCCGAGCTACGAGCAGGTCTGCACTGGGCGCACCGGGCATGCCGAAGTCGTCAAGGTGGAATTCGATCCGGCACAGATCACGCTGCGCGAGATCCTGGAAATCTTCTTCGTCGTGCACGACCCGACCACGCTCAACCGCCAGGGCAACGACGTCGGCACGCAGTACCGCAGCGGCATCTACTACGGCAACGACGAGCAGAAGCACGTGGCCGAAGAGGTCATCCGCGAGATCGGCGACAGCAAGACCTACCGATCGCCCATCGTGACGGAGGTCAGGCCGCTCGACAACTACTCGACGGCCGAGGCGTACCACCAGGACTACTTCCTGAACAACCCCAACCAGGGCTATTGCGCCTTCGTTGTCGGGCCCAAGGTCGAGAAGTTCCAGAAGACTTTTGCGGCACGCGTCAAATCCTGAGGGGCCCGAGGCCCGCTATCCTTCCCGCCCATGCGTTTCGCCACAAGCCGCCACCGAACCCGCACCATCGTGTGCGTGCTGGCGTTCGCCTTGTGGCTTGCGACGACACTCGGCTTCATGCACCGCACGGTGCATGGCCCGCTGACCCCGAGCGCGCCTGCTGCGTCCGCGCACATCGGCGATACGGCGAAGCCTGCGGGCGCGAGCCATTCCCAAAGCGGTCTCCTTGCATTGTTCGGCGCTCACACCGACGCCGATTGCCGCCTGTACGACCAGCTTTCCCACGGTTCGGCGGCACTCTGCGTGCCGCCGATCATCCTGCCGGTCATGCTGCCGGCTGCCACCTTCGCCTGGCTCGAAGGTGAGGCACTTGCCCGATGGGTCGCGCTCTTCGACGCGCGCGGCCCGCCTTCCACTCGCTGAATCCCCTTTGCCTGCCGGTTGCTGCATCCGCCTTGCGGGTGGCGGCCGGTCGTCCATCGATTCAACGAGTGTTCCCAGATGCCTTACTTTTTCCGTCGCAGCGCCGTGGGCGCTGCCGTGCTTTCCCTCGTCTCCTGCGCCGCCTGGGCTCAATCCGATGCGGATGCCTCCGCTGACACGCTGCGCGAAGTCACCGTCACCGGCAATCCGCTCGGGGCCACCGACACGATTTCGCCAACCACCTCGCTGGCCAGGGACGCGCTGCTTCTCAAGTCCCAGTCCACGCTCGGCGAAACGCTGAACGGCCTGCCGGGCGTGAGCAGCACCTACTTCGGTCCGAACGCCAGTCGGCCCACCATCCGCGGCCAGGACGGCGACCGCATTCGAATCCTGCAGAACGGCGGCTCCGCGCCCGACGCTTCGGCGCTGAGCTACGACCATTCGGTGCCTGTCGACGTCCTCGTCACCGATCGTCTCGAAGTGCTGCGGGGGCCGTCGGCCCTCCAGTACGGCGGCAGCGCGGTGGGCGGCGTGGTCAACGTGATCGACAACCGCATCCCCACCGAGCCGATCGAAGGCTTCGGCGGCCGAGCCGACGTGGGCTTCGCGACCGGCAATCGCGAGAAAGCCGGCGGCGTGGTGCTCGAAGGCGGCAACAACCGCTTTGCCCTGCACGTGGACGCGTTCAGCCGCAATTCGGACGACGTCAGCGTGCCGCTCGCCATCCCTTGTGCCAATCCGCAGCGGTTCGGCGTCGCCTACAAGCTGTGCAACTCGGCCAACCAGGCGGACGGGGGCGCGCTCGGCGGCACGATGTTCTTCGACAAAGGCTGGCTCGGCGCCTCGGTGAGCACCTACCGCAGCGACTACGGCACCGTGGCCGAGGACGACGTCACCATCCGCATGAACTCCGACCGTTACGCGCTGGAGGGCGAATGGCAGCCGGGTGGCATCTTCACCAACGTCCACGCCAAGCTGAGCCGCACCGAATACCGCCACACCGAGTACGAAGGCCCGCTGCCCGGAACGGTCTTCACCAACGACAGCAACGACTTCCGCCTCGAAGCGCGTCACCAGCGCATCGGCAATCTCGATGGCCTCATCGGCTTCACGAGCGACAACGGCCGCTTCTCGGCATCGGGAGAGGAGGCATTCGCGCCGAACAGCCGGACGCGGTCGAACGCGCTGTTCCTGAACGAAGACCTGGGCACGTCATGGGGCCGCCTGAACTTCGGCGCGCGGACCGAGCAGGTCAAGGTGCAGTCGCTCGGCGATCCCCAGAACCCGGAGGTCACGCGATTCTTCGTCGGTGAGCGCAACTTCACGCCGAGCAGTGCAGCCTTCGGCGCGCTGGTCGACCTGACGCCGCAATGGCAACTCACTTCGAACCTGGCCTACACCGAGCGGGCACCCAAGGACTATGAGTTGTTCGCCAACGGCCCGCACGTCGCGACAGCCGCGTGGGAAATCGGCGATCCGGACCTGAAGAAGGAAAAATCGACCGGCTTCGAACTGGGTGCCCAATGGAAGGACGGGCCCAACACCGCCCGGGTCAATGCCTACGTCACGCGCTTCAGCAACTACATCGGGCTCACGGCAACGGGCCGCGAGCGCAGCGCGGATGGCGAAGTCAATCCGCCTCCAGTCGACACACCCGAAGGATTGCTGTTCCCCGAGACCTTCGCCGAGTACGTCTACCGGGGCGTGCCCGCGCGCTTCACCGGCATCGAGGCCAACGGCAACCTGCGGCTGCTCGGCACCGGCGGTTTCTCGCGCCTGGACGACGCGGCCACGCTGGATCTCGAGTGGCGGGCCGACCTGGTGCGGGCCACCAACGCCAACACCAATCTGCCGCTGCCGCGCATCGCGCCTGCACGTGTGGGTGCCACCTTGGCCTACGGCGATGGCCCCTGGACGGCGCGAGTGGGCTTCGACCACTACGCGGCGCAGGACCGGGTACCACCCTTCGGCGATGTCCCGACCGATGCCTACACGATGTGGAATGCGGCGCTCACCTACAAGATGCGCGTGCAGCGTGCCAACCTCACCTGGTATGCGCGCATCGACAACATCACCGACCAGCTCGCCTACAGCGCGACCTCGATCCTGACGACGACCGTGTACCCCAACGCGCCGTTGCCGGGGCGGTCGCTGAAATTGGGGTTGCGGGCGACGTTCTAGCCGCAAACGTTAAGCATTCCGTCTCCAGAGGGAAAGTACTGTTCTCGCAGGGGAGCCAGGCGCGCGACGATGAAGCCATCTTGAATCCGGCGAATCGCAAGGCGTGGAACTGATGGAGATGGCTCATGCGCACTGAGCAGCATATTGATTCGGTGGAGAGCCGCCTGGTGCGGATTCGCGGCATCGTGCAAGGTGTCGGCTTCCGGGAAGCCTGCGTTCGTCAAGCGCGTGCAGTGGGAGTCACGGGCTGGGTTCGGAACCGCACGGACGGCTCGGTCGAAGTGATGGTGCAAGGGTCGCCCGAGCAACTCGCGGAGATGTGCGCCTGGCTGCGCAACGGCGTGCCATCGGCGGTGGTCGACACCCTCGAAGTGAACGCGCTGCGGTCCCCGGTCGACCGCCTCGACCAGTTCGAGCGCCTGCCCACCATGTAGGCAGTGCGCGGCGCGGTCGAGGTGCGCGCCATGTATCCTCGCCGCGGTGAATGCATCCGTCTTTTCCTCGCTCCTGCCCGTTGTCCTTCTCATCGCCGCGGGCTACCTTGCGGGGCGTCGCGGGTGGGTCGGCGGCAAGGCGGTGAGAGACCTGTCGAACCTGATCTTCCTGCTGCTCGCGCCTGCGCTCCTGTTCCGGGCGATGAGCACGGTGCATGTCGAGCAATTGAGCCTGCGGCCGGTCGCCGCCTACTTCGTCGCGGCGGGCATCATCTTCGCGGGCACGCTGTTCTGGCGGGGCTTCAACCGGACGGCAGCCGTGCTCGCGCTGGCCAACACCTACAGCAACACCGTGATGATCGGCATCGCGCTGATCGGCCTGGCCTACGGGCCCGAAGGCACGATCGTGCTGCTCACGCTGATCTCGCTGCATTCGCTGGTGCTTCTGACCAGTGCGACCGTGGTCCTCGAACTGGCGGTGGCACACGAGCATGCGACGACGAGCGGGGAGGAGCGCCGCTCGATGATTCGCACCGTGGGTCGGGCGCTCTACAACGCGATCATTCACCCGGTGCCGCTGCCGATCATCGCGGGCCTTCTGTTTGCGCAGACCGGCCTCCAGATGCCCGAGGCCATCGACAAGCCGATCGCGTTGCTCGGCGGCGCCTTCAGCCCGGTGGCGCTGGTCATGGTCGGCATCACGCTCGCGTTGACGCGGGTCGGCGGGCACTGGCGAGGCGCGCTGGTGCAGGCGCTGGTCAAGAACGTCGTGCATCCGCTGCTGACGGCCGGCATCGGCCTGGCGCTGGGTCTGCGCGGCTTGCCACTCACGGTCATGGTCGTGGCTGCGGCACTGCCCATGGGCGCGAACGTATTCCTGTTCTCGCAGCGTTACCGCACCGCGGAAGAACTCGTGACTGCAAGCGTGGTGGTGTCCACCGGCATGGCACTCGTCACGCTGTCGGGCGTGATGGCGCTCGCCAATCGATTCCTGTAGATCCCTGCAGTCAAGGCGCGAGGCGTTCGCGAAGCCATGCGCCGGCTTCCTGGCGATAGCGCAGTCGGTCATGCAACCGGCTCTTGCGGCCCTGCCAAAATTCCCAGCGGTCGGGCACGAGTCGGAAGCCGCCCCAGTGCGGTGGGCGAGGCGGTGAAAGCAGATGCCGGGCAGCCTGCACGGCGGCGTTCTTCACCAGCACGTCGCGTCCGCTGATCACCTCGCTCTGCGGACTGGCCCAGGCGCCGATCCGCGAGTCAAGCGGGCGGCTCGCGAAGTAGGCGTCGCTCTCGGCGTCGCTGACTTTTTCGACGCGGCCTTCGATGCGCACTACACGCTC
>Ga0247825_10000886_pt1 | contig 19430 bp, 19 predicted proteins | sample 13C_Vanillin_Day_FD_194413 | JGI IMG/M metagenome (GOLD analysis project Ga0247825, IMG submission 194413) | Soil microbial communities from agricultural site in Penn Yan, New York, United States - 13C_Vanillin_Day48 | ecosystem: Environmental > Terrestrial > Soil > Agricultural land | place...
CCGGCCATCCGCCGGGCACGGCGATCATCACCCGCCAGAGCATCGAGCTCGGCATGAAGGGACAGGTGATCGGGCCGTGGTATCCGGCCGAGTTCACGGTCGAGCGCGTCGGCGAGCTGATGTTCGGTCGCTTCGTCGACTACTCCTGCGTCGACTTCGAGAACCCGGCCTACCAGCGCCTCGCCGGGAAGTTCCACGCCGCCACCAAGCGCCTGATGGACAACAACGCGCTCTCCGGCTACGCGATCGTGAAGATCGTCGCCGACTCCGTCGCCCGCGCGAAATCCACCGAGCCGAAGGCAGTGGCGGCGGCGATCCGCGGCGGCCGCTTCGAGATCGACGGCTACGCCTGGCCGCTCTCGTACACCGAGTGGGGCGAAATGAAGGAGGCCGCGCCCATCCTCTACACCTACGAGAAGGGCAGCGCCGGCCAGATGAATCCCGGCGCCTCCTGGCGGCCGAAGGTGGTGTTCCGCTCGAAGACCACCCAGCCGTATGTTCCCGGCGAATGACCCGGTCCTCGAGGCGCAGGGCCTAAGCAAGCAGTTCGGCGGCACCGCGGCGCTGAAGGACGTGAGCTTCAGCGCCGCCGCCGGCGAGATCGTGGGCCTCATCGGGCCCAACGGCGCCGGCAAGACGACGCTGCTCAACCTCCTCTCCGGCGTGCTGCGGCCCTCGCGCGGCCGGGTGCTGTTCCAGGGACGCGACCTCGGCGGCATGAAGACCCACGCCGTAGCCCGCATGGGAATCGCCCGCACGCTGCAGACGCCGCGCTCGTTCCCGAGCATGAGCGTGCTGGAGAACGTCGCGGTCGGCGCCGTTTTCGGAAAGACCCATGGGAAAGCGGGTGAAGCGCTGAGGTCCCTGGAGCTCGTAGGTCTCGGCGCGCGGCGCGACTCGCCCATGTCCAGTCTCAACCTCCAGGAGCGCAAGAACGTGGAGCTCGCCCGCGCGCTCGCCATGGCGCCGCGCGTGGTGCTGATCGACGAGGCGATGAGCGGGCTCAATCCCTCGGAGATCGAGGATTCGATGCGTCTCATCCGCCGCGCGCGCGACGAGACCGGCGTCACCATCATCTGGGTCGAGCACGTGGTGAAGGCGATCATGGCGGTGGTCGAGAGGATCGTGGTGCTCAACTTCGGCGAGGTCATCGCCGCCGGCACCCCCGCCGAGATCGCAGCGAACGGCGCGGTGGTCGAGGCCTACCTCGGGACGGCCGCCTGATGCTGCTGCGCGTCGAGTCCCTGCACGCCGGCTACGGCGCCACGCCGGTGCTGCGCGAGGTGAGCCTCGAGGCGCGCGCTGGCGAGGCGATCGCGGTGATCGGCCCCAACGGCGCCGGCAAGACCACCTTGTTGAAAAGCATCGCCGGCATGCTGCGCGCGACGCGCGGCCGGGTGCATTACGAGGATCGCAGCCTCGTCGGACTGCGCGCCTTCCAGGTGGCGCGCCTCGGCCTGGTCTACGTGCCGGCCGAGCGCGAGCTCTTCCCGACGATGACGGTGCTGGAGAACCTCGAGCTCGGGGCTTACACAAGGATTGCTACCGCCCGGAAGAATCTCGAATACGTGCTCGCGCTTTTCCCGCGGCTCGCGGAGCGCGCGCGCCAGCTCGCCGGCACGCTCTCGGGCGGCGAGCAGCAGATGCTCGCCATCGGCCGCGCCCTGATGTCGGGGCCGAAAGTACTGATGCTCGACGAGCCTTCCACCGGCCTCGCTCCCAAGGCGGTGGCCGAGCTCTATCGCAACCTGTCGCGGCTCAAGCGCGCCGGCCTCACCATCGTGGTGACCGAGCAGCAGGTGCCGCTCGCGCTGTCGCTCACCGACCGCGCCTACGTGCTCGAGCAGGGCACGATCCGGCTTTCCGGCCGCTCCGCCGAGCTGCTCGGCGATCCGGGCATCAAGCGCGCCTACCTGGGGGTCGCGTGACCGCGATCCTCTTCGACGGCGTGGTGCAGGGGCTGCAGCTCTCGTTGCTCGCCGTGGGCATCACGCTCATCTACGGGCTGGGCGGCGTGCTCAACCTGGCACACGGCCAGTTCGCCGTCGTGGGAGGCGTGGCAGCAGCGCTGTTTTTGCAGTTTGGGCTGGATCCCATCTCGTCCGGCTTCGGAGGAATCCTTTCCGCCGGAATCCTCGGGCTGGTGGTCGACCGCACGCTGCTCCTTCCCGCCTACCGCTACCGCGGCGAGGAGCGACTGCTCCTCGGCCTCATCCTGACGCTGGGGTTCTCGTTCCTGGTCGACGGCTACCTCAACTGGCAGGTGCCGGAATTCTCGCTCTCGTTCCGGCTGCCGGTGCCGATGGTGGAGATCGGCGGCATCCCGATGCGCACCGCGAGCCTCGCCGCCTCCGCCATCGCGCTCGCCGTGTTCGCCGGCCTGTTCGCCTTCCTCAAGCTGACGCTCACCGGCAAGAGCATCCGCTCGATCATCGAGAACGAGGCCGGTGCCGAGCTGTGCGGCATCGATCCTTCGCGCACGCGCACGCTGATCATCTTCCTGGCGGCAATGATGGCGGGCGTCGCCGGCGTGACGCAGGGCCTGTCCTCCTCGCTCGGCACCGAGATGGGGCCCGAGTTCACCATCCTCGGCCTGCTGGTGGCGGTGGTCGGCGGCGTGCGCAGCATCAACGGCACGCTCGCCGCGGGCATCCTGCTCGGCGTGGTCAACGCCTTCGCCAGCCACTACGTCGGCGCCTACGTCGCCTACATCATCCTGCTGTCCTTCGCCATGGCGACCATCCTCGTGCGTCCGACCGGCCTGCTGGCCCGCTTCACATGAAAAGCATTTCCATCCTCGCCCTCGTTCTTGCGCTCGTACCGGCGGTGGCGGGCGACAGCGCCTATTACCTGCGCCTCGCGACGCTCGCGCTGATCTACATGGCGTGGACGGTGGCTTTCAACCTGATCTTCGGCCACACCAAGCAGCTCTTCCTGTGCCTGAACGCGCTCGCCGGCACCGCCGGCTATGTCGCGGTGGTCCTCGCCAAGGACGCGGGCCTCTCTCCCTGGCTTACGGTGCCGATCGGCGCCGCGGCGGCCGCCGGCCTCGGCGCGCTGTTCAGCTACGTCTCGGTGCGGCGCGGGCTCGGGGTCATCTTCCTCGGCATCGTCACGCTTGCCTTCTCGCTCATCTTCCACAACCTGGTACTCGGCCTGCGCCAGTACACCAACGGCGAGACCGGCCTCGTGACCCGCGGCCTGGGCCTGCCGCTGCTGGAGCAGCCGGTGCCGGCCTACTACGTCTTCCTCGGCGTGCTGCTCGCGGCGCTGCTCACCTACCACCTGCTGATGCGCTCGAAGAGCGGCATGGCCTTCCGCGCCCTGTCGGATGACGAGCTTACCGCGCAGCTCTCCGGCATCGACGTGACGCGCTACAAGGTGCTCGCCGCCGCGGTCGCCTCGGCGATCCTCGGCCTCGCCGGCGCGCTCTACGCGTTCTACAACGGCATCGTCAGCCCGAGCGTCTTCTCCTTCGTCGGCATAGACATCCCGGTGCTGATCGCGCTGCTGCTGGGCGGCATGCGCACGCGCCTCGGGCCGGTGCTGGGCGCCGCTGCCTTCACGCTGATCGAGGAGATGGTGCGCCCCTGGGGGCAGCTCAACGTGCTCGTCTACGGCGTGCTGCTGATCGTGCTCTTTACTGCCTGTCGCGAGGGGCTGGTGCCGCTCGCGACGCGGGCCGCGGCGGCTTTTCGAGGAAGGCGCGCACCCGCCGCTGGGTCTCGTCGCGTGCAAGAAGCCGAGCGGTAGCCTCGAGCTCGCGCGCGTAGCCGTCAGGGTCGCCGATGCAGCCCTTCGCCTCGGCGAGCGCCGCGGCGGGCAGCGCAGCGATGTCGCATGCGATCGCACGCGCTCTTTCGGACAGCTTTGCCGCAGGTGCGGCCCACTGGAGAATTCCCAATTCAAGTGCTGCGTTTGCGCTCACCACCTCGGCGCCGAGGATGAGGCGCTTCGCCGCCGCCTCGCCCGCGAGGCGCGCCAGCCGCTGCGTGCCGCCGGCGCCCGGCAGCAGGCCCAGGCGCACTTCGGGCAGGCCGAGGCGCGCCTCCTCGGCGGCGATGCGCAGGTCGCAGGCGAGCGCGAGCTCGAGGCCCCCGCCCATCGCGGCGCCGCCGATCTCGGCGATCGTCACCTGCGGCACACGCTCCAGGCGCGCGAAGACACGCTGCATCTCTCGCGCGAGTTCCACCATGGCCTCGCGCCCCTCGGCGCTGTCGAAGCGGCTGCGCATCAGCTCCAGGTCGGCGCCGGCGCAGAACGCCTTCTGATCGGAGCGAACCAGCAGGACCGCAGCGCCGGAAATCCCGTCCATGACGGCGTCCAGGCGGGAAAGGAATTCTTCGTTGATGGCGTTCACCGGCGGCCGCCCCAGCGTGGCGACGGCGAGCGCGCCGTCGCGCTCGAGCGTGATCATGGGCACGAGCATGACAAGGCGCGTCCGGGGGCGGCTTGATGCAGGTCAAGGCCGCCGGCGCGCCCGCGGCCACAATCGTATCCATGCTGCTCGAATCGGGCACGCTCGCCGCACACCACCGCCGCTGCGATGCGCTGTTCGCCGCCGCTCGGCAGGCGGCCATGGCCGGTGCCGCAACCGAGCTCGCGGCGCGCATCGCCGCGCTGCGCGAGGCGCTGCTCGAGCATTTCCGCTACGAGGAAGAGCACCTCTTCCCGCTCTACGAGCAGGCGAGCGGCGCGGCGAGCACCGGCTCGCTGCGCTCCCAGCACGACGACATGCGCGGCATCCTGTGGCTGCTCGCCACCGCCTCGGCCGAGGACCACCTCGCGCGCTACCGCGCCGACCTCGGTGAGCTGCAAACCATTTTCGACGCCCACGCCGCCGACGAGGAAAGCCGCCTGTACCCGCTGTTCGAGCGCCTTCTCGTTCGCTAAGTCAGCGAGATCTAAGACGTCGTCCCCGCGACGGCGGGGGCCCAGTTTTTTCTAAAATTTCCCTACGCCGCCTCGAGCAGGCTGCCCGCGATGACGAGCTTCTGGATCTCGCTCGTGCCCTCGTAGATGCGCAGCGCGCGGATCTCGCGGTACAGGCGCTCCACCGCGGCGCCGCTCACTACGCCCGTGCCGCCGAAGAGCTGCACCGCCGAGTCGATCACCTGCTGCGCGGACTCGGTGGCGAAGAGCTTGGCCATCGCCGCCTCGCGCGTGATGCGGCGCCCGGCGCTGTCGCGCCGCCAGGCGGCGCGGTAGACGAGCAGCGCCGCCGCGTCGACCGCGAGCGCCATGTCGGCGAGGCGCGCCTGCGTGAGCTGGAACTCCGCCAGCGCGCGCCCGAATACCTTGCGGCTGCGCACGCGCGCGAGCGCCTCGTCGAGCGCGCGGCGCGCGAGCCCGAGCGCCGCGGCGCCCACCGTGGTGCGGAACACGTCGAGCGTCGCCAGGGCGATCTTGAGGCCCTGCCCGGGCGCGCCGAGCAGCGCCTCGGGCCCAACCTCGCAGCTACGCAGGGCGACGCTCGCCAGCGGGTGCGGCGCCATGGTCTGGATCTTTTCCCGTACCTGTAACCCCGGGGTATCCGCGTCGACGATGAAGGCGCACAACCCCTCCTCGGCGCGCGCGAAGACGACGTAGTGGTCGGCGATGCCGCCGTTGGAGATCCAGGTCTTGGTGCCCTCGAGCACCCAGGCAGCGCCTTTGCGCCTCGCCGTGGTCTTCAGCGCGCGCACATCCGAGCCGGCGTCGGGCTCGGAGAGCGCGAAGGCGGCGATGCGCTCGCCCCGCATTACGGCCGGCAGGTAGGCTTTTCTTTGGGAAACAGAACCGAAGAGGGAGATCGGGCCGGTGCCCAGGCCCTGCATGGCGAAGGCGAAGTCGGCGAGCGCGTCGCGCCGGGCGAGGATGTCTCGCGAGAGCGCCAGCGCGCGCAGGTCGAACGCTTCGCCCTCCTCCAGCACGCAGCAATGCTGGAGCAGCCCCGCCTCGCCCAGCTTGCGCACGAGGCGCCGGCACGTGTCCTCCACGGAAGCATCTTCTTCGGGAATGACGAAGCCATGGAGCGCCTGCGCAAGGCGCCGGTGGCGCGCCTCGAAGAAGGGCCAGTCGAGGAAGTCGGCGTCCGTGGCGCCCGCCTAGTCGCCTTCGAACTTCGGCTTCTGCTTGGCGGCGAAAGCGCGGTAGGCGCGCTCGAAATCCTGCGTCTGCATGCAGATCGCCTGCGCCTCGGCCTCGGTCTCGAGCGCCTGCTCGATCGACTGGTTCCACTCCTGGTGCAGGCATTTCTTGGTCATGGCGTGCGCGAACGCCGGCCCGTCGGCCAGGCTTGCGGCCATTTCCTGCGCTTTCTGCAGCAGTTTCTCAGCGGGGAGAATCTCGTTATAGAACCCCCACGCCAACCCTTCCTGGGCGCTCATGGAGCGTCCGGTGTAGAGCAGCTCCGAGGCGCGGCCCTGGCCGATGATGCGCGGCAGGATGGCGCAGGCGCCCATGTCGCAGCCGGCGAGGCCGACGCGCACGAAGAGGAACGCGGTCTTCGCCTCGGGCGTGGCGTAGCGCAGGTCGCTCGCCATGGAGATGATGGCGCCGGCGCCGGCGCACACACCGTCCACCGCGGCGATGATGGGCTGGGGGCAGGTGCGCATGTGCTTCACCAGGTCGCCGGTCATACGCGTGAAGCGCATCAGCTCGGGCATTTCCATCCGGGTGAGCGGGCCGATGATCTCGTGCACGTCGCCGCCGGAGCAGAAGTTGCCGCCGGCCCCGGTGAAGACCACGGCGCGCACGTCCTCGGCATAGTTCAGGCGCTGGAAGGTGTCGCGCAGCTCCGCGTAGCTTTCGAAGGTGAGCGGGTTCTTGCGCTCGGGGCGGTTCAGGGTGACGGTGGCGACGCGATCCTTCACGTTCCACTGGAAGTGCTTCGGCTGCCAGTCGGCGGCTTTCAGGCTGTACATGCGCGCTCCTTTACGGAAGGTCTGAAGAAGTCGCCCCCGCGAAGGCGGGGGCCCAGTTTTTTTGAACATGGGTTCCCGCATTCGCGGGAACGACGGTTGGCCGCTTTTTTCAGAGGTTCCTTAGCCGGCCATGGTGAGCCCGCCGCTCACCGAGAGGACCTGGCCGGTGACGAAATTCGAGTGGCTGCTGGCGAAGAACAGGATGGCGTCGGCGATCTCCGCCGGCTGCGCCAGGCGATGCATCGGCGTGACGCGCGCGAACGCGTCCTTGATCTTGTCGGGCACCGCGGCCATGAGCGGCGTGTCGGTCGGCCCGGGGCAGACACAGTTGACGGTGATGTTGTGGCGCGCCATCTCGCGCGCCAGGCCCTTGCTGAAGGCGATCACGCCGCCCTTGGCGCCCGAATACACCGTCTCGCCGAGGCTGCCGACGCGGCCGGCGTCGCTCGCCACGGTGACGATCTTGCCCGAGTTGCGCTCGATCATCGGGTCAAGGAAGGCGCGCGTCACCATGATGGTGCCGACCAGGTTGAGGTCGATCAGCTTCTTCCAGAACTCGGGGGAGTTCTTCACGAAGGGCTCGGTCCTGCCCCAGCCGGCGACGCTCGCCAGGATGTCGACCTGGCCGTAGCGCGCCGTGGCGCCCTTGCCGAACGCCTCGACCGAGGCGGGATCGGTGACGTCTACGCGGAGGTACTCCACCTCGGCGCCGCGCACCGCGAGCGCGCCCGCAACGGCCTCGCCCGCTTCCTCGTTGATGTCGCCGAGCACCACGCGCGCGCCGGCGAGCGCGAACGCTTCGGCGGTAGCGCGCCCGATGCCCGAGGCGGCGCCGGTGACGACCGCCGTCTTGCCGTCGAATCTCATGACGATTCTCCTGTAGTTTCTCCTGCGGTGAGCCGCGCCAGCAGCCGCCGCGCGAGCACGACGGCGACCTGCCGCCGGTAATCCGCCGCGCCTATTCCCGTGCGCAGCGGCTTGACCTGCTTCTCGACGCGCTTGCCGAGCGCCGCCTCGAGCGCCGCGCCGGGTTCGCGACCGACAAGACTTTCCAGATCGCTTATCGGGATCGGAGATGAATTGGTCCCGGTCAGCGCCGCGCGCAGGCGCGCGATGCGCCCTTCGCGCAACTCGAGCGCGATCGCCACGCCAGCGAGCGGAAAGTCGATGGCCCCGCGCCGCCGCGCCTTGGCGTAGCCCGAGCGCACTTCGCGCGCGGGCAGGCGCACGGCGGCGACGATGTGGCCCGGCGCGAGCATGAGCGGCTGCGCCCCGTCGTCGCGATACAGGTTTTCCAACGGCAGAATTTCCGTCCCCCCGGGACGGAAAATCTCCACTTGCGCCTCGAGCGCAAGAAGCGCCGGCGCGAGATCGCCGCTGAAGGCCGCGCGGCACAGCTTGCCGCGCGGCGCCACGTGGCAGGTGTCGCCGCCGCGCTTGAGACAGTAGCCGTTGGACTGGCGCCAGTGCTCGCTCTGGTTGTAGTAGAGGCAGCGCGTATCGAGGCAGAGATTGCCGCCGAGCGTCGCCGCCGCGCGATGCGCCGGCGCGCCGACCGCGCGCGCCGCTTCGCGCAGCGCGTCCGGCAGGCCGTCGGCTTCGGCGATCTCGCGCAGCGACACGCCGGCGCCGATGCGCAACGTATCGGAGTCTGCCTGGATTGTTTTCAGCTCTTTTACGTTTTCAAGACATACGAGTGTCTTGGGCGTCTCGAGCCCGAGGCGCAGGTTGGGCACCAGGCCGGTGCCGCCGGCGAGCAGGCGCGCGCCCTCGCGCGAGGCGAGCGCCGCCGCCTCGGCGAGCGAGCGCGGGCGCTCCAGCGTGAACTCAGGCAGCAGCACGGCGCGCAGGCTTCTTCAGGGCGGCGAGCAGCCGCTCGGGCGAGGCGGGCAGCTCCTGCAGGCGGATGCCCACCGCGTCGGCGATGGCGCTGGTGAGCGCGGGCAGGAACCCGGCGAGCGCGGCTTCGCTCGCCTCCTTGGCGCCCAGGGGACCGATCGGGTCGCGCGCCTCGACGATGTGGGCCTCGATCGGCGGCGACTCGGCCATGGTCGGGAAGCGGTAGTCGAGGAAGTTGGCGCACGCCGGCAGGCCGTGCGGCGCGTCGTAACGCGTCGCCTCGCCCAGCGCCTGGCCCATGCCCATCCACACCGCGCCCTGGATCTGGCCCTCGACGGCGAGCGGGTTGATGGCGAAGCCGCAATCGTGCGCCACCCACACTTTTTCCACTTTCACTTCTGCCGTATCCGGATCGACTGCGACTTCCACGACCTGCGCGGCGTAAGAGAAGGCGGGGCTCGGCCCCACGGCGGCGCCGCGGTACTTGCCGCCCTGCAGCTCGGGCGGCACGTCGAAGGTGCCGCGCGTGGTGATCGGCCCGCCCTTGGCGAGCGCTTCGCGCACCGCCTCCTCCCAGGAAACGTCGGGATTGAGCTGCGCCTTCAGCGCGCGCGCGGCGGCGATAGCGGCGTTGCCGCACATGAGCGAGATGCGCGAAGAAAATGCGCCGTTGTCCTTGGGGGTGAGCGCGCTGTCGGCGGCGACGACGCGGATGCGCTCCAGGCCGATGCCGAGCTCTTCGGCCGCCAGCATGGCAAGCAGCGTGGAGGAGCCCTGGCCGATGTCGGCGGCGCCGGTGAGCAGCGTCACCCCGCCGTCGAAATCCAGGCGCAGGTTGACGGTAGCGTGCGGCTCGCCGGTCCAGTGCACCGGCTTTGCCGCGCCCGAGACGTAGTGCGAGCACGCCATGCCCAGCCCGCGCCCCGGCCCGAGGCGGCCGCGGCGTGCTCTCCACCCCGAAGCCTCCTCAACCTTTTGAAGGCATTCCGCGAGCCCCGTGGAGTTCACCTGCATGTCGTTCGCCGTGCGGTACGGCGGCGCGATCAGGTTGGCGCGGCGCAGCTCGAAGGCGTCGAGCCCGAGCTCGGCGCCCATCGAGTCGAGCAGAGACTCGAAGGCGTGGCGCATGTCGACCGAGCCGTGGCCGCGCATCGGGCCGCAAGGCGGCGTGTTCGAGTACACGCGCAGCCCGTGGTAGCGCGCCGCCGGCAGCCGGTAGAGCGCGTGCAGCAGCGCCCCGGCGTACAGGATGGTGACGATGCCGTAGCTCGCGTAGGCGCCGCCGCGCTGGATGCATTTCGCGTCCACCGCGGTGATCTCGCCGCTCTTTTTCAATCCGATTTTCAGGTGGACCGCCGTTTCGGGGCGGCCGTGGTGCAGCACGAAGGTCTGCTCGCGGGAGAGCTCGATGCGCACGGCGCCGCGCGCGGCACGCGCGAGCAGCGAGGCGATGATCTCGATGTTGAGGCACTCGGTGCGGTGGCCGAAGCCGCCGCCGACGAAGGGCTTGATGATGCGGATGTCGGCCGCGCGCATGCCGAGGCACTGCGCGAGCGTGAGGTGCACGTAGTAGGGCACCTGCGTCACCGACTGCAGCGTAAGGCGGCCGCGCTCGGCGTCGTATTCGGCGAGCGCGGCGTCGGGCTCCATCTGCGCGTGCGTCACCTCGGCGTAGCGGAACTCGGCCTCGCGCACCAGGTCGGCGGCGGCGAACCCCGCGTCGACCTCGCCGAAGCTATGCCGCACCTCGCGCTCGAGGTTGCCGGGCTTGTCGGCGTGCAGCAGCACGGCGTCGGGCTTGCTTGCCTCGGCGGCGCTGAAGTAGGCGGGCAGCGTGCGGTACTCGACCTCGATCAGCCCGAGCGCGGCGCGCGCGGTCTTCTCGTCGTCGGCCGCCACCGCAGCGACCGGCTCGCCCCAGTAGCGCACGCGGCCGCGCGCGAGCGGGTACTCGTTCTGCCCGATCGGCAGCACGCCGTAGGCCACCTTGCAATCCTCGCCGGTCACGACGGCGCGCACGCCCGGCAGCGCGCGCGCGCGGCTCGCGTCGATGCGCAGGATCTCGGCGTGCGCATGGGGACTTCTCAGCACTTCTCCAACCAGTGAAGTGGATGAGATGTCTGCGGTGAAGCGCGCGCGGCCGGTCACCTTCTCGACGCCGTCGATGAGCGCGGTTGCCTTTCCGGCAGTCTTCATGCAGCGGCGGCGGCCTTCACCGCCTCGAGGATCTTCACGTAGCCGGTGCAGCGGCACAGGTTGCCCGAGAGCGCCTCGCGGATCTCGGCCTCGCTCGGGCTGGGCTTGCGGCGCAGCAGCGCCTCGGCCGCCATGATCATGCCCGGCGTGCAGTACCCGCATTGCGCGCCGAGTTGCTCGTGGAACGCGCGCTGCAGCCGGCTCAGCGCGCCGCCGGAGCTTTGCGACTCGATGGTCTCGATGCGCCGCCCCTCGCAGCTCGCCGCCAGCGTGAGGCAGGAAAGGCGCGGCTCGCCGTCGAGAAGCACCGTGCACGCGCCGCACTCGCCGCCATCGCAGCCACGCTTGGTGCCGGTCAGGCCGCGTCGCTCGCGCAGGTAGTCGATGAGCAGCAGATGGTCCTCCACCACCTCGTCGGTGAGGCGGCCGTTGATGTCGAGTCGGACACGCTGCGCCATGACAGCCCCCACGCTAGCGTCGCATCGCGGGCGCGGACTTGATGTAGCTTAAAGAATCGTGCGCAGGCGGAAGCGCTGGATCTTGCCGGTCGCGGTGCGGGGCAGCTCGTCGACGAAGCGCACTTCGCGCGGGTACTTGTAGGGCGCCAGCGTCGCCTTCACGAAGTCCTGCAGCTCGCGCGCCGTCGCCGGCGTCGCCGCCTGCGGCTCGCGCAGCACCACGCAGGCGCGCACGATATTGCCGCGCGCCTCGTTCGGCACGCCGACTACCGCGCACGCGGCGACCTTGGGGTGCTCGGCCATCGCGCGCTCGACTTCCTGCGGCGAGATGTTGTAGCCGGCCGAGACGATCATGTCGTCGGCGCGGTCGACGTACCAGAAGCAGCCCTCGGCGTCGCGCTCGGCCACGTCGCCGGTCAGGTTCCAGCCGTGCTCCACGTAGGCGCGCTGGCGCTGCGGGTCGCCGATGTAGCGGCAGCCGGTCGGGCCCTTGACCGCGAGCCGGCCGCGGCCGCCCGGCGGCAGCGGCTGCCCGTCGTCGTCGAGGATCGCCACGCGGTAGCCGGGCACGGCGTGGCCCATGGAGCCGACGCAGGCCACCGCCATGGACTCGGAGACGAAGTGCGTCAGCATCTCGGTGGTACCCAGGCCGTTGACGATGCGCACGCCGGTCGCATCGCGCCATTGCTCCCACAGCCGGGTGCGCAGGTTCTCGCCCGCGGAGGTGCACTTGCGCAGGCTGGAAAGGTCGTAGGCGCCCGCGTGCTCGAGCATCGTCTGGTAGAGCGTCGGCACGCTGTAGAGGCTGGTGGCGCGGTAGCGCTCGATCGCCTCGAGGATGCCCTGCGGCGTGGGGCGATGCACCAGCACCGCCGGGACGCGCCAGCGCAGCGGGTAGAGCAGCGACGCGGCGAGCCCGTAGGTGAAGGCGAGCGTCGGCGAGCCGACCACCACGTCGTCGGGCTCCAGCGTGTACACCCTGGGCCAGCAGTCGGTGACCGCGACGACGTCGCGGTGGAAATGCGCCGCCCCCTTCGGGTTGCCGGTGGTGCCCGAGGTGAAACTGACGAGCACCGGGTCGTCGGCGGCGGTGGGGACGCAGCCGCCGCCGGCGGGCATCTTCTCGAGGCGGCGGTCGAGATCCGCCTCGCCGCTCCCCGTGGGCGTGAAGAAAGCGACCTGCCTCAGGCCTGCAGGCATCTCCTCCGCGAGCGAAAGCTCGCAGAGCCCCACGCGTACCTGCGCCTTCTCGACGATGTAGGCAAGCTCGCGCGCGCGGAGCAGCGGCATGGTGTTGACGACGATGCCGCCCACGCGCGCCACCGCCAGCCAGCAGGCCGCCACCATCGGCGTGTTGCCCGAGCGCAGCAGCACGCGCTCGCCGGGAACGAGGCCGAAGTCCTGGACCAGCACGCGCGCTATGCGCTGCACGCGGTCGAGGAGATGACGGAACGTCCAGGTGACGCCCTCGTAGTGGAACACCGGCCGCTCGCCGGCGCCGGCCTCCACCGCCGCATCGAGCAGCTCCGCGCAGGCGTTCAGGCGGTCCGGGTAGTGGCGCAGGTGCTCTGCCGAGTAGTCGAGCGTCGGCCACAGCTCCCGCGGCGGGAGCTGCGAGCGGATGAAGGGATCGATCTGGGCCGAGGCAACGCCGCCGGGCAAGCGCATGAAAGGACGCTAGGCGCCTGCCGCCCGCGCTCCCTTGATATGCATTAAGAGAAAATAGGGCCGGAGACCATGAACGCCCCGCCCATCCGCCGCTGGCTCGTCGAGGCCGCGCAGCGCATCGATGCCGCGCTCGGCCCGGCGCGCCTGGCGCGCCTCGTGCTGCCGCCGCTCATGGAGCAGCCGGGCAAGGAAGGCGAGTTCTGCGCCGTGCAGCTCGACGACGGCAGCGTCGGGCTCGCCTTCGCGCTGCTCGAGGGCACGCTTGCGGCGCTGCATGGCCGCGGCGCGCCCGGCGTGGGCCGCTCGGCCATGGAGCTGGTGCGCGGCTATGCGGCGGGCGACGCCGCCGCCCGCGCCGTCGGGCTGGCGGCCATCAACGCCCTGGCACGCCGGCTGTACGCGCGCGCCGGCTTCGTCCCCGACGAGTCGACCGATTCGTTCGGCTCGCTCGCGCTCGCGCCGGGCGACCGCCTCGGCATGGTGGGCCATTTCAGCTCGCTCATCGCCCAGGCGCGCGCGCACGGCGTGCCGGTCACCGTCCTGGAGCTAAGGCCCGAGCTCGTGCGCGAGGAGCCCGGGCTTGTGGTGACGCTGGATGCGAAGCAGCTTGCCGGGTGCAACAAGATCGTGTCGACGAGCACCTTGCTCCTAAACGACACGTTCGAGCAGGTGAGCGCGCTCTGGCGCGGCGCCGAGGCCGTGGCCATCGTCGGTCCCTCGGCCGGCTGTCCGCCCGATCCGCTGTTCGCCGCGGGCGTCTCTTCGGTGGGCACCGCGTGGGTCGAGGACGCCGGGGCCTTCCTCGCCCACGTCGCCGCGGGAGAGAAGTGGGCTGGATCCGCCCGGAAGGTTACGCTCACGCCGCAGCGCTATCCCGGAATCGAGACGCTGCTTGCAAGAGCGTCCGCGCCGGCTTGATGTACCTCAAGGCGTGCCAAGCGAGACGGGCGTCGACTCTTGCCGGAGGACGACCAGCGCAGCGTCGGGCTGATGTTCCGGCGCGTCGCCTGGCAGGGCGCCGCGGTGCTCGCCGTCCTGCTCGGGCTGCTCGCGCACCTGCGCTAGGAAGCACCGCTCACCATTCTGATCCGAGGGTACGCTAGCCGGGATCATCCGGCTTTTGCGCCGCCGGTTGCGGTGGGGCCGGTTTCCGGTTGATCCGTATCAAGTCCCTGCCGCGGGCGAGACCGGTAAGTTACACCGGCTGTCAAAAGGAACCGCAATGGCCAAAATCGAAGGCGTCTGTCGCGAGGTGTGCGACGCGACCGAGTACATCGCCATCGTCACGCAAGGCGAGGACGGCCCGCATCTGTCCGGCCACTGGGGCAGCTACATGTTCCTCGACGTCGAAGAAGGCGTGGTCGCGTTCCCGGTGGGCCGCTTTCACACCACCGAGCAGAACCTGCGCAGGAACCCCCGCATCCAATTGCTCGTGGCGTCGAAGAAGATCCCGGGAACGAAGAGCCCCGGACAGGGCTGCGAAATCCGCGGCGCCGGCGAAATCGTCGCCACCGGGAAGTTCGTCGACGCGGTGCGCGCCAGGTTTCCGTGGGCGCGCGGCGCGCTGGTCGTGCGCGTGGAGCAGACGAGCACGCAGCTATGAGGCGGATACAAGGAGAAGCCCGGACATGAAGATCAACAAGGTCGATCACATCTGCATTGCCGTGCGCAACCTGGAACAGGCATGCAAGGTGTGGGAACCGATTCTCGGCAAGAGCGCGCCGGACGACGCCTATGTCGACGAGCCGGAAAAGATCCGCGTCGCGCGCTACTGGCTGGGCGAGGTGGGCTTCGAGCTGATGGAGTCCACCACGCCCGACGGCGAGGTGGCGAAGTTCATCGAGCGCCGCGGCGAAGGCGTGATGCTGATCAGCTTCAACGTCGACAGCACCCGACGGTCGATGGACGAGCTGAAGCAGAAGGGCTATTCGTTCATCGGCGGCCCGCGCCCCTTCCGCGACTGCGAGTTCGCCTTCATCCATCCGCGCACCGTGAACGGCGTGCTGCTCGAGCTGATCGACTACAAGTGGCCCGAGCACCAGGCGCAGGGCGGATGACCGCCTGACTGCGGCGGGCCCTACGCTTGCTGCCGCTCCCCCAGCAGGAGCCTTCTCAGCATGCGCAGGTCGTTGAGGATGCGACGGCTGTCGTCGACGTGCCGCGCACGCCTGCTCGGCGACGATTGCCTTGTTGGCCTCGATCGCCTCGCGCAGCAGCCCGATGTACTCGAGCGAGTCCTCGATGCTGTCGAAAGGCTTGCGCTCGGCGGCGGCGTGCTTCGCGTCTGCGGCGGACATGCCGCCGCTAGTCTAGGCCCGCCTGCGTGACGCGAGCCCGTGTTCCTATAGGATAATCTGGACCACGGGAGGAAGAACGACCATGAAAACCCTGCTTGCCGCCGCACTGGCCGTCGTATCGACGGCTGCGTACACCCAGGCCGTCGATCCGGCGCTGCTGGAGCGCGCGAAGTCCGAAGGGCGGGTCGCGTACTACGCCAACATCACTGCGATCGAGCCCATCATGAAGGCGTTCAGCGCCGACACCGGGATCAAGGGCGAGTACACGCGCATCTCGACCACCAAGTTCGTGGCGACGGCGATCACCGAGTTCGAGGCCGGGAGGTTCATGGCCGACGTCGTCCAGGGGCCGCTGCCGGTGCTCGAGATCCTCAAGGACAAAGGGATGCTCGCAAGCTACAGCTCGAAGGTGACCGCGGGCTACCCGGAATGGACGCGCAAGGACGGCAGCATCCAGCTCTTCGGCATCGAGTACATCGCCGTGATCTACAACAAGGAGCGGGTCGCCGCGGCGGACGTGCCGAAGCGCTACGAGGACCTGGCGGATCCCAAGTGGCGCGGCAAGATCGTCATGCCCAATCCCTCCAACCACGCCACGACCATCGCCTGGCTGCGCGGCCTGCGCGAGCATGTCTTCGCGAACGACGCGGAGTGGATGAAGTTCCTGCGCGGGCTCGCCGCCAACCGGCCGATGTTCGTCGCCTCGCTCGGGCCCACGCCGGCGCCAATCGAAAGCGGCGAAAAGCCGATTGGCATCTCCATGCCGAAGTACATCGTCACCAAGGCGCCCGCGCCCCTCGACTGGGCGCGCATCGAGCAGCCGATGATGGGCACGCCGCGCGCCATCGCGATCTCGGCCAGGGCGCCCAACCCGAACGCAGCGCGGGCCTTCGTGGACTATTGGCTGTCGTCGAAGGCGATGGGCATCCTGGCGAAGGACGTCGGCGAGTACGTGCTCGCGCCCGGCGTCCACCCGCCGATCGACGGCATCGCCAAGGCGAAGGTCATCGCGATCGAGGAGCTGTCGGACGACGAAACCCGGAAGTGGGGAGCGGAGTTCAAGAAGATCTTCGACGTCAAGTAAGTGGAGATCCAGGTCCGGGGCCTGTCGCGCCGGTACTTCTCGGAAGGGCGCGAGATCCGCGCGCTCGACGGCGTCGACCTCACGATCCCGGCCAACCGGATCTTCACCCTGCTCGGCCCCAGCGGCTGCGGCAAGACCACGCTGCTGCGCTGCATCGTGGGGCTGGAGTCGCCCGACGCGGGCGAGATCGTCATCGGCGGCGAGACGGTGTTCTCGAAGGCGAAGGACATCTACGTCCCGCCCGAGAAGCGCGGCCTCGGCATGGTGTTCCAGACCTACGCCATCTGGCCGCACATGAACGTGTTCGACAACATCGCCTACCCGCTGCAGGTGCGCGGCATGGCGCGCGACGCGGTGCGCGAGCGCGTCGCCCGCACGCTCGAGTTCGTGCAGCTCGAGGGCTACGAGAGCCGCCCCGCGACCCGGCTCTCGGGCGGCCAGCAGCAGCGCGTGGCGCTCGCCCGCGCGCTGATCGCCGAGCCCAAGGTCATCCTGTTCGACGAGCCGCTCTCCAACCTCGACGCCAAGCTGCGCGAGGAGACGCGCAAGGAGCTGAAGGCGTTCCTAGGCAAGCTCGACATCACGGCGCTGTACGTGACCCACGACCGCGTCGAGGCGCTCGCGCTCTCCGACCTGATCGCCGTCATGCGCGCCGGCCGCCTGGTGGAGATCGGCACGCCGCAGAAGATCTACTTCGACGCCGACACGCGGTTCGTCGCGGATTTCATCGGCCGGGCGAACCTGGTGAAGGCGAGGATACGGGCGCAGGAGGCGGAGCGCACGCTGGTCGACTCGCCGCTCGGCGCCATCGCGTGCCAGCGCCGTGACCTGCCGGTCGGCGCCGAGGTGACGCTGTGCATCCGGCCCGAGTTCATCCACGTGGCGCCGGGCGAGGGCGCCGGGGAGAACGTGGTCAATGGCCGCATCGAGTCGCAGACGTTCGTCGGCGAGACCTACGAGTCCGAGATTCGCGCCGGCGACGAGCTGCTGCTCGCGCGCATCGAGCCGGATGCACGCCTCGCCACCGGCGACGCCGTGCACTTCCGCCTCGACCCGGCGCACGGCCTGCTCGTGGCGCGCTGAGCGCCGCGGCCGTGGACAAGGCGCGCGCCCGGCTCACGTACTCGCTGGTGGCCATCGTGGGGTTCCTCACGGTGTGCCCGGTGGTAATGCTCGCCCTCGGCAGCTTCTCGGAGGGGCTGACCGCGTTCGGCAGGTTCACCCTCGGCAAGTACGCCGGCGCCTACACCGACCCGGCGTTCTTCGGCGTCATGCTCAACACCGTGGTCTTCGTGCTGGGCTCCTCGGTGCTCGCCACCGTGCTCGCGGTGTTCCTCGCCTACCTCAACACGCGCACCGACATCCCGTTCAAGGGCCTGTTCGCGATCCTTTCGATCATCCCCATGATGATCCCGCACCTGCTGTTCTCGGTGAGCTGGGCGCTGCTGCTCAACCCGTCGAACGGGATGATCAACGTCGTGCTGAAGGGCCTGTTCTCCCTGGAGAGCGCGCCCTTCAACGTCTACAGCCTGGAGGGGATGATCCTGGTCGAGGCGCTGCTCGACCTGCCGATCGCCTACCTTATCATCGCGCCGGCCATGAGGTCGTTCGACGTGGCGCTGGAGGAGTCCTCGCGCGTGTTCGGGGCGGGCCCGTGGCGCACGCTCCTGCGCGTGACGCTGCCCATCCTGCGCCCCGCGATCCTCGCCGCCTTCATCCTCGGCGTGGTGCGCAGCCTGGCGTCGTTCGCGGTGCCGCAGGTGCTCGGCATGCCGGGGCGCGTCAGCGTGCTCGCGACGCACATCTACGAGATGATCTCGCTCGGCTTCTCGCCCGACTACGGCAGGGCCGCGGCGCTCGGCATGAGCGTGCTCGCGGCCTCGGTGACGCTGATCTACGTCTACCGCGCGCTCACCGCGGAGGGCGAGAAGTACGTGACCATCGCCGGCCGCGGCTACCGCCCGACGCTGATCGAGCTGGGACGCGCGCGCATCCCGCTGTTCGGGGCGGTGGCGCTGCTGTCGGCCGCGATGATCGTGCTGCCGGTCGCGGTGCTGCTCTACACCTCGTTCGTGCCCTACACCATGGTGCCGAGCGCGCGGGCGTTCTCGATGATGACGCTCAAGCACTGGCTGGACGTGCTGAACGACCCCCTGTCGCTGCTGGCGCTTAAGAACAGCCTGTTCCTCGCGGTGGGCGGCGCGACGCTCGGCGTCCTGCTGTCGATCTTCGTCGGCTACGCGATCGTCAAGGTGCGCACGCGTGCCGCCGGGGTGCTCGAGTCGCTCTCCTTCCTCTCGTTCTCCTTCCCGGGCATCGTCATCGGCGTGGGCTTCATGTGGTTCTTCGTGCAGACGCCGCTCTACGCGACGATCTGGGCGCTGCTCATCGCCTACATCGCGACCTACCTGCCGTACGGCGTGCGACCGATGGCGAGCGCCTTCGTGCAGATCCACGCGCACCTCGAGGAGTCCTCGCTCGTGTGCGGCGGGAGCCACCTGACCACCCTGCGCCGCATCATCGTGCCGCTGCTCGTCCCGGGGATCGTCTCGGCCTGGGTACTGATGGCGAGCATGTTCGTCCGCGAGCTGACCGTGTCGGTGGTGCTCTCGCGGCCGGGCACGGAGGTGCTGGCGATGCAGATCCTGAAATTCTCCGACGACGGCCTGTGGGGCAAGCTCTCCGCCCTCGGCATCATCATGATCGCGATCTCGACCGCGCTGGTGCTCGCCGCCAATTTCGTCGGCGCGCGCTACTCCAGGGCCGTGGCCGCCGGGGCGGGCTGACTCTCAGCCGTGCAGCGCGGCGTACTTCTCGGCGAGCTGCTCGGGCGTCTCGACGAAGTCGGGGTGCTGGACGATGCAGTCGGAGGGGCAGACGAGCTTGCACTGCGGCTCGTCGTGCGCGCCGACGCACTCGGTGCACTTCAGCGGGTCGATAACATAGACCGGCTCGCCCGCCTTGATCGCCTCGTTGGGGCACA
>Ga0247825_10000887_pt1 | contig 19427 bp, 18 predicted proteins | sample 13C_Vanillin_Day_FD_194413 | JGI IMG/M metagenome (GOLD analysis project Ga0247825, IMG submission 194413) | Soil microbial communities from agricultural site in Penn Yan, New York, United States - 13C_Vanillin_Day48 | ecosystem: Environmental > Terrestrial > Soil > Agricultural land | place...
TTAGCATCGGCCGGGTGGCGGCCTTCCGTAGTGGCTGTGGTAAATTAGCTCCGCCGGACAGACTGCGACAGAGAGCGTTCTCGGAGGACCGTCGTGTATACGGACATGGCCATCTTCAGTGGAAGGGCCCACCCTGAGCTCGCGCGCAGCGTGTGCGCCAATCTCGAGATGCCGCTGGGCAATTGCGACATCTTCGAGTTCAGCAACGAGAACATCTTCGTGCGAATCCAGGAGAACGTCCGCCAGCGCGACGTCTTCCTGATCCAATCACTCTGCTCGCCGGTCAACACCTCCGTCATGGAGCTGCTGATCATGATCGATGCCTTCCGTCGCGCCTCCGCGGGCCGCATCACGGCCGTGATTCCGTACTTCGCCTACGGCCGCAGCGATAAGAAGGATCAGCCGCGCGTGCCGATCACGGCCCGTCTCCTCGCCAACCTGATCGAGACGGCGGGCGCAGAGCGTGTCCTGACGATGGACCTGCACGCCAGCCAGATCCAGGGCTTCTTCAACATCCCGGTGGACGAGCTGACGGCCCTCGATTCGGTCGTCGACTACTTCCGCCAGCGCGACCTCACCAACACCACCGTCCTCGCTACGGACGTCGGCGGCGAGAAGCGGGCGCGCAACGCGGCGAAGCGCCTGGGCACACCCCTGGCGATCGTGCTCAAGGAGCGGATCGGCAACGAAGAGCGGGTCAACGCCCAGAACCTTATCGGCGAGGTGGAGGGCCGCAACGTCTTGATCATCGACGACGAGATCGACACGGGCGGCACGATTCGCTCCGCCGCCGACATCGCGCTATCTCGTGGCGCCCTCGGTGTCACGGTCGCGTGCATCCACCCCATCCTTTCGGGCAACGCCGTGCAGCGCCTCTGCGGCAGCGACTCGATCGAAGAGCTCGTGGTCACGGACACGATCCCGCTCGGCCCGGACAAGCAGCACCCGAAGATCACGGTGCTGCCCCTCTCGCCCCTTTTCGGCGAAGCGATCAGCCGCATCCATAGCGGCCGCAGCGTCGGCGAGCTGTTCTCGGAGTAGACCCCTCCCCCTAACCCCCTCCCTGGATTTCGGAGAGGGGGAACCGGATGTCGAGCAACGACCGGTGGGCGAATCTGTAGTGAAGCGGCCTGCTGCGGACGGCAGCGAAGCGCACCAGGCTGCTTCACTACGGACGTGGGTGCCAGCGGTTCTCGCTGCGCTCGAACGGCAAGTCTGAAGGCATGTAGCTGCAAAGACACGGCGCGAGGCCGTCCCCCGAGGGGGACGGCCTCACTACGCGCCCTACGCCAGAAGGGGCGTCTAGAACCGCATGCCGCTTGCGCCGCCGCGGGTTCGCGTGCTGCTGGAGCTGCTGCTGCCCTGCACGTCCGGCTGACCGTCGCCGTCCTTGTCGCACTCGGCGCCGTTGCCGCGCGGCGCCTTGTCGGTGCCGTCGTCGGACGGCGTCTGGTTGCCCGGGCTCGAAGGCGGTGTCACGTCCGCCTCCTCGGTCGCGCTTGGTCCCGGTGTCTGGGCGCTGACCAGGGAGCCGCCGATGAACAGCCCTCCCAGGATCAGCGCCCCACCGGCCGCGGCCGCGGCTATGCCCATCTTGATCGACTGGATACTCATGCGTCCTACCTCCTTTGTGGTAGCCCGGTCAGGCGCCGGGACACTTTCAGGCTAGGGAGGCGGGAGACGATCAGTGTTTTCGGTTCCCTAAATGAGTGTGAACCTCGGGAGTGGGCAAACGAGCAAACGGGAAAGGGGCACGGTGGCAACATTGCTTCGGTTCCAAGGCAGCAAGGACGGCGGTGTAAACTCGGGATGAGGCCCCCGCTTGTATGTGCGCCGTTTCCAGCTGACTTCCTTCCGCAACTACCGCACCCTCGATTTCGCGGCCGGTCCCGGCCACCTGCTCTTCCTGGGCGACAACGCGCAGGGCAAAAGCAACCTCCTCGAAGCCCTGTACATCCTCGCTTCCGGCCGCTCGCCGCGCGCACTGCACGACGTCGAGATGATCGGCTGGGGCGCCGAGAGCGAGGGCCAGCCCTTCGCGCGGATCCAGGCCCAAGTCGATCGCCGCGAGGGATCCGTGCAGCTCGAGACCATCGTGGTGGGGACTGCGCAACCGCCGGCGCCGCCGACCCGCGCGGGGAAGCGTTATCGCGTCAACGGCATCGCACGCAGGGGCGTCGACTTCGTCGGCCAGCTGCGCGCTGTACTTTTTACGGCGGACGACCTTGAAATCATCTCCGGCCCGCCATCGACGCGCCGCGCTTACCTCGACGCCGCCCTGACGCAGCTCGACCGCTCCTACTACGCCGCGCAACACCGCTACACGCGCGTCCTCCAGCAGCGCAACGCCACCCTGAAGCGGATCAAGGAAGGCGTTGCGGGCACGGACGAACTGATGCTGTGGGACACCACCTATACGCGCGAGGGCGCAACGATAATCGCCGCCCGCCACCACGCCCTGCGACGCCTGCGCGAGCTGGCGTCTTCGTCCCACGCCGTGCTCAGCGGCGCCGCCCTCGAAGACCTGGAGCTGACCTACGAGCCGCAGCTGGGCGACGAGATGCGAGGTGCCATCCCGGACGAAGCGACCGTCGAAGAGGTGCAGCGCATCTTCGAAGCCGCGCTGGTGTCGCAGCGGCGGCGGGAAACCGGCGCGGGACTGTCCCTGGTCGGACCGCACCGGGACGACTTCACGATCAAGCTCAACGGCGTTGCGGCAGCGTCGTTCGGCTCGCGGGCGCAGATAAGGACGGCGGCGCTCTCGATCCGCCTCGCCGAGGCCGAGCTGCTACGCGCGCGTTCGGACGACCCACCGGTGCTGCTCCTGGACGACATCGTCTCGGAGCTGGACGCCAGGCGCCGCGATTCTGTCCTCGCAGGCCTTGCCGGCTTCGATCAGGTCTGGTTCACGGCGACGACAGGGTCATGGCTGCCGGAGGAGTTCCTCGCCAACTGCGAGATGTTCACCGTCTCGGGGGGCGCCGTGACACCGGGAGCCAGCGAGTGATGAACATACGCCGTATCGTTACGGGCCACGATGAAGAAGGGCGGGCTGTCGTCCGGATCGATGAGAACGTCGCCAATGTCCAGAGCCGCCGGCCGGGACACGAAGCCGCGGTGATCTGGTCGACGCAGGCCTTCCCGGCCGATAACACCAGCAGCGAGGACGGCGCCGAACGAGAGATTGCTTCGACCGTCCCTGACGGGAGCGTCTTCAGGATCGTCAGCTACGGACCGGGGTGCGCGCCGCGTCTGCATCGCACCGACAGCATCGACTACGGCGTCGTCATGTCCGGCGAGATCGACATGGAGTTGGACGACGGTGTGGTGGTCCACCTCGAGGCTGGCGATGTGGTTGTCCAGCGCGGCACCCTGCATAACTGGGTCAACAACGGCGCCGAGCCGTGCGTGATCGCCTTCGTGCTCATCGACGCGACACCCGTCAGCACCGGCGATGGAACGCTGAGCGCGAGGGGCTAGACCGCGGGACGGCCGAAGAGGTGATCGGCCTTACCCCGAGGCAGGAGCACTTCGAGAGCCAAGGGCTCGACCGTGAAGCGCACCGGCGTCTCGCCGCAGTATTCGCCATCGAGCTGCACTGCCAGACCGGGCGTGTTCAGCTCCAGCGCGCGCACGCGGCGGAAGGTGACGTTGTCGCGCGATTCGTGCTTGCCGATGACCAGGCGGGCGGCGGTGGCCGCAATGTCGACGGGACTGTGCGCCTCGAACAAATAGGCGTCGAGAAGGCCGTCGTCCGCGAGCGCGGCGCCGGTGATGTTGAGGATGCCGCCGTACGAGCGGGTGTTGCCCAGGAGCAGCCAGTACGCGTTCGCAGACAGCTTGTCGCCATCGATGATCAGTTCGACGGGCCGGGCGCGGTAGCCAGGCAGCCTGGCGACGGCCCAGAGGGCGTATGACGTTGAGCCCAGCAGTCGCTTGGGCCGCGACGGCACCGCCTTGACCACCTCGGCGTCGAAGCCCACGCCGGCCATTAGGAGGAAGTAGCGCTCGTTTGCGCGGCCGAGGTCGATGCGGTGGCGCACACCTTCGACGAGCACGCGGAGTCCCTGCTCGGGCGTTTTCGGGATGCCGGCCTCCTTGCCGAAGACGTCGCCCATGCCGCCGCGCAGGACGCCGAGCGTGGCCGTCGTGCCGGCGATGCCGTTCAGTACCTCATTGATCGTGCCGTCGCCGCCGCAGGAGAACACAACCTCGACGCCGTCCGCCGCCGCCGTGCGCGCCAGCTCGATACCGTGGCCCTGGGCCTGCGTGGCGGTTACGGACACCTCCCAGCCTTCGCCCGACATAGCGCGTGCCGCCTCCTGCAGGCGGATCCAGGAGGGCGCATTGCGGGAGACCGGGTTGTAGACGACGAAGGCGCGCGGCATAGGGACAGGGTCTAGGGACATGGTGCAGGGGTCAAGAGGCAGATGGGCGTAGGGGTGCGGGCAAACGGGCATGCGGGCATGCGGGCAAACGGGCATATGGGCGTATGGGCGTATGGAAGAATACCGGCATCGCTACAAGGAAGGGGCGAGGATCAAGGTCGCATACTGGATGAGAAAGGGCGCGGCAAGCTGGTTGGGCCAATTTAGCCTGGCCTATGCCCTATGCCCTATGCCCTATGCCCTATGCCCTTCGTCTACCGCATCGCGCGGGGCTCCGGGTTCTTGCGGTTGATGATGTTGTCGAAGCGGGCTCGGACGTTGGCGTCGACGCTGTCCATGTGGGGGAAGATGAAGAACTGATCGTCGAGCACCGCCTGGAGTACGCGCTCCGCCTCCTCGGACGCCGGCGTGGTGTCGCGCATTTGCAGGGGGTTCGTCTCGGGCTGGTCCGAGTTCCAGAGGTCCTGAGGGCGGTTGCGCTCCGCCTCCATGATGCGTGTATCGACGAACAGCGGGCACAGGACGCTGACGCCAACCTTCGCGTTCTGCTGCCTGAGCTGCAAGTGGAGCGCCTCGGTGAGGGCGACGACGCCGTGCTTGGTCAGAGAGTAGATGCTATTGGACTGGACGAGGCCGGCCTGCGACGCCGTGTTGACGATGTGGGACGGTTCGTCCTGGGCGAGCATGATCGGCACGAAGGTGCGCACGCCGTTGATCACGCCCCAGAGATTGACCCCGAGGATCCACTGCCAGTCGCGCAGGGTCGATTCCCACATCGGCTTCGGGGTGAGGAAGACGCCGGCGTTGTTGCAGACGAGGTGCACCTTCCCGTAGGCCTCGATGGTCTGGCGTGCCAGCTCGTCGACGGCTTCGGGCTTGGAGACGTCGGTGACGACGCCGACGATGTCGCGTTCCTGCTGCTTGAGGACGCGTACCGTCGCCTGCAGCGTTGCCTCTTCGATGTCGGCGAGGACGACCTTCATGCCTTCGGCCGCGAAGCGGTCGGCCATCGCCCGGCCGATGCCGCCGGCCGCGCCCGTAACGACCGCCACCTTGCCCGCAAGGTCTTTCATCGCCAGTCCTCCGTCAGTGAGCAAATTCGCGGCCAGTCTACGCCGGTACGCGATGAAATCGCGCACGGGCTCGGTCTCTTTTGTCATGCTGAACCAAGTGAAGAATCTCGCTGTCCGCTCAGGTGCTCGGAGTCCTCGGAGATCGTCGCTGCGCAAGGCGAGATTCTTTGCGCGGCTCAGAATGACAAAGGCATAGTGCCCGATTGCCCGTTTGCCCGTTTGCCCGTGAGAATACCGCCACCATTCCCCTTCGGAGGCACCGCGTGCAGTTCAGCGCCTGGCCGAGTGTCACTAACCCCTGGCAGGACCTCGCCGAGGAGACCCAGCACATCGAGGCCGCCGGATGGAAGGGCATCTGGATCGGTGACCACTTCATGGTCAACGCCGCGGATACGTCGGGCCGGTGGCAGGAAGCGTGGACGGTGATCGCGGGCCTGGCAGCGCTGACGTCGACGTTGCGGCTGGGCACCCTGGTCACGGGCAACACGTACCGGTATCCGCCGATCCTCGCCAAGATGGTGGCGCAGGCCGACGTCATCAGCAACGGGCGCGTCACCCTGGGCATCGGCGCGGGCTGGCAGGAGAACGAGCATATCGCCTATGACGTGCCGTTCTACACGGCGCCGATGCGCCTGCAGCGCCTCGAGGAGTCCGTGCAAATCCTGCGCAGCCTGTTCGACAACCCGGTGACCAACTTCGACGGTCGTCACTACAAGATCGTCGATGCACCCCTGAACCCGAAGCCCGTGCAACCGCGCCTTCCCATCCTCATCGGCGGTGGCGGAGAGAAGGTAACGCTCAGGCTAGTGGCCCGGTATGCGGACGCTTGGAACGTGGCATCGCCTGCCGAAGAATGGGCGCGGAAGTCGCGCATCTTGGACGAGCACTGCGAACGCGCAGGCCGCGACCCGAAGACGGTGCACCGGACAGCCGCGGTGCTCGTCAGCCCCGGCGACCCCTCACAGTCAGGACGGTTCACGAACTTCAGCAAGCTCCCGGACCTCGTCGACCTGCTGACGCCGTTCGCGGACGCGGGCGTGGACGAGATGATCGTGCACTTCAATCCAACGCTGCCGCTCGGCGAGCGCAAGGGCCTCTGGACGGCGTTCCAGGACGAGGTGGCGCCGGCCTTCGGGGAGCAACAAGCACCAGGCAACAAGCACCATGGATCAAGATAGAGACGTCTATTCACTGGTGCTTGTTGGGGGTGCTTGTTGCTTGCTACGCGAAGGTCAGGGCCATGATCAGGCCGTAGACGGCCGATCCGGCCATGAGCACGCCGAGCACGACGTGACGAGTAAGCGCGCGTCCCGCCGTGAGACCGTCTTCAGGGGTGAGGGGCCTAGGGGCGGCCGTTTCGACGGTCGTGGTGCCGTAGCGGTGCGTGATAATGCGGGGCTTGCTTCCGAGTGTAGCCAGACTCATCTGTGCCTCCGTTCTTATGCACAGTATGTGTAACGAGGCATTACGAAGACGTTGTGGGACTGCCGAAAACGGCTCACCCGCGTGGAGGAGCCGCTGCACCGATCTTGCGACTATTGGTCCGGACGTTACGAGGGCGTGTACTGCGGTTGACCGCCCGAGCTTGTTCGCTATTTCGATATGACCAGAGCGGCAATGCCACCCCGCGATTGAGCAAGTAGCTCGTTAACCGACACTGCTAGTTCAGGCACGATGACCAGGTTCGTCGACGGCTCGCGTCGAGGTACGTCAATCGAATCGGTCTATCGAAGTGCTTGCGGACCCCAACATTACACCCTTGCAAGATCGCCCATTGAGGCTATAGTGCAGGAATAATCTTTGATGCCATTTGAATCGTGAATAGCCGTTCCAGATTCGCATGGGAAGAAAGGGGAGTCATGGATTCTAATTACTGGAGCAAAGTGGTCGGCTCTCGCGTCTCGCGTCGCAGGGCCATGGCTGTCACGGGCGCCGGCGCGTTTAGCGCTGCGTTCCTCGCCGCCTGTGGTGGAGGGGACGACGACAACACAGCCTCGACGGGTGGTTCGGGGAGTGGTTCAAACAGCATCCTCGCGACTCCGGTTGACACGACGTCGCAGGCGAAGACCGGGGGCACGATCAAGGACTACTACGCCGCCGAGCTGACGCATATGGACGCCCTCCTCTCCAACTCGGCATCAACGGTCAACCTCGTTTCCGTTTTCGTCTACCCGCGTCTGCTGAAGTTCAAGATTGTGCCGGCCGGCCAGATGAATGACGGCAGCCAGGTTGAGGGTGAAGCAGCAGCCTCGTACGAGGTAAGCGGGGATAAGCTGACCTACACCTTCAAGCTTCGGCCAGGCATGAAGTGGGACAGCCGGGCGCCCACGAACGGCCGCGCCCTGGACGCCGAAGACGTCATGTTCAGCTGGAAGAAGTTTGGCGAGCTCAACCCGAGCGCACCGAATATGGTCTACCACGCCGAACGCGCGCCGGGCGCCGCTGTCGAATCGATGACGGCCCCCGACGCATCGACCATCGTCATGAAGCTCCGTAAGCCAGACTCGGCCCTGCTGACGTTGCTTGCCGGCTGGGACCAGTTCTACGTCATGCCTCGCGAATCGGCGAGCGCATTTGACCCGAAGTCGACGGCTCGCGGCCACGGTCCATGGCAGCTGGAAGAGTATCTGCCGTCCTCCCACATGCACTGGGTGAGGAACCCGGACTACTACAACAAAGGCCGACCGTTTCCTGATCGGCTCGAGAGAACCCTCGTGCCAGAGGCGGCGGCCCGAACGGCGCAGTTCCTCGCCGGCGGCATCCAGACGGACATCGTCCAGAACGCCCAGCACGAAGTTGTCCAGCTGAAGAAGGACATGCCGAAGGCGCTGGTCTTCCAGAACGCGTCCTTCAGCCCGGTGTCGTCGCCGAACATCCTCTTTGGCTATGAGGGCAACTCGATCTTCAGGGACGTTAGGGTTCGCCGCGCTCTCTCGATGGCCATTGACCGCGAGGCGTATGCGGACACGATCGAGAACCGCTCCGGCTTCGCCAAAGACGGTGTCGACGTCGAGGTCGCTTTCAACACGGTCCTATCGGCCGGCTGGGGCGACTACTGGCTCGATCCCAACGATGCCGGCAAGTTCGGGGCCGCCGCCAAGTACTTGCAGCTCAACCCGAGTGAAGCGAAGGCGATGCTCTCTGCTGCCGGGCATGGAAGCGGTGTCGACTTCGATTTCTTCCACAACCAGGAGCAGACGTACGGTCCCGCGTATGCGACGACGTACCAGATCTATCAGGGGATGTTTGCGGAAGTTGGCCTGCGGGCGAAACTTGTCGGCCTGCCCTACAACCAGTGGCAGCCGATCTACCACTACGGTTACATTCCCGCCGCCTACCAGGCCGGCACGGTCAAGGGCTTCAACGGCATCGGCCTCGCCGCCGAGCGGACTCGTTACACGCCGGGCATCACCATGTACGGTCTGATGCACCCCCAGGGCGACGCCTTCCACGGTGCAGTCAACGAGCAGGGTAACAACCCGGCGATCGAGGGCAACCCCAAGCTCAACACCGACCTCGATAAGCTGCGGTTCGAGCCGGACAGGGAGAAGGCAATTAGCCTCTCGCACGACATCATCCGTTACGCTACCGACCAGTCGATCTTCGTCCCCAAGCCGTCGACCTCGAAGTTCTTCACGGTCTGGAGCCCCATGCTCCAGAACAACTTCGCCTTCAACTCGTCGGTTGTCGGCCCGAACCTCTGGGCGGAAACCCGGATCAACTGGTGGATCGACCCCAGCAAGGCTTAACCACCACCTGACCTCGGTCACCAAGGAGAGGGCCCACGAATGGGCCCTCTCCTTCTTGTTATGAACTGCACCGGTGGCCTGTGACCGACCGAGCTGAAGCTTCGCCCACACACTATCGCGGGCTCGGACCAGAGGCGCGTGCGCAATGAATTGCGCGGCTCCACACGTGCTCGCTGTGGCCAAAACAAGTTTGACCCTCCTTTCCTGAACCCCCACGCTTACCCCACTTCCATGGCGCCCTCACTTCGTCTGCCACCGCTGCGTCATGCCCACGATGCCGAGATCCTGCGCCTCGCCGTGCCGGCGTTCGGCGCCCTCGTCGCGGAGCCGCTGTTCCTGCTCGCCGACTCGGCGATCGTCGGCCATCTGGGCACGGACCAGCTCGCGGGCCTCGGCATCGCCGCGACCGTCGTCGGCACGGCGATCAGCCTGTGCATCTTCCTCGCTTACGGCACGACGGCGGCGGTCGCGCGGCGCGTCGGCGCGGGCGATGCCGCGGAGGCGCTGCGTCTCGGCGTCGACGGGCTGTGGCTTGCCGGCATCCTCGGCGTGCTGATCGGAGCGTTGGGTTTCGTAGGTGCCGAGGTGGTGGTTGGGTGGTTCGACCCGGACGCTGGGGTCGATGGCTACGCTGTGACCTACCTGCGCATCAGCATGCTGGGAATGCCGGCAATGCTGGGCATCTTCGCCATGACTGGCCTCCTGCGCGGCCTGCAGGACACGAGGACGCCCCTTTACGTAGCTGTCGCTGCCAACCTCGCGAACATCGTCCTCAACCTCGTCCTTGTCTACGGCCTTGACCTCGGGATCGGCGGGTCGGCGCTTGGCACCGTGCTGGCGCAGTGGGCATCCGTACTCGTATACGTCGCCGTGGTGCGCCGCGAGCTGATTGCCCAGCAGGTGCCCCTGGGCTGGTCGAGCTCTGGTGTCCTGGCGAGCTTTCGCGCCTCGGCGCCGCTGTTCCTGCGCAACGTGGCGATCCGGAGCACCATCGTTATTGCGGCGGTAGTCGCCGCGCGCATGGGCAGCACGGAGATCGCCGCCCACCAGGTCGCCTTCACGGTGTGGACGGCGCTGACACTGGGCCTCGATGCGATCGCGATTGCGGGGCAGGCACTGGTGGGGCGTTATCTGGGCGCGAGCGACGTCGGTGGGGCTCGCGATGCGACACGACGAATGGTCGAGCTCTCCGTCGTCTTCGGCGTCGTGCTGGGCATCGTCATCTTCGCGATGCGCGACCTCGTGGCGCCGCTGTTTACGGACGACGCCGCGGTGCAGCAACAGCTCTCGGACGTCCTCCTCGTCATCGCGGTAATCCAACCGGCCGCAGGCTGGGTGTTCGCCCTCGACGGTGTGCTGATCGGCGCCGGCGATGCCCGCTTCCTCGCCCTGGCGCAGACGCTGGCAGTCGTTGCCTTCGCACCGCTGGCGGCGCTCGTGCAGGCGCTCAACCTCGGTCTGGAGGCGCTGTGGTGGGCGATCGCGGTCTGGGTCCTCGTGCGTCTGGCGCTGCTGGTGCGGCGGGCCGCGACCGATGCATGGGCTGTAGCGGGGGCGAGCCGGTAGAATGCCTCGGGGGCAGACGGGCACAACGGGCAAACGGGCATGGAAGAGGGTTAGACATGAGTCTGGGTCGAGTTCTGGTGGAGAAGTTCTCTGAGGATGTCCTCAACTGGCTGCGGGAGCGCTGCGACGTCGTGGTGGTCGACCCCTGGACGGAGGGCGATCGCTGGCAGCAGGAAGCGCCGAACGTCGACGCCGTGATCTCGCGCAAGGGCCAGATCACGCGCGAGCACATGGCGGCGAGCAACGGCCGCCTCAAGCTGGTGGCGCGCACCGGCGTCGGCGTCGACCCATCGCGCGTCGACCTCAAGGCGGCGTCGGAGATGAAGATCTGGGTGACGAACCAGCCCGGCAGCAACTCGATCTCGGTCGCCGAGCTGACCTTCACGCAGATGCTTTCGCTCGTCCGCCACACCAAAGAGGCCGACATCGCCGTGCGCGACGGACGCTGGGGCGACTATCTCAGCTTCACCGGCGTCGAGCTTGCCGGTAAGACGCTGGGTATCGTCGGCTTCGGCAACATCGGTATGCGGGTGGCGCTGCGGGCGCGGGCCTTCGAGATGAGCGTCATCGCCTACGACCCCTACGTGCCGCCGTCACACGTCGCCGGCCTCGGTGGTCGCATGGTCGACCTTGAGACGCTCCTGCGCGAGTCCGACGTCATGACCATCCACTGCCCGCTGACCGATGAGACGCGCGACCTGATCGACGCGAAAGAGCTTGCCCTGATGAAGCCGACCGCCGTGGTGCTCAATCTGGCGCGCGGCGGCATCATCAACGAGATGGCGCTGCACGACGCGCTCTCACGCAAGACGATCAAAGCCGCGGCCCTCGACGCCTTCGCCCAGGAGCCGCCGCCGGACGAGCACCCCCTGTTCGAGCTGGACAACCTGCTGCTGACACCCCACATCGGCGCCGTGACGCGTGAAGCCGCAGAGCGCGGCGAATGGGGCGCGGTGGAAGAGGTGGTGCGCGTCCTGGAGGGCAAGCGCCCCCAGAACCCGGTGCAGGAGCGGGACTAGCGTCCGGCGTACTGCGCCGTCCCTGTATTCTCGCCGGACCATGGTCGCAAACCGCCCGACGACCGCTCGTTGACCAACGACCCGAGCGCACGGCCATGCGCTCTTTCGCCTTCGGCCTATCATGACGGCGTGACGACGACACGCCCTCGCAGCGATGAGCACGTCTCGCCCGCACGCGCCGGCACGTTTGCCGCGCTGTCTGTGCCGCTGTTTGCGCGGTTGTGGACCGTGGGGTTGATGTGGAACGTGACGCGGTGGATGGGCATCTTCCTGTGCAGCTACTTCGTCAGCCAGGAGACGGGCTCGCCGTTTCTGGTGCAGGTGGTGGGGACGGCGTTCTTCGCGCCGATGTTCCTCACCGGCGCCATCGGTGGCGTGATCTCCGACCGCCTCGACCGCCGGCGCACGATGCTCGTCCTGACGTCGATCCTGATCGCCGCCAGTGCGGCGATTGCAGCCGTGGCCTTGGGGGACGGGCTGCGGGTGTGGATGGTCTACCCGTACATCCTGGTCGTGGGCGCGAGCATGGTCGTGGACATGACCAGCCGTCGGGCGATGGTCTACGACCTCGTGGGCCCAGCGTTGATCACGAACGCCCTGGCGCTGGAGGCGATGGCGATGACCGGCGGCAGTCTGCTTGGCGCCGCCACCGGCGGTTCGATCGTCAGCGCCGTCGGATTCGGCCCTGCCTACGGTGTGGTCGCGGCTTGCTACGGTGTCGCCTTGTTCGCGCTCCTGGGCCTGCCGAAGACGTCGGCGCGGGTGCCGGTCTCCGGCGCCGCGAAGCCGGACGTGGTGCGCGACATGAAGGCCGCCTTCGCCTACGTGCGAGGCCACCGCACGCTAGTAAGCATCCTTGGCGTTACGGTGATCGTGAACCTGTTCTACTACTCCTTCATACCGATGGTGCCGCTATTCGCCGATGAGATGGGCGTCAACGCGTTCTGGGCCGGCGTCCTGGCCAGCGCGACGGGCCTGGGTTCGATCATCGGCACGCTGGTAATCGCGCGCGGCGCGCCGCTCACGAGGGGGCAGTCGTACGTCTGGGGTTCGCTCATGGCGATGGCGTTTCTGTGTCTATTCGCCGCGTCGGGCTGGTACCCGCTGGCCCTCGTAGCGCTGGTGGCTGTCGGGTTGGGCATTGCCGGATTCTCGACGATGCAGAGCGCGCTCGTGATGATTACGGCCGATGATGCGATGCGCGGCCGGGCCCTCGGCGTGCTGAGCATGTGCATCGGCGCGCTGCCGTGGGCGATGCTGGTCCTTGGTGGTGCTGCCCAGGCTCTCGGCCCGGCGACCGCGGTCGCAGCGAGTAGCGCCATCGGTATCGCGGCGCTGGTCGTGTGGTCGCGGGTAAGGCCGGAGGCGCTGAGGATTCCGTAGGCCCACGTCCCTCATACTGAGAACGTGACATCCCGATTCCGACGAGACCCAACGCCCACTCCTGTGGTCCTGCGCAAGGACCTCGCGCGCTCGATTCGGCGCGGTCATCCCTGGATCTACCGGGATGCCTTGACAGCGCCCGAGGCCCTGGCCGACGGCGACCTCGTCGAGGTGCGCACGAAGGACGGTCGGCCGATCGCGCGCGGGTTCTGGGACACTCGATCATCGATTGCGGTGCGGGTGCTCGAATCCGGTGGCCCCGGCCATCGCTATGCGGTTGCCGACGCACTGGTGCAGCAGCGTCTGCGGGAGGCCCTCGAACGCCGTCTGCGAGTTCTCGATCTGGGCACGACGAATGCTTTTCGTTGGGTGCATGGTGAGGCTGACCTGCTCCCGGGCATCCACATTGACCTGTACGGCGCCGACGGCGTGGTGCGGTTCGATGGCGAGGGCGCCAGGACTTTCTATGAGCCGCTGGCGCCCCGACTGGACGTTGCGGTGGGCGACGACCTGCGTCTCGCCGAGCTATTCGAACGGTCCGAAGCCGGGGAAGCGCGTGTCGAAGAGCGGCAGGTGGTCGAAAACGGGCATCGCTTTCTGGTCGACCTTGCCCACGGGCAGAAGGGCGGACTCTTCCTTGACCAGCGAGAGAACCGTGAGCGGGTTGGCGGTCTTGCCCGTGGCAAGTCAGTGCTCAACCTCTTCGGTTACACAGGCGGGTTCTCCATCTACGCGGCCATGAACGGCGCTACCCGCACGGACACGGTCGATGTGGCTGCTCCCGCTATCGAGGATGCTCGCCGCAACTTCGCCCTCAACGGTCTATCCACTGCCGAAGCCGGCTTCCACGCCCGCGACGTCTTCCAGTTCCTTACCGAGGCGCTGAAGGCTGGCGACACCTGGGACATCGTCGTCTCAGACCCGCCCAGCTTTGCGCCGCGCAAGGACGCGCTGCCGGCGGCGCGCAACGCCTACACGAGGCTGCACAAGCTCGCAGCGTTGGTGACGGCGCCCGGCGGGCTGCTCTGCGCGGCAAGCTGCAGCAGCCACATGCCCCGCGACGAATTCCTGCGCACCGTGGAGGCAGGGGCGCACCAGGCGGGTAGGCGGTGGCGGTTGGAGTCTATGCACGGCGCCGCGTTTGACCATCCGGTGATCGAGGCGTTCCCGGAGGGGGATTATCTGAAGTTCGCCATCGGGCGGATCAGTTAGGGCGACTCCGTTCGACTCGCCATCACCTCTCGCCCCGTCATTCCAGGGCAACGAGGAATCTCACGTTGGGCACAGGCCTCGGGAGAACGACAGCACCTCATCGGGCGTCGGAACGGGCAAATAGCGGTGGATGAGATTCCTGCTCTAAGGCTAGATTCCTCGTACCTCGGAATGACGGGAACAACGGGTGCCGCCTACGGAAGTGGGGGTATAGCCGGCTGAATCATGATCGAGCCTTCCTACCGCTGGAACGCCCGCGGCGGTCGCTGCGTGGGCACCAGCTTCAGGCGCAGGGTGCGCATGTCACCGTCCTTGACCTCCTGTGCCTGAGCTGCCAGGGCGCGGTAGTCGTCGTTGACACTCAAGAAGCAGCCCGTGAGGCCGTCGGCTTCGCCTGAGGCGAGGAAGTTTGTGAGCTGCGCCGCCCACTCGATGGGGGTCTGCCCGCGCTCAAGGGCCTGCTCGTAGGCCGGGAGCCACTTGCGGCCGTCTTCGCTGTTGAGGACGGTGTCGGACATGCCGGTGTGGACGACGCCGGGGTGGATCACCCAGGCGAAGACGTTGTGCTCCTCGGCCTCGATGGCAATGCCTTCGGTGAGGCGGATGAGAGCGGCCTTCGTCGTCGAGTAACCGGTGTCGTAGGGGACGGCCCAAAGACCGCCGCCGCTGCCGACGTTGATCAGGCGTCCGTGCTTGCGCTCGACCATGCCCGGGAGCACGGCCTGGGCGAAGTTGAACGGCCCCATGACGTTTGTGAGCAGGCAGCGCTTCCACGCTTCGTTGTCGTTGATCCACATCGGGCCGAAGGGGCCTTCGATCGCGGCGTTGCTGACGGCGATGTCGACCGGTCCGAGCTTCGACTCCGTGTCGGCGACCAGCTGTTTCATGGCGTTGGGGTCGGTGACGTCGCCGGGGAAGGCAAAGGCTTTGACGCCGAATGCCTCTATATCCTTCGCCGTTTCTTCCAGGTGGCTCGCCGACCTGCCGGTGATCGCAACATTGGCGCCAGCCTCCGCCAGACCCAGCGCGATCGCCTTGCCGATGCCGCGTCCGCCGCCCGTAACGATGGATGTCTGCCCCGAGAAGTCGAACTCGCTCGTCATATGTGTCCTCCATTGCGCCGGATAAGATTCCGCCGGCGCTCATCGCATTCCCGACGCGGGGTTCGGCTATGGGCACGCGGAGCCGTCCGCGCGCCTCTGGGTTGTACACCCTGAACGTACAGCCGAAAAGGCCCGGCCGCTGCGGAGGTAGGGCTAGCGGTGGCTGTCGGCTGCGTGGCGGCCCTGGAGGTGGAGCGGCGCTGTTGGGGATGAGGGCCTTGGTGAGAATTTTTGTAGCCCAAGGGACTCGTCAGCTCTGAGGTCGCGACAGCAGCCCGATACGGCGGCCGACGGCAGAGTCCGCAATCAGGGTCGCGAGGCGGCGTTCGCGCGTTTCTTCGCGCTTGGCGTCCATGACCCAGAAGCTGGCCGTGCGCTGGTACCACGGCGCCTGCTTCTCGAAGAACTCCCACGCTTCCGGTTGCGCTTTGAAGCGCGCCTCGTACTCGGGTGAGAGACCGTCGCGATACCGCTCGTAGGAGTACGTGGCAGCCTGATCATTGCGCTTCGCGAACTCTCGCATCCCGGCTTCCGTCATGAGACCCTGCTCGATCAGGGCCTCTACACGCTTGATGTTGACGGCGCTCCAGTTGCTCTTCGCCTTGCGGGGCGTGAAGCGCTGGCGGAAGGAGTCCTTGTCGATGGCGTACCGGACCCCGTCGATCCAGCCGAAGCAGAGCGATTCTTCGACCGCCTCTTCGTAGGTCACGCTAGGACGTCCCGAGGCCTTCTTGTAGAAACCGATCCAGAGCGCGGGCACGCCCTCGCCGTTCTCGGTCAGCCAGGCTCGGAACGCGGCACGCGACTCGAAGAAGGTGGGCTCTTCGGGGTTCATATGCAGAGGATAGCGGGGAGGACCCCACCCCCCAACCCCCTACCCGTTGACGGGGAGGGGGAGCCGCATTCGTGTCGCTCGCACGGCCCATCAGGACATCTGCGGAAGCGCTAGAATACGCGCCAACCCCGCATCGCGAATCGCCCGGAGGTGGTCATGGAACTGGACTCTGAAGCGCTGCTGCATATGTTCCGGACGATGGTGAAGATACGGGAGTTCGAGGAGGCCGCGGGGCGGCTGGCGGAGCAGGCGAAAATCCCGGGCGCGGTCCACCTCTACGTTGGCGAAGAAGCGGTCGCCGTGGGTGTCTGCTCCGAGCTGACGGTCGACGACGCGATCACGAGCACGCATCGCGGGCACGGGCATTGCATCGCCAAGGGCGGCGACGTAAAGGCGATGTTCGCCGAGCTCTACGGTCGCGCCACCGGCTACTGCCACGGCAAGGGCGGCTCGATGCACATCGCCGACCTTGACCTCGGCATCCTCGGCGCGAACGGCATCGTCGCCGGCGGGGCGCCAATGGCGATGGGCGCGGCCTTCGCCTCTAAGTACAAGGGCGACGGCACCGTCTCCGTCCTGTTCTGCGGCGATGGAGCCACGAACGAAGGCGCCTGGCACGAGTCGATGAACTTCGCCGGGCTCTATCAGCTACCGCTGATCACGATCGTCGAGAACAACCACTGGGGCGAGTTCAGCCGCCAGGAAGCCCAGGCGCCCATTCAGGAGCTATACGTGCGCGCGGCCTCGTACGGCATGCCCGGCGTGCGCGTCGACGGCCAGGACGGCGTGGCAATCCGCGAGGCGGCGTGCGAGGCGGTTGACCGGGCGCGCAACGGCGGAGGCCCCAGCCTGATCGAGTGCGACACCTACCGCTTCTACAACCACATCGGCAAGAGCGAGATCGACCCGCGCCCGAAGGAAGAGGTGGCGCACTGGCGCGCCCGCGATCCCATCGAGATCATGCGCGCCGTCCTGGTCCAGCGCGCCATTGCCACGGAGGGCGCGACAGACCGCATCGTCGAGGAAGTGCGCAAGGAGATCGAAGAGGCGATCGCGTACGCCGAAGCCAGCCCGATGCCGGAGGCGTCCGACCTTCTGAAGGACGTGTACACGGTCGCGTGATGAATAACGACCCGGTATCGGTGCAGGTCAATGCGTTCTGGCGCTCGTACGTGGAGCGTCTGCCGGAGAGTGAGCGCGAGCGGGAGTACTTCGAGGCCTTCCAGTTCGGCGCAGGGCGAGAGATGGCGAACCAGTGTGCCCAATTGGTGCTGGACGGGGTCAAGACGGCTACTTCAGACCTGATCTGGCACATCGATGCGAAACAAAAGCCACGATGGCACGTAGGCGATGAGCACGTGGTGCTCGATGGCAGTTGGACGCCAGTCGCAATCATCCGGACGACGGAGTTGACGGAACGGCGTTTCTGCGATGTCGACGAGGCCTTTGCCCATGACTACGGTGAGGGCGATCGTACGCTGGCCTGGTGGCGCGAGTTCAACTTCGCCTGGTATGCAAACGAATGCCGAGAGCTGGGCATCGAGCCAACGGAGGAGATGCCGTTACTCTGCGAACGCTTTGAGGTTGTGTATGCGCCGGGCAGGGTGAGTTTCATCTAGGTGATTGCGATGCCAGACATCCAGCTGCCGGGAATTCGCCTCTACTATCAGGAACAGGGCAGCGGCGTGCCCATCCTTCTGATCAACGGCACGACAGGGTTCGCGGATATTTGGGGCGAGGCCATCGACGAGCTGGCGAAGCTGGGGCGGGTCATCGCCTATGACCGTCGCGGCTGCACCCGCAGCGAGCGTCCGGAGCCATATGAGACGACCGAGGTCGCCGATCACAGCGCGGACGCAGTGGCCTTGCTCGAAGCGCTGAACGCGACGCCCGCCCTACTCATCGGGCGCAGCTACGGCGGCGGTGTCGCGCTGCATCTGGCGATGACGCGACCTGAGCTGGTTCGCGCCATCGTGCTGCTGGAGCCGGGCGTCCTCGGTCTCAGCGATACGGGCACGCGCGCCATCGAAGAGCTGACAAGCCGGGTGCTCGCCGAGGTGGCGGCGCGCGGTCCGGGCTACGCCGCGGAGGCTCTGCTGCGCGACGTGCTCGGCGACGAGGTCTGGGAGAGCCTGCCGGACGAGGTCCAGGACCCGTTTCGAGACAATAGTCAGGCGTGCATTGCCGAGCTACGGGGCAAGGATTTGCAGGTGCAGCCGGGAGACCTCGCGAAGGTCAGGCAGCCTGTGCTGGTGGTCGGTGGTGAGGCATCCCCTCAAGGCTTCAGGGAGATCAACGAGGCGGTGCTGCGGGAGCTGCCGAACGCGAAGGCGCTGGTCGTGGGCGGAGGGCACCTGTTGTCGCCGTCGCACCCCGAGGTGCTGGCGTTTCTGCGCGAGGTTACAAGAGAGACGTAGCTGCAGACCTTCAGGTCTGCCAAAACGCGCCGTAAGGCGCGGGCCCTGACGTCGAAGCAGACCTGAAGGTCTGCAGCTACATTTGCTGACGTGGCTGGAGGAGGAGAATCGATGCCTGACACTGGATACCTCGAAGCCATCAACCAGGCGCTGCATGAGGAGATGGAGCGCGATAAAAACGTGTTCATGGCCGGTATCGACATCGCCGAGCGCGGGGACGTGTTCGGCGCGACGCAGGGCATCTACTCCAAGTACGGCAAGGCCCGGATCATGGACACGCCGATCGCGGAGAACGGGATTATCGGCCTCGCGATCGGGTCGGCGGCGCGCGGGCTGAGACCGGTCGTAACGATCATGTTCATGGACTTCATCGGCGTCTGCTTCGACCAGATCCTCAATCAGATGGCGAAGATGAAGTACATGTACGGCGGCAAAGTGAAGTTGCCGCTCGTCGTGCTGACGAACGCCGGCGCCGGCACCAGCTCCGCCGCCCAGCACTCGCAAAGCCTCGAGGTTCTCCTCTGCCACATCCCCGGCCTCAAAGTCGTGATGCCGAGCAGCCCGTACGACGCCAAGGGGCTGATGAAGGCGGCGATTCGGGAAGACAACCCGGTGTTCTTCGTGCAGCACAAGCGCCTCGGCCGCATCCGCGAGGAGGTGCCGGAGGGCGACTACGAGGTGC
>Ga0247825_10000888_pt1 | contig 19401 bp, 19 predicted proteins | sample 13C_Vanillin_Day_FD_194413 | JGI IMG/M metagenome (GOLD analysis project Ga0247825, IMG submission 194413) | Soil microbial communities from agricultural site in Penn Yan, New York, United States - 13C_Vanillin_Day48 | ecosystem: Environmental > Terrestrial > Soil > Agricultural land | place...
CCACCTGGCCGGCGGCTTCACCGGCCAGGTGGACATCGCCGGGAAAATGCAGCCCGCGGAACTCGACCTCGAGCGTCGCTCCCTCGAACGGTGGCCTTTGGCATGCGAGGCCGAGCCGTGCCAGCCGCTCATCCACATAGGCTCTGAGCTCCGCCGGCCGGACCGCGTGCTTCTCCGCCACGGCACCGATCGATGTGTAGTCCTGGTGGGGGAAGACCCAGTAGTAGCCGCCCCGCAGCGCGGGATCGCACTCCACGTACAGCGGCTCGAGGCGCACGCCGGGGATGTTGTATTCCGCGGCGAAGCAGGCCCGCGCATGCGGAAGGTCCAGCGCACGGCGGACCGCAGAGTCGGAGCCGTCGGCGCCGATGAGGTGGCGCCACCTCAGGCGTTTTCCATCCACGAGCGCGGTACGTCCGGCAAGGTCCAGCTCACGCAGCGCGCAACCGGCGCGGACTTCGGCGCCCGCGGTGCGGGTCCACGCGACCTGGTGGCAGCCGAGCTCGCGGCGAGACAGGGTGATCACGCGAGTCAGCTCCGGATCCAGCTCGACCGGCTCGCGGGTGCCGAACGCAACCCGCCCGACGCGGGCGAGACCCGCGGTCGCGGGCAGCCCCAGCTCCCGCAGGAGTGTGTAGGCCTTGCTCGTGAGCCCCCCGGCGCAGGTCTTGGGGCCGATCTCTTGGCGCTTCTCCGCCACCAGGACCTCACGCCCGGCCTGGGCCAGGACCTGTCCCGCGCGAAGGCCGGCCGGCCCCGCTCCGACGATCAGGTGCTCGACGCTCTCCACGAGGGATCCTCGCGGATCCGGGCGGCGGCGGCCGCCCTGTCCGCCTCGGTGGGGTTGGAGGCCACACCCGTGCGCCGGAGCCACATCCGCGCCTTGCGATAGAGGTCGGAGGTGACATGTCCCGCCGGGAGCGACCGAGTCCGCGGCAGCAGGAAGAAATGCACGTGCCGGATCCGCTCGTTGTAGCTCGCTACGTAGGTGCGCTCCGGTCGCACGACCCGCTCGATGGCGGCGACCCCGGCCCTGAGAATGGGGCCGAGCGCCGCCGCCTCCGCCGGGGTGAGATCCGCCAGCGATTCGCAGTGGCGACGAACCTTGATGATCAGCTCGCCAGGGTCGGTATGGGGGCCGGTGTGGTGGCTCACGAGCCAGAGGCCGTCATCGTAGACGGCGCCGCCGGGAGCGGCGATCCGGCCGGCGACCTGGTCGCAGATGCTGCAGGATGAATCAGCCATCGGGGTCCGGCCTCCTCGTGGTACGCCGTAGGGTACGCGCGGCACGGTGCACGGGGAAGTGTGCGACCCAACTCGCTTGACGGTCTCCGGCGCAGAGCCTAGCATTCCCATTCCAAACCGCGGACGCCGGCCCCGGCGCCCGAGTCTCCCGAGGTAGCATGCGAGCTGGTCCCCGACCGTGTTCGACGGCTTGAAAGCGCGGCTGGAGCGTCTGCTGCGCGAGCGCGGCGGCACCGATCCGCGCGCGTACGCCGCTGGCCTGCGCGAGGCGCTGGTCGAGGCGCGTTTCGGCATCGCCGAGATGCGTCGGGCGCTCGCAGCCGTGGAGATGGAGCTCCAGTCTGAGCGGAAGCAGCTCACCGACGCCGAGCGGCGGGGGAGGCTGGCTGCAGCGGTGCCCGATCCCGAGACGGTCGCGGTGGCCGAGCGATTCGCCGCGCGGCACCGGGAGCGGATCATCGTGCTCGAGCGGAAGGTCGCGGTCCAGCGGGACGAGCTGGTGCTGGCGGAGCGCGAGGTCCAGGAGATGACCGCGCAATGGCGCACGGCATCGTCCGGCAGCGGCGTTGCGTCGGCATCGATCGACGCCGCCTGGCGTGACCTGGAAGCGGCCGGCGCGACGCGGACGCCGGACGACGGCGATCGCACCGCGGCCGAGCTGGACCAGAAGAAGCGCGAGCAGGCGGTAGAGGCCCAGCTGGCCTACCTCAAGCGGAAGATGGGAAAGGGAAAAACATGACGCGGTATCCCTGGTCGCGGTGGCTCGCGTGGCTCTCCGTCTCCCTCTCACTCCTCTCCGTTCACGTTTCACGTCTATCCGCTCAGCTCCCGACTCACGCCCCCGCGCATTTCCAGAAGCTCGCCCACACTTACAGCCTCGTCGCCTGGGACTCGGCCACTGGAGATCTCGGCGTCGTGGTGCAGTCGAAGTTCCCCAACGTCGGCGGCATCGTGCCGTGGGCGCGGGCCGGCGTGGGCGCGGTGGCGACCCAGAGCCTGAGCAACACGGCCTACGGCGAGCGCGGGCTCGAGCTTCTCGCCTCGGGCTCGACCGCCGAGGAGGCGCTGCGGGCGGTGATGAAGACCGACACGATGCTCCCAGACCGCCAGGTGGGCATCGTGGACGCGCGGGGCAACGCCGCGAGCTTCAGCGGGGAAAGAACCTTCGACTGGAGCGGGGGACGCGTCGGCGCGCCGGGCGGGAAGGGCAACATCGCCGGCGGCAAGGGACAGGTGCTGGTGGGCCACGGCTTCAGCGCGCAGGCCAACATCATGGTCTCCGACCAGACGGTGAAGAACCTCGCGGAGACGTTCGAGCGGACCAAGGGCAACCTGGCCGACCGGCTGGTCGCCGCGCTCAAGGCGGGGCAGGCCGGCGGCGGCGACAAGCGCGGGATGCAATCCGCCGCGCTCCTCGTCGTACGGAAGAACGGCGGCTATCTCGGCAACAACGATCGCTTCATCGACATCCGGGTCTACGACGCTCCCGATCCCATCGCGGAGCTCGAGCGCCTGCTGACGCTGCACAAGCTCCATTTCTTCCCCAGCGAGCCGCAGGACCTGATCCCGATCACCCCGGACATCGTCGCGAAGCTGGAGCCCATCCTCCTGTCCGAGCCGGCCAATCAGAAGGAGAAGTGGCTCACCCGGAAGCAGGGCACCGCCAACCAGCAGTTCCTCGAGGCGCTCAAGAACTTCATGTACTGGGAGAACTACGACGTGAGGGTGCGGATGGACGGGAAGATCGACAAGGTCGTGCTCGACGACATTCTGAAGAAGAAGAAGAGGTAGCGCTTGGCCACCGCCGCCGTTCGTCCAGCTCCGGCTCCTCCGGTCCGCGACACCCGCTTCTTCGGGCATCCGAAGGGGCTGCAGACGCTCTTCTTCACCGAGATGTGGGAGCGTTTCAGCTACTACGGCATGCGGGCGCTGCTCATCCTCTTCATGACCGGCCCGATCGCCGCGGGCGGCCTCGCCTTCGACACGGCCAAGGCCGGTGCCATCTACGGCACCTACGTCTCCCTGGTGTACATCACCTCACTACCGGGGGGCTGGCTTGCCGACCGCTTTCTCGGCCAGCGGCGGGCGACGCTTTACGGCGGCGTCATCATCATGCTGGGGCACATCAGCCTCGCGATCCCTTCTATCACGTTCTTCTACACCGGGCTGGGCCTGGTCACGCTCGGGACCGGCCTGCTCAAGCCCAACATCAGCACGCTGGTGGGCGGGCTGTATACCCCGGAGGACGAGCGACGCGACGCGGGGTTCTCGCTCTACTACATGGGGATCAACACGGGCGCCTTCATCGCGCCCCTGGTCTGCGGCTGGTTCGCGCAGAGCGAGCAGTTCCGCGGGATCCTCGCCTCGGCCGGGATCGCGCCAGAGAGCGCGTGGCACTGGGGGTTCGCGATGGCGGCCATCGGGATGTTCTTCGGCCTGCTGCAGTTTCTGGCCGGCTGGAAGCACCTGGGCACCGCCGGCATGTATCCCGCGCCGGTGGAGTCGCCGGAGCAGGAGGCGTCGCAACGGCGCCTGTTGCGACTGGGACTCGCCTCGGTTCTGGGCGGCGCCGTGCTCCTCTGGCTGCTCTCCGCCGCGAGCATCGTGCGAATCACCGCCCAGGGCGTGAGCAATGCCCTCGGTCTCGTTCTCCTGATCACGACGATCGCGTTCTTCGCCTGGATGTTCCTCGCGGCGAAGTGGACGACGGAGGAGCGCAAGCGGCTGGTCGTGGTGCTGGTGCTGTTCGTGGCGGCGATGATCTTCTGGTCGGTGTTCGAGCAGGCGGGCTCGACCCTCAATCTCTTCGCCCAACGGGCCACCAGGACCGAGATGTTCGGGCTCCCCTTCCCGCCGAGCTGGCTGCAGTCGGTAGCGCCCTTCCTCCTGGTGGCGCTCTCCCCGGTGTTCGCCTGGATCTGGTGGCGCCTGCGCGATCGCGACCCCTCCAGCCCCACCAAGTTCACCATCGGGCTGGTGTGCGTGTCGCTGAGCTTCGCGATCCTGGTGATCCCGGGCCAGGCGGCGGCGCAGGGGATCAAGGTGAGCCCGCTCTGGCTGGTCGCGACCTACTTTCTGCACACCGTGGGCGAGCTCTGCCTGAGCCCGGTGGGCCTGAGCGCGATGACGCGGCTCGCGCCGGCGCGCATCGTGGGTCTGACGATGGGCGTCTGGTTCCTCGCGCTGTCGGTGGGGAACTACCTGGGCGGACGCGTGGGGGGCCTCTACGAGGCGTTCTCACTTCCCGCATTGTTCGGTGTGGTCGCGGCCTTCGCCGCGGTGGCCGCGGTAGTGCTGGCGCTCCTGATCAAGCCGATCCAACGGATGTTGGCGCGGTGACGGCGTAGAGCAGCACCTCGCCGACATCGTCGTCCTCCTCGGAGGCGACCGGCCGCATGCCCACGTTCTCCGCCACGCGGAGGGCTGGCGTGTTCCAAACCGGGGCGAGCGCCCTCACTTCGCGCACGCCGGGCTGACCGAACGCCCAGCCGACCATCGCCTTCACCGCCTCCGTGGCGTAGCCCCGCCCCTCGTACTCGCTGTACATCGCGTAGCCGACCAGCACGGCGCCCTGGACGTTCACAGGGCCGCCGAACGCCACCGAGCCTACCGCCTCGCCGGAAGCCCGATCCACCACCAGCCAGTTCCACCAGGGTGTCTCGTCCGGGTGTTGCCGCAGACGGTCGCGGACGATGGGCAGCGAGTCCGCCATGTAGGGTGGCGGTGCCGGATCCCGGAAGCGGGCGCCGGTGAGTCGGCCGAGCCGCTCCCCGTCGCCGGCGACGAGTGCCTCGAGCGCCTCGGCGCCGAGCGGGCGGAGGTCGAGACGGGGGGTGCGTACGAGGAGATCGGACATGTGGCTCACCTCGGCGTCGGCTCGTGGGCATCGGGGGCGCGCTCGAACACCCGAAAGAGATAGAGCAAGGACGGCGCGAGCACCAGCGCGGCTTACCCGACGGCCAGCACCTCTCCATCAGCGACGACGAACGCTCGATCTCCCGGCTCGGGGTAGACCGGCGCGCTGCCGGTGAAGCTGCCGAACGCCGGCAGGAGCGTGACCCGTGGCCGCACAAGGAAGCAGGACAGCCGCTCTCGCTGGAGGGCGGGTCCGATCACCACGAGCGCAGGGTGAATGTGCCCGGCCAGGGTGTAGCCCTCAGCCGAGAGGTCCGGCTGGTGGCGGAGGACGAAGGGAGGCAGGAACGCGGGAGCATTCACGCAGTTGATCCGGAGGTCATCGGGCGGATCGCCGGCGTGGCGATCGTGGTTGCCGCGGACCAGCTGGATCTCGAGCCGGCTGGTGCGCTCGCGCCATCCGCGCAGCGTCGCCAGGGTGCGGGTGGCGACCCGACCCGCCCTGGCATGAAACAGGTCGCCTAGCACGAGGAGGCGGCGGGCTCCGGTCCGCTGAATGGCCTGGTCGAGTCGAGCCAGGTCCTCCGTGGTCGTGCCTCCCGGAATAGGGATGCCCGCGGCGCGAAAGGTCGCGCCTTTCCCCCAGTGCACGTCCGCCACCACGAGGGTGCAGGCGCGCGGCCAGAAGAGCGCCCTCTCGGGGAGCAGCCGCACGTCCTCACCCGCGATGGTCAGCATGACGTCGCTCATCCTCCGCTCCGGAATCCGCGACGGCTCCCCCCCGCGAAGCGAGTCCGTTCGGCGGCGCGCTCGAGCGGTGCAACCATACGGCGGATGCGGTCGCCCAGCTTCTCCGAGGTCACCTGCTCCCGGGCCCGGTCCACCAGCAGCGGAAACGCGAGCGGTGTCGGCCGCTCCACCTCGACGACGCTCACCCGACCGCTCGCCACGCGCTCCAGGGCGCGAGCCAGCCGGCTCTGCTCCAGCTGGCGCTCGAGCACTTCGCGCTGAGCCTGAAAGAGGAGCAGGTTGTCGGGGTCATAGCGCGCGAAGACGTCGTAGATCAGCTCGCTCGACGCCTGCACCTGCTTCACCGCTTTCGCCGCACCGGGATAGCCCTGGAACACCAGGCCCGCGATCCTCGCGATCTCCCGGAACTGCCGTCGAGCCAGCTCCGCGGCGTTGAGACTGGCGGGGATGTCGTGCAGCAGGTGCTGCGGCGAGAGAAGCCCGGCCTCGATCGCCTCCTCGAGCGGCGCGCGCTCGGGCGAGAGGAGCTCCAGGCCGTAGTCGTTGGCCGCCAGGGTGAAGGAGATCGGGCCGAGCTGGGCGAGGCGGTAGGCGAGGAGCGCGGCGAGTCCCTCGTGGACCAGTCGCCCTTCGATCGGGTAGAGGAAGAGGTGATGTCCCTCGCGGGTCTCCACTCGTTCGATCAGGAGCTCGTCCACCGCGGGAATTCGCGACCAGGCACCCTGAAGCTCCAGGATGCCGCGCACCGCGGCCATCTCGGGGCCGCGATACATCCCCTGTCGCGCCTCGTCCAGCTTGATCCGGATCCAGGCCGCCAGCTGGGGCGAGATCGGCATCCGCGCGCCGGACCAGTGCGGGACGGAAGTGCTTTTCGCGGTCGAGCGCCTCACGTGCGCGACCATGCCGCGCGCCCGGACGAACTCGAGGACCCGCCCGGCGAAGGTGAACACGTCGCCGGGCCGGAGTCGCGCGATGAAGTTCTCCTCCACGGTGCCGATGGTACGGCCCCGGAGCAGCTGCACCTTCATCTCCGACTCGCTCACGATGGTGCCGATCGAGAGCCGGTGTCGCAGCGCGGCCAGCTTCCCGGCCACCACCAAGCGCCCGTCGCGCTCCACTACCTTGCTGTATTCGGGATAGGACTCGAGCGCGCTCCCGCCCCTGGTGATGAAGTCTAGCACCCAGCGCCATTCGTCCTCCCGTAAGTCGCGGTACGCCCAGGTAGTGCGCACCTCATCGAACAGCTCCTCGGCCCGGAAGCCGCCCCCCATCGAGATCGTCACCGCGTGTTGCGCCAGAAGATCGAGCGGCCGCTCGACCGGCCGACGCGCCTCGATCGCGCGGGCCTCGAGCGCCGAGCGCGCCGCGGCGATGTCCACCAGCTCCAGCGCGTTGGTGGGCACGCAGGTCAGCCGACTCAAGGCTCCCGGCTGGTGACCGCTCCGGCCGGCGCGCTGGATCAGGCGCCCGACGCTCTTGGGGCTCCCGACCTGGAGCACGCGGTCCACCGGCGTGAAGTCCACGCCCAGGTCGAGCGTCGAAGTGCACACGACGCAGCGGAGCCTGCCTTCACGGAGTCCGTCCTCCACCCACTCGCGGGTGTCGCGGTCCATCGAGCCGTGATGCAGGGCGAGAATGCCGGCCCAGTCGGGTCGCGCCGCCAGCATCGCCTGGAACCAGATCTCGGCGGTGGCGCGGGTGTTGGTGAAGACGAGCGCGGTCTCGCCCTCCTCGACCGCGGCGACCACCTCGGGCAATAGCCGCAGGCCGATCTGCCCCGACCAGGGAAAGCGCTCCATGGACACGGGAATGAGCGCGTCGACCTCCAGCGCCTTGGGCACCAGCCCCTGGAAGATTCCGCCCGGCCGCGGCCGGCCTTCGCCCTCCATGCCGAGCAGCGCGTCGCGCGCGGTATCGAGGTTGCCGAGCGTGGCGGAGAGACCCAGCGTGCGGAGGCCCGGACGAAAACGACGGAGACGTGCGAGACAGAGCTCGGTCTGCACGCCCCGCTTCGACGCCATCAGCTCATGCCACTCGTCCACGACCACAAGCTCGAGGTGGTCGAACAGGGTGGCGGCATCGTCGCGGGTGAGGAGGAGAGAGAGGCTTTCGGGTGTGGTCACCAGCGCCGTAGGCAGGCGCTCACGCTGTCGCGCTCGCACCCGCGCGGGCGTGTCGCCGGTGCGGGACTCGACGCTCCAGGGAAGCCCCAGATCCTCGACCGGTGCGCGGAGCGCGGCCTCGGTGTCGCCGGCGAGTGCGCGCAGCGGGGTCAGCCACAGCACCCTGAGCGGTGCAGGCTGCTGCCGCCGCGCGGGGGGATAGTCGCGGAGCCACTCGAGCACGGGTCCCATCCACGCGGCGTAGGTCTTGCCTGTCCCGGTGGCCGCGTGGATCAATCCGCTCTCCCCGGCGAGGTAGGCGCGCCAGACGTCTTCCTGGAACGGGAACGGCTCCCAGTCGTGCCGCGCAAACCACTCGCGAACACAGTCGATCGGCTCGCGGCCGTCGCACTCCACCACCCGCGCCGGGCGCCGTCTCGGTTTCGGCTCCGGAGGCGGCTCCTGCGCGCTGTGCTCCCGCCGCCGGGCCGCTCGTGCCCGGCGGAGGTCCACCGCGAGCGCGGAGCCGCCCTTGCGCCCGCCGCTCTCAGTCACCGCCGCCGATGGCGCGGAGGTAACGCCGAGCGGAGTATCGGATCGCCGCTTTCCCGGCTTCGCGCACGGTTTTCCCGGTCCAGCCGCCATAGATCTGCTCGATCTCGAACGGCTCCACGGCCGCGACGATTCGCTGGACGGCGACCGCACCGAGCGGGATCAGGTTGGGGTAGCTGTACATGAAGCTGACGGTGCGGCGGTCCTGCGCTACCATGATGGTGTCGCCGCTCAGGAGGGCGCCGAGCCCGTCCGCGCCATCGGCCCAGTGAAGGGCAGTGCTGCCGGCGAAGTGGCCGCCGCAATGGATCAGCGTCAGTCCGGGCTCGACCTCGAGGGCGCCGCCGCCCCAGTAGCGGATGGCGGGATCGTCGCGCATGACCCAGGCCCGATCAGCCTCGTGCAGGTAGACCGGGATGCCGCCCAGCGCTCGGCTCCACTCGACCATCGCGGAATAGAAATGCGGATGGGACACGGCCATCGCGCGGGCGCCGCCGAGCTGGCGCACCTTGGAGACCGCCGCCTCATCCACCAGGCTGGTGCAGTCCCAGATGAAGCCGCCCCCGGCGGTGCGGAGGTGCAGCGCCCGCTGCCCGATCGCGAACGCGGGCTCGATGCCGATGCCGGTGAGTCCCGACCCCTCGGGCTCGATGCGGCTCCGGTGGTCGCGGCGAAGCTCCTCGAGGGTGGTCCACTGCTGTCCCTGCCAACCGATGAACTGACGTTCCTCGGAGCAGATCACGCACGACTGGGGTGGGACTTCCGAGTCACCGTATTGCACCCCGCAGGTCGTGCACATGAAGTTCGGCATGCCGGAAAGTACACTTCCCGAGAGGGCGGCATTCGGCCGCTCGGAGGAGGACATCATGGCGGTCTGCGAAGTCTGCGGCAACGACTACCACATGGCATTTCAGGTGACGGCCGCGGGTCACACCCATACGTTCGACAGCTTCGAGTGCGCGATCCACGCGCTGGCCCCGGTCTGCAATCATTGCGGCTGTAAGATCGTCGGGCACGGGATCGAGGCGAAGGGCACGTTCTACTGCTGCGCGCACTGCGCGCGGAAGGAAGGAGTCACCGCGGTCGCGGATCACGCTTGATTGTCATCCCAAGCGGAGCGAGGGATCCTGCACGGGCTGGCGGGATCTCTCGCTTCGCTCGGGATGACAGTCATGCTCGGGATGACAGTCACGCTCCCGATGACAGCAGTGACCTCACGCTAGCCAGCGTATCCGCCTCCTCCGGCCGCTTGTCCGTCCGCCACCGCGCGATCCGGGGAAAGCGCACCGCGAGCCCCGATTTGTGCCGTGACGACGGCTGGATGCCCTCGAACGCCAGCTCGAACACCAGCTCGGGTCGGACCACGCGCACCGGGCCATGCTTCTCGACCGTGTTCCGCCGCACGAAGCTGTCCACCTTCCGGATCTCCGCGTCTGTCAGTCCCGAGTAGGCCTTGGCGAACGCCACCAGCCGGTCGCCGTCCCATACGCCGAAGGTGTAGTCGGTGAAGAGCCCGGCCCGGCGCCCACTCCCCGCCTGCGCGTACATCAGCACGGCATCCACGGCGTAGGGCTCGACCTTCCATTTCCACCAGTCGCCCTTGCGCCGCCCAACGCCGTAGCCGCTGCTCAGCCGCTTGAGCATCAGGCCCTCCGCGCCCAACTCCCGGGCGCGTTCCCGCGCCACACCGAGCGCAACCCAATCGTCGGCCTGCACGGCGGGGGAGAGCGCCAGCCGTCCAGCCGTCGCCGTCGCGGCGAGCAGCTCGGCCAGTCGGCGCCGGCGCTCCTCGAGCGGGAGCGGCCTCTGGTCCTCGCCGTTCTGCTCCAGGAGGTCGTAGGCAACGAGGGCGACCGGCACCTCGTCGAGCACCTTGCGGGTCAAGGTCTTCCGACCGATGCGACGCTGCAGCTGCGCGAACGGCAGCGGCCGATCGCCGGCCCAAGGCAGCAGCTCGCCATCGATGACGGTCCCTTCGGGCAGCAACGCGGCCGGCTCTTCGACCTCGGGAAACCGGCCGTTCAGCAGCTCGTCGCCGCGCGACCAGAGGAAGGTCCGGCCCGACCGCCGGATCAGCTGCGAGCGGATGCCGTCCCACTTCCACTCCGCGATCCACTCCGACGCCGGGCCGAGGCCATCGACCGGAGCTTCCAGCGGGTAGGCCAGGAAGAACGGATAGGGCCGGCTCATGTCGGTGTCGCGGACATCCTCGGCGCGGAGGCGCGTGAAGAACTCCGCCGTGGGCTCCCATCCGCCGGTCAGGCGGTGGGCGATCGCTCCTTCCGGGACGCCGGTTGAGAGCGAGAGCGCCCGCTCCACCAGGCCTCCCGACACGCCCACGCGGAAAGCGCCGGTGATCAGCTTGTTCCACACGAAACGCTCCCGCCGGTCGAGTTCGCGCCACGCGCGCAGCATCTCCTCGCGCTGCACCGCCTCGTCCTGCCCGCGCAACGGCAGGAGGCGTTGCTCCACCCAGTAGCTCAGGCCCCGGTCGTCCGACCCACCGGTGTCGGTCAGGAGCAAGGTGATGGTCTCCGCGAGGTCGCCCACGGCGGCGTAACTCTCCTCGAACAGCCAGGCCGGGATTCCAGCGGCCTCCGACGCCCAGGCCGCGAGCTTGGGCGCCGACACCAGCCGCTTGGGTCGACGGCCGATCAGGAAATGCACCGCCCAGGCCGCCTCGGCCGGCGGCGCGGTCCGGAAGTACTCCGCCAGCGCCGCGACCTTTTCACCAGTCGCCGTGGTCTCGTCGAGGGTGGTGTAGAGCCGGGCGAAGTCCCTCACTCGGTCGCTCCCGACTCGTCCCCGCCGGTCGCATCGTCGTCCTGCTCGCCTTCGAACCGGGTCTGCACCGCCTGGGCGTCGAGCCCCCGCTCGCGGAGCCAGCGCACCACGGGCGCGGTGAATCCGTGGGTGACCCACACCCGCGTAGCGCCGGTGGCCTCGACAGCGGCCATGAGGGCCGGCCAGTCCACGTGATCCGAGAGCGGGAAGCCTCGATCGAGCGATCGCCGCCGCCGCGTGCCGCGGATCAGCATCCACCCCGAGGCGAAAGCTGTGGATTGGGGTCTGAACCGGCGGGTCCACACCGAGCCGCCCGCGGAAGGCGGCGCGACGATGATGGCGCGCGACCAGTCGGTGCGACGGTCCACCGCGCCGGCATGTGTCGTCGGCGGCAATACCACGCCGGCCGCTCGATACACGGCGGTCATCCGCTCCACCGCGCCGTGGGTGAGGATCGGCCCGATGCCGGGATCCAGACCGGCGATCAGTCGCTGCGCCTTGCCCAGGGCATAGCCGTACAACAGACTCGCCTTGCCGGCCGCCTGATTGGCGCGCCACCAGTCATTGATCTCCGTGAGGACGTCGTGCTGCGGGGGCCAACGGTAGATCGGCAGGCCGAAGGTGGACTCGGTGACGAACGTGTGGCAGCGCACCGGCTCGAAGGGCGTCGTGGTGGGATCGGGATCGGTCTTGTAGTCGCCGGAGACGACCCACACCTCGCCACCGAGCTCGAGGCGGATCTGGGCGGAGCCCAGGATGTGGCCGGCGGGATGGAAGGAGACGCGGACGCCGCGGATCGTGGCGGGCTCGCCCCATGGCAGGCCACTCACCTTGGCCTCGGGCGCCAGGCGACTCCGGAGCACGCCGAGACCTTCGCTGCTGGTGAGGTAGGCGCGGCAGCCCCAGGCCACGTGGTCCCCGTGGGCGTGGGTCACCACTGCGCGGTCCACCGCGCCCCAGGGATCCACGAAGAAGTCGCCGGCCTCGCAATACAGGCCGCGGTCCGTCAGGCGGAGGAGCATCACGCGTCCGGGCGGGTCCGGCTCAGCGGCGCTCGATCACCCCGCAGACCAGCCGGGCGCCGGAGTTGCCGCTGGGGTCCGTCGTCTCGTCGTCGGGATCGGCGTGGATCACGAGCGAGTGCTGCTGGGTCCCGAGCATGGAGCCGGGACTTGGGGCCAGGAGGGTCGAAGAGACCGTCAGGGCCGTGTCGGCGCTGCCGTCCTCCTCCACCATCAGGTTCGGCAGGTCGCCAGCGTGCGGCCCCTCCGAGTTCCTGCTGCCGTGCTGCTTGGAGCCGGGATTGAAGTGGCTGCCGGCCGACTGGAAGTCCGGCGTCGTGCAGCTGCCGTTCTCGTGGATGTGCATGCCGTGCAGGCCGGGCTCGAGCCCCGTGACGCTGATCGTCAGTCGCCCGGTTCCTCCCGAATCGGAAAAGGTAGCGACGCCGACCCTGGCCCCGGTGGAATCCACCAGGCTCGCGGTTGCGGTGGGCTCTTCCAGCGTGGTCCCGCCGGGGCCACGGGGCTGGCCGCCTCCGCAGCCGGAGATTGCGCCGGCCGCCAGCAGTGCGGCGAAGCGATAGTCCTGCATTTGTCGATCTCCTCTACCACTGCACCGAGCGGCGGCTGCTAGCGCTTCCGCCGCTCGTAGGTTCCCATGGTGACGGCGCGCGCGAGGATGTGGCCCTCCATCGCCGACTCGAGGTCCGAGCGATTCACTCCGGGCGGCATGTTCAGGGCCGAATCCAGCGCGAAGAGCCGGAAGTAATACCGGTGCGGGCTCCCGGGCGGCGGGCAGGGACCGGCATAGCCGATGTCCCCACCGTCATTGATGCCCTGGCGAGCCCCGGAAGGCAGCTCCGGTCTTCGCGGCACGCCTTCGCCCAACTCCACGGCGTCCGCCGGGAGATTCCACAGGAGCCAGTGGACCCAGGTGCCCCGGGGGGCGTCGGGGTCGTCGCAGATGAGGGCGAAGCTTCTGGTGTCCACCGGTATCCCGGTCCAGGCGAGCTGAGGAGAGAGATTGTCTCCCTCGCACGTGTGACGGCCGGGGACGGTCGTGCCCTCCGCGAAAGCGGCGCTACTGAGGACGAGCCGGGAGGTCGGGGAGTCGTCACGGGGTGCGGTCATTCTCACTGTCCTCCGGCCTTGAGCCACAGGCGTGCTGCGGCGATCACCATGAATACCGCGAACATCCGCTGAAGCGTCGCCGCGGGAATCACCTGGGCCAGGCGGGCCCCGGCCCACGCGCCGAAGAAGAGGCCGAGCCCGATGATGAGCGCGGCCCGGAGATCGAGGTTCCCGTGCTGGTGGTAGGTGTACACGCCGAGGATGCCGACCGGCAGGAGCAGTGCACCGAGTGAGGTGCCGAGCGCGAGCTTCAGGTGGAAGTGGGCGAAGAACATCAGGGCCGGCACGATGAGGATGCCGCCGCCCACGCCGAACAAGCCCGAAAGGATTCCCGCCACCACGCCGATCGCCACGTACGTGAGCACCATGAGCCGATCTCCGGAGATTGTGGGCGCGCACCGCGAAAGCTAGCATCCACCTAGCAGTAGCCCAGTGGCGCGTGGCACGGCCCGTGTGAGCGGGCTCACCGACGCGAAGCGGCAAGACCGCAGCATTTCCGCATCCGGCAAGAGGGCGAACGAGGTCGACCCCGGAGAATCGACAATGCGAAAGAGCGGGCTGGTGGTAGGCATGGCGATCGGAGCGGGCATGAGCTATCTGCTCGACCCGGAGGCGGGCGAGCGCCGTCGGGCGCGCCTGCGCGCGAGAATCGAGGACCGCCTGGCCGGCGAGGAGGGTCCGTCGCGGGTGCTCGATGCGCCTGTGCGCCGGTACGGCGCGCGTCAGGGCGACCTGCCAGGACTGGAATCGGCGACGCTGCAGCGCGCCGGCGAGCGCGCGCCGGCCGATCGCACCATGGCGCTGCTGGCCGGGGCCTTGGCCTTGTATGGGGTGACCCGTCGTGGCACGCTCGGCTTCGCGGCCCGCACGCTGGGGGCGGGCATGCTGTGGAGCGAGCTGCGTCAGCCGAAAGTGCCGGCCGCACCGGCAGGGCGCGAGCGACGCCGCACCGTGGACATCCAGAAGACGCTGTTCATCGAGGCGCCGCCCGAGCAGGTGTACCAGTTCTGGACCGACTACGAGAACTTCCCGCTGTTCATGTCCAGCGTGCGGGAGGTCCGGGATCTCGGCGGCGGCCGCTCGCACTGGGTGGTGCGCGGTCCGGGCGGTGTCCCCATCGAGTGGGATGCGGTGCTCACCGAACAGGTGCCGGGTGAGGTCCTCGCCTGGCGCAGCCGTCCGGGATCCATGCTGGAGAACGCGGGCGCGGTCCGGTTCCGCCCGGAAGGAGGGGGAACCCGGGTGGACCTCCGGTTCTGTTACAGCCCCCCGGCCGGTGGTGCCGGGCAGGCAGTGGCCGAGCTGCTGGGCGCGGACCCGCGAGCCAAACTGAACGAGGACCTCGGGCGGCTGAAGTCGATGCTCGAGGGTGCCGACAGGAGCCAGACACATGGGAGAAAACCTGAGCCGTAAGTTCGCCACGATGAGCGAGGAGGAGCGCCGGCGGTACGAGCTGGAGATGGAACAGGCCAAGGCGACCCGTGAGAGCGACGAGGCGGACCAGGAGCTGGAATTCGGTGAGCCACGGCGGGACCACAGCGCCTCGCCGGCCGATGTGGCTGACCGGGATGACGTGGACACTCCGGGTGAGGACGAGGTCCACGCGCGGCGCACGCGGGAGCGCCGGCAGAGAGGACAGGACGCATGACGGCGATACACGAGGGGATCAGCCAACCCGGCCGGTGGGACAACTTGCGACGTCCCGACTCGGTGGGCGTGCCCGTGAACGTGGGCCGGCGGGAGCGGTGGATCTCCGCGGTGGCGGCCGCGGCGGTGGCGGCGTACGCGCTCCGCCGCCGGCGCGGCCGGGGGCTGATGCTGCCCATCGCAGGGGCGCTGTTGGGCCGCGCCGTGAGTGGCCGCTGCGTGGTGAACCAGATGCTGGGCCGGAACTCAGCGCTCGACGAGCCCGCGAGCCGGGTCGCCAGCGTCCGCCGGGGGGACGGCGTGCGGGTGGACGAACGGATCGTGCTCAACCGCCCGCGGAGCGAGGTCTACCGGTTCTGGCGCGACCTAGAGAACCTACCCCGGTTCATGGATCACCTGGAATCGGTCACCGTGCTCGATGAGGAGCGGTCCCACTGGGTGGCGAAGGCGCCTGCCGGTACCCGGGTGGAGTGGGACGCCGTGATCCACAACGAGATTCCCAACGAGCTCATTGCCTGGCGCTCGCTGGAAGGATCCGAAGTGAACAACGCCGGATCGGTTCACTTCTCCCCGACCGAGAACGGCGACACCGAGGTCAGGGTCGTGCTGCGGTACGATCCCCCGGCGGGCAGGATGGGTGCGGCGGTCGCGTGGCTCTTCGGGGAGGAGCCCTCCCGGCAGGTCGCCGAGGACTTGCGGCGGCTCAAGCAGGTCGTGGAGGCCACCGACCCCGCGTGAGCTGGGACTGCATCATCGTCGGCGGCGGCCCCGCCGGGCTGAGCGCGGCGCTCATGCTCGGCCGGTGCCGCCGCCGTGTGCTGCTGTGCGATGTAGGCGGCCAGCGGAACCTCCGCTCCCACGCGATGCACGGCTATCTCACTCGTGACGGCGTATCCCCGGCCGAGTTCCTGCGTCTGGCGCGCGCGGAGCTGGGGCGCTACGGAACGGTGGAGTGCCGCGAGCTCGAGATCGTGGAGGCGACACGGGAGGACGGCGGATTTGCGGTCTGCGCCGCCGACGGCACCCGGATCAATACCCGCAAGCTGCTGCTCGCGACGGGGGTCATCGACGAGCTTCCCGCGATCGAAGGACTGGATGCCCTCTACGGCACCAGCGTGCACCACTGTCCGTACTGCGACGCCTGGGAGTGGCGGGATCGTCCGATGGCTGCCTACGGAGACGGCGAGGCCGCGTTGGGGCTGGCGCTCAGCCTGACCTGCTGGTCGCCCGACGTGCTGCTCTGCACCGGGGGGGCCGAGCTGCCGGACGACGCGGCGGCCAGGCTCGCCGCCGCGGGGGTGAGGATCAGGAGGGATCCTGTGCTGCGGCTCGAAGGGAGGGACGGGAGGCTCGAGCGCATCGTGTTCGCGAGCGGGGAGCCGGCTCCGAGAAGCGCGCTATTCGTCGTTGCCGGCCAGCGGCAGCGGAGCCTCCTCGCCGAGCGGCTCGGCTGCCTTTTCACCGAGAGGGGCACCGTGGATACGGGGACCTGTGAGGTGACGAACGTCCCCGGTCTCTTCGTGGCCGGCGACGCATCAAAGGACGCCCAGTTCGTCGCAGTGGCCGCGGCGGAGGGAACCCAGGCGGGGATGGCCATCCACAGGGCGCTGATGAAGGACGAGCTGCCGTAACGGGCGTCGCCGCTATTCGCCCTCAGTGAGCCAGCGGGATCTGCGAAGCGACCTCCATCTGCGCCGCAAGAGAGAGCCGCCGGTCGATCTGCATCGCTCGTACGGCGAGCTTCGGGGGCAGCACCTTCTGGAATTCGCCCAGCCACTTCACCCGCAGGGCGTTCATCTTGGCATCCCGATCCAAGTGGGCCTTCATCAAGCTCAGGGCGGTCGCGTCGTCCAGCGTGTCGTAGCTGTCCACGTACTTCTGGATGCCCTTGAGCTGCTCGTCGATGAGAGCGTTCTGCTCCTTCTGGTAGGCGTTGAACACCGGCCAGAACTTCGCCGCCTGATCAGCGGAAAGCGTCATGTTCTTGGCCATGATGTCCGCCCGGCTGCTCTGGAGATCGGCCCGCAGGGCCTTGAGGGCGTCCTCCACATTTGCCGCGGACGGGGTGGTCGTCGAGGCCTGCTGCGCGGGGGCCTGGGCCTGCACGACGCCCGCGACGAGAGACAGGGCGAGAAGGCATTGCAAGGTCCGGTGCATCGCTGTTTCCTCCGGGGTGCGAAGCGGGAAGAGCCGAATCACCGCGAACGGTGCGATTGCGTCACAGGCGGGGCAATCCTCCACGTTGGTCCAGTGTGCCCAACCTTGATCAGAACAGCAGCTCCACCCCCAGCCGCATCAGGCGCGGCGGCCCGTAGGCGAAGATCGGCTGGCCGTAATCGCTCGCCGCTTCGAGATACATCGGGAAGAGCTCCTCCCGACCCGCCACGAATCCGTCCCCGTCCAGATCCGCCTCCGGCCGGTATCGCCTGGACTCGAAGGGAATGGGCGAGGGATTGGCGGCGTACGCCTGTTCCGCCATGAGCTGGAGGGCCTCCTCGGTCGGTTGCGGCTCGCCGGTGTCCCGCCGCACGGCAACGACGTTCTGATGGTTGAACACGTTGCGGACGTCGAGGTAGATGCCGCCGGTGGTGCCGCCGAGCCTGATCGGACGGCGGATCAGCAGATCAACGGACGAAGCGTTCGGCAGCCGGGAGCCGTTAGGCAGCCCCACCAGCGAATCGCCGGTGCTGTCGCTCATGGAGAAGGGAAGACCCGACGCCAGCCGCAGGATGACCGCGCCTTCGAGGCCGGCAATCGGTTGCGCCCGGCCGATCGAAGGTCCCACGTTCTCCGGCACCTGCCCTCTCACGATCGCGGTGAGCGTGTGCCGCTGGTCGAAATCCAGCGGAAACTCGGCCCGTGTGAGTCGAATGGTGTCGCCGGTGATGGGATCCACGGTGAGGAGGCGGTTCAGCAGGAAGGGGTCGGTCGCGGTGGCCTCCGCCTCCTGGAGCGTGTAGGCCAGCCGGAAGCCGAATCCGTTGCGCAGCTCGCGCTCGAAGAGCACCTCGGCGCCCCGCACGGTGCCGGCGTCGGCGTTACCGAAGATGCTCGAGTCGGGGTTCACGCCCAGCGGAACCGACGCGACCAGGCCGGTGAGCCGCTTGTAGTAGACGCCCACCCGCAGCGTGACGTCCTCCCGCGGCCGCACCCGCGCGCTCAGCTCGTACTGATTCGCCTGCTCGAATCCCACGTCGGGATTACCCCGGCGGGAGCGGCCGGTGCGGGTGGAGTCGTCGAAGGCCGCGTCCACTAGGAACTGGTAGTCGGGGGCCTGGCTGAATCGGCCGTAGCTCGCCACCAGGGTCGCGCCGCTCAGCACGGTGCTCACCGCGAACCGCGGGCTCACCGAGCTCTGCGAGCCGCGCGCTTCCCCGGGGAGGCTGCTGCCGGGATCGAAGCGGTCGAAGCGCAGCCCCGCCGTCACCGCGACGTCGGCGATCCGCAGCTGTCCCTCCGTATAGGCGGCGGCTCCCGCCGGCGAAAACGCCGACAGCGCCGGGGCCGGCACGGTGTCGCCGGCCGGCAGAAAGCCGAGGACACGCTGGTAGGTGCGCACCTGCTGGGCCACGTACTCGCCGCCGACATAAAGGTCGAGCCCGCGTATACCGCCGATCGTGCCGTCGAGCTGGATCCGGGTCTCGCCGAAGCGGTTGTACGCCAATTCCCCCTTGGAGCCGCTCCCCATGAAAAAGGCGGGGACGCCCCATGGTGTCCGGGCGCTCTCCTCCGGTGCGCGGAGTCCCGGAATCGGGTCGGTCGAGCCGGAGAGATCCTTGGCCAGATCCTCGCCGACGAAATGGAAGCGATCGGCGGTGATGGCGCCGAGCGCGTAGTCCGGTTGTTCGACCAGCTCACCGCGCAGGAACTCGCGGACGTAACGTGCCACTCGCAGGTCAAGGACGAGCGGGAAGCTGGAGCGTGGGTTGCTGGTGTACTGCAGGTGGCCGCTGACCAGGTTGCCGCGGAGCCGCTGCCCGGGCCCGTACTCGGTGTCGTACTTGTAGGCCGGATCGTAGAGCAACCGCTGGTCCTCGGTGTGAAGACCCAGCGCCCGCAGGGTGGCACGCTCCGTGACCGGCACCACCAGCTTCGCGGCGCCGCTCCACAGCTCGCCGCTGTTATGCGGCAGCGGGTAGGGCGTGGTGGTGCGTGGGTCGCGAGGATTGGTGGGCACCGGGGCGCTCACCGGATCCGCGTCCATCCGGCCCGACACGTCGAAGGCGGTGACCAGTCCGACCCGCCCGACCAGCGGTCCCCCGGCGCTGACGACGAACCGGTCGATGCCGCGGTCGAGCGAGCCGCCGAAGGGCCGGTCGCCTTCGTACGCGAGA
>Ga0247825_10000890_pt1 | contig 19396 bp, 22 predicted proteins | sample 13C_Vanillin_Day_FD_194413 | JGI IMG/M metagenome (GOLD analysis project Ga0247825, IMG submission 194413) | Soil microbial communities from agricultural site in Penn Yan, New York, United States - 13C_Vanillin_Day48 | ecosystem: Environmental > Terrestrial > Soil > Agricultural land | place...
CCCCAAGGGCGGCCCGGATATCGTCGTGAAGGACGTGATCACCGACGCCATGCTGCAGCAGATCCTGCTGCGGCCGGCCGAGTACGACGTGCTCGCCACCACCAACCTCAACGGCGACTACATCTCGGACGCCCTCGCCGCCGAGGTCGGCGGCATCGGCATCGCGCCGGGCGCCAACCTGAGCGACACCGTGGCGATGTTCGAAGCCACCCACGGCACGGCGCCCAAGTACGCCGGCAAGGACTACGTCAACCCGGGCTCGGAGATCCTTTCGGCGGAGATGATGCTGCGCCACATGGGCTGGGTCGAGGCTGCCGACGCCATCGTCAACTCCATGGAAAGAGCCATTGCCGACAAGATCGTCACCTACGACTTCGCCCGGCAGATGGCGGGCGCGAAGCAGGTGTCGTGCTCAGGCTTCGGCCAGGCGATGATCGAGCGGATGTAGGAACCAATAAAAAGGCCGCCTGCGGCGGCCTTTCTTCTTCTTTTGAGCGGTTTTTCGGTCAGACCTTCTGGATGTTCGAGGCCTGCTTCCCCTTGGGCCCTTGCACGACGTCGAAGCTGACTTTCTGGCCTTCCTTCAGCGTCTTGAATCCGGACATGTTGATCGCCGAGAAGTGGGCGAACAAGTCCTCGCTGCCGTCATCCGGGGTGATGAAGCCGTAGCCTTTCGCGTCGTTGAACCACTTCACGGTGCCTGTTGCCATGCGCTCTCCCTTGTTGCCTTGGTTGTTGATCGAGCTACCGGGCTTTGTGACCGGAGCCATGCCTGAACTCCACGACCCCGCCGCCCGATTGCAACCTGATGGCGAAACAGACAGCCTGAATCCAAACACAGCCCGCCTTTTACGCGCCCCTCCGAGGCTCGTCAAGGGCCGTGCCTGCGGCTGTTGCTTGCGCGCAAGACCGTGATAAAGCACCGGAAACCGGCTTCGGGCGCGCCCGCGGCGCGTTTGCGCCGCCCCCCCACATTGATTACGATAGGCTCGGGAACCGGGCGAGTGGGACCGGGTCAGATTTTTGCGGGGGGCAAGGGCGCGTAGCAGCGGCATGGCGCAGTTCAAGGACGACACCTTACTGGAGGCGCAGCGGGCCAAGCTCAAGCCTCCGCCGATGTTCAAGGTCATGCTGCTCAATGACGACTACACGCCCATGGAATTCGTCGTCATCGTGCTACAGAAGTTCTTCGGCATGACCCGGGAGAGAGCCACCCAGGTGATGCTGAAGGTCCACCGCGAGGGAATTGGCGTGTGCGGGGTGTATCCGCGCGATGTGGCGGCTACCAAGGTGCAGCAAGTCGCGGCATACTCTCGGAAGCACCAGCACCCGCTGCAGTGCGTGATGGAAGAGACGTAACGGCAGGAGGAAACGTAGTGATCGCGCAGGAACTCGAAGTCAGTCTGCACATGGCGTTTGTCGAAGCGCGCCAGAAACGCCATGAGTTCATTACGGTCGAGCACCTGCTCCTCGCGCTGCTGGACAACCCCACCGCCGCCGAGGTGCTGCGCGCCTGCGGCGCGAACATGGACGAGCTGCGCAAGAGCCTGACGCAGCACATCGCCGAGCAGACGCCGCGCATCGCCGCCGACCGCGAAGTCGACACCCAGCCGACGCTGGGCTTCCAGCGCGTCATCCAGCGGGCCATCCTGCACGTGCAATCCTCGGGCAAGAAGGAGGTCACCGGCGCCAACGTGCTGGTCGCCATCTTCGGCGAGAAGGACTCGCACGCCGTGTACTTCCTCCAGCAGCAGGGCATCGCGCGGCTGGACGTGGTGAACTACATCTCGCACGGCATCACCAAGACCCCGCAGGCGCACCAGGGCAAGGCCGACCAGGAGGCCGACCAGGAAGGCCAGGCCGAGGCCTCTAACAGCCCGCTCGACAACTACACGCAGAACCTCAACGGCCTAGCGCTCGCCGGCAAGATCGACCCGCTCATCGGCCGCGACAAGGAGCTCGAGCGCGTCGTGCAGACGCTGTGCCGCCGGCGCAAGAACAACCCGCTGCTGGTCGGCGAGGCCGGCGTGGGCAAGACCGCCATAGCCGAGGGCCTGGCGCGCCGCATCGTCGAGGGCAACGTGCCCGACCTGCTCGCGAAGTGCACCGTCTACGCGCTCGACATGGGCGCGCTGCTCGCCGGCACCAAGTACCGCGGCGACTTCGAGCAGCGCCTGAAGGCGGTGCTCAAGCAGCTGGTCGACAACCCGAACGCCATCCTCTTCATCGACGAGATTCATACGGTGATCGGCGCCGGCGCCGCCTCCGGCGGCACGCTCGACGCCTCGAACCTGCTCAAGCCGGTGCTCTCCACGGGCCAGCTGAAGTGCATCGGCGCCACGACCTACAACGAGTATCGCGGCGTGTTCGAGAAGGACCACGCGCTGTCGCGGCGCTTCCAGAAGATCGACGTGATCGAGCCGTCCGTGGACGAGACGGTGGAGATCCTGAAGGGCCTGAAGACCCGCTTCGAGGCCCACCACAGCGTCAAGTACACCGCCAACGCGCTGACCACGGCGGCCGAGCTCTCGGCGCGCTACATCAACGACCGGCACCTGCCCGACAAGGCGATCGACGTGATCGACGAGGCGGGCGCCGCGCAGCGCATCGCGCCCAAGGCGAAGCAGAAGAAGATCATCGGCAAGTCCGAGATCGAGGAAATCATCGCCAAGATCGCGCGCATCCCGCCGCGCAGCGTCTCGACGGATGATCGCAGCGCCCTTGCGAATTTGGATAGGGACTTGAAAGCGGTTGTCTTCGGCCAGGACCAGGCGATCGATGCGCTCGCCTCGGCGATCAAGATGGCGCGCTCGGGCCTGGGCAATCCGCAGAAGCCGATCGGCTGCTTCCTCTTCTCCGGGCCCACCGGCGTCGGCAAGACCGAGGTCGCCCGCCAGCTCGCCTACTGCATGGGCATCGAGCTGCTGCGCTTCGACATGTCGGAGTACATGGAGCGCCATGCCGTGTCGCGCCTCATCGGCGCGCCGCCGGGATACGTCGGCTTCGAGCAGGGCGGCCTGCTCACCGAGGGCATCACCAAGAAGCCGTACTCGGTGCTGCTGCTCGACGAGATCGAGAAGGCGCACCCGGACATCTACAACGTGCTGCTGCAGGTCATGGACCACGGCACGCTGACCGACAACAACGGCCGCAAGGCCGACTTCCGCAACGTCGTCATCGTCATGACCACCAACGCCGGCGCCGAGTCCCTCGCCCGCACGCAGATGGGCTTCACGCCCTCGGTGAAGATGGGCGACGAGATGGAAGCGATCAAGCGGATGTTCTCGCCGGAGTTCAGGAACCGCCTCGACGCCATCATCTCGTTCCGGGCGCTCGACCACCAGATCATCATGCGCGTGGTCGAGAAGTTCCTCATGCAGCTCGAAGAGCAGCTGCACGAGAAGAAGGTGGAAGCGCACTTTACCGCCGAGCTGAAGGAGCACCTCGCGAAGAAGGGCTTCGACCCGCTCATGGGGGCGCGGCCGATGGCGCGGCTCATCCAGGACACCATCCGCCGCGCGCTGGCCGACGAGCTGCTCTTCGGCAAGCTGCAGCACGGCGGCAAGGTGACCATCGACGTGGGCGAGGAGGAGAAGATCCGGCTGAAGTTCGAGGAAGAGGCGGCGCCGGTCGCCTAACTCCCCCGGGTATCAGTAGCGAAGGCCGCCTCGCGCGGCCTTTCTTATGGCGGCAGCGAATGAAGTAATTCTCAGCACCGCTGCTTGACGCCGCGTGCAGCGCGGCGGAGACTTTTCCCCGCCGTCACCATCAGAGGGGGACCCATGAAATTCACGATCATCGCGAGCGCCGCGCTCTTGGCGCTTCCGTTGAGCGCCGTTGCGCAGGACATGGCCGCGGCCCGCAGCCTGGCTGCCACCTGCGCCAACTGCCACGGCACGAACGGACGCAGCGTCGGCGGCATGGAGGCGCTCGCCGGCATGCCGAAATCCGAGATGGTGCGCAAGCTCGGCGAGTTCCGCGCCGGCGCGAAGCCGGCCACGGTGATGCACCAGCTCGCCAAGGGCTATACCGAGCAGCAGATCGACCTGATCGCCGGCTACTTCGCCGCGCAGAAGAGGTGACCATGGACCGCAACAGACGGCAGCTCCTGAAGCTTGCGGGCGCGGCGGGCGCCCTTTCCCTCGCCGGCTGCGCCGGCATGGGCGGTGGTGCGTCCAAGGCGCGCGTAGTCGTGGTCGGCGGCGGCTACGGCGGCGCGACGGCCGCCAAGTACCTGCGCCTGTGGGATCCGGCTATCGAGGTGGTGATGGTCGAGCGCGAGAGCGTGTTCACCTCGTGCCCGATGTCGAACCTGGTGATCGGCGGCAATCGCTCGATCGACGAGATCCGCCGCGGCTACGACGGCCTGCGCCGTCATGGCGTCCAGGTGGTGAACGACGAAGTCACCGCTGTAGACAACGCGAAGAAGACCGTGACGCTCGCGCGCGGGGGCACGCTCGGCTACGACCGCCTGATCGTATCGCCCGGCGTCGATTTCAACTTCAGCGAGATCGAGGGCTACGAGGCGGCGCAAGACCGCATGCCGCACGCCTGGAAGGCGGGCGCGCAGACGCTCGCCTTGCGCCAGCAGCTCGAGGCCATGAGGGATGGCGGCGTCTACGTGCTCTCCATCCCGCTCGCGCCGTATCGCTGCCCGCCGGGACCCTACGAGCGCATGTCGCAGGTCGCGCACTACTTCAAGCGCGCGAAGCCACGCTCGAAGGTGCTGGTGCTCGACGCGAATCCCGATGTGACTTCCAAGGGGCCGCTCTTCAAGCGTGCCTGGCAGGAGCTCTACCCCGGCATGATCGAGTACCGGGGCAACTCGAAGGTGGTCGCCGTCGACGGCGGCGCGATGGCGGTGCGCACCGATTTCGACACCGTCAAGGGCGACGTGCTCAACGTGGTGCCGCCTCAGCGCGCCGGCGATATCGCCGTCAAGGCCGGGCTGATCACGCACAACAACCGCTGGTGCGACGTGGACTGGCGCACCTGCGAGTCGAAGGCCGTGAAAGGCATCCACGTCCTCGGCGATTCGACGCTGTCGGCGCCGGGCATGCCGAAGTCCGGCCATATGACCAACCAGCAGGCCAAGGTGTGCGCGGCGGCGATCATCGCGCTCCTCGGCGGCCGCGAGCCCAATCCCCAGCCGGTGATGACCAATACCTGCTACAGCTTCGTGTCGGACAACGAAGTCATCCACGTCGCTTCCGTGCACCAGTGGGATGCGGCGCAAGGGACCGTCCTCCCGGTCAAGGGAGCCGGCGGGGTATCGGCCCAGCGCAGCGAGCTGGAAGGCAAGTACGGCTGGGCCTGGGGGCAGAACATCTGGGCCGACATGCTCGGCTGATCAGCGTCCCGTGCTGCCGAAGCCGCCGGCGCCGCGGGCGCTGGCGGCGAATTCCTCCACTACCTCGAATTCGACCTGCACCACCGGCACGACGACCAGCTGCGCGATGCGGTCGAGCGGCTGGATGGTGAACGCGCTCTTGCCGCGGTTCCACACCGAGATCATCAGCGGACCCTGATAGTCGGAGTCGATCAGGCCGACGAGGTTGCCGAGCACGATGCCGCTCTTCGCGCCGAGGCCCGAGCGGGGCAGGACGACTGCGGCATATCCCGGATCTCCCACGTGGATGGCGATCCCGGAGGAGACCAGCTGGCTGTCTCCCGGATTCAGCGTGAGGGGAGAATCGATGCAGGCGCGCAAGTCGAGACCGGCGGCGCCGGCGGTGGCGTAACGAGGCAGCATGCCGCGGATCCTCTCGTCGAGGACCTTGACCTCCAGCCGCCTCATTTCCTGGCGGGCAGCATGCCGGCGACGTGGGCCACCAGCTTGCGGGCGAGATCGAGCTTCGCGCCGCGGCCGAGCGGATGCTCGCCCTGATCGTCGAACAGCGTGATGGCGTTGTCGTCGCGGCCGATCGCCTCCTGCGCGAGGTTCGCGGCGAGCAGCGGCACCTTCTTCTTCGCGCGCTTCTCTCGCGCGTGCCGTTCGAGCTGCTCGCTCTCCGCGGCGAAGCCGACGCAGAACGGCGGCTTCGCCAGAGCCGCCACCCACGCGAGGATGTCCGGGTTTTCTTCCAGCTGCAGGGCGAGCTCCTTGCCGTTCGCTTTCTTGATCTTCTGCGCTGCGGGGTTCTTGACGCGGTAGTCGGAGACCGCGGCGACGGAGATGAACACGTCGCACGCAGGCACGCCCTTCTTCACCGCCTCGAACATTTCCTGCGCCGTGCGCACGTTTACCCGCGCCACGCCGGCCGGGGTGGCAAGCGACACGGGCCCGCTCACCAGGGTCACGTAGGCGCCCGCCTCCTGCGCGGCGCGTGCGACGGCGAAGCCCATCTTGCCGGAGCTGGCGTTGGTGATGACCCGAACCGGGTCCAGCGGCTCCTCGGTGGGGCCGGCGGTGATGAGCACCCGCTTCCCGGCCAGCCGCTTGGGCGCGAAGAACGCCGCGACCTCCGCGAGCAGCTCGGCGGGCTCGAGCATCCGGCCCATGCCGGTCTCGCCGCACGCCTGGTCTCCCGCCGCCGGACCGGCCACGCGCACGCCATCGGCTTGCAGCACGTCTACGTTGCGCTGCGTCGCGGCGTTCTCCCACATTTCCACGTTCATCGCCGGCGCGACCACGAGCGGGCAGCGGCGGGCGAGGCACAGGCTGGAAAGCAGGTCGTCGGCCAGTCCGTGCGCGAGCTTGGCGAGGAAATCGGCCGAGGCCGGCGCGACCATGATGAGATCACGGTCCCGCGAGAGCTCGATGTGGCCCATGTTGTCGGCCACGCGCGGGTCCCACAGGTCGGTCCATACCGTCTGGCCCGACAGTGCCTGCAGCGTCACCGGCGTCACGAAGCGGCTGCCAGCCTCGGTCAGCACGACCCTCACGTCCGCGCCATTGCGCACCAGCAGGCGCGTCAGCTCGGCGGCCTTGTAGGCCGCGATGCCGCCGCTGATGCCAAGGAGAATTCTCTTTCCCGTCAACGTCATCCGAACAGCCGCCCGGCCGTTAAGGGAAGACGATTGTAAGGGAAAGCCCTGCCCATGGCGATTTCCAGCTGGCCCGTTGCGGAGCGGCCTCGCGAGCGACTGCTCGAGCGCGGCGCGGGATACCTGACCGACGCCGAGCTCGTCGCCGTGCTGCTGCGCACGGGCATCCGCGGCAAGAACGCGGTCGAGCTCGCCCGCGAGCTCCTCGAGACCTTCGGCGGCATCACCGGGATGCTTGCCGCCAACCTCGCCGGCGTGAAGGGGCTCGGTCCGGCAAAGCGCGCCCAGCTCGCGGCCGCGCTCGAGCTTGCGCGCCGCGCGATCGGCGAAGAGCTCAAGGCGGGAGCGCTGCTCACTTCGCCGGCGGCCGTGCGCGACTATCTTCGCCTTGCGATCGGCGCGCGGCAGCAGGAGGTGTTCGTCTGCCTCTGGCTCGACGCGCAGCACCGGGTCATCCGCTTCGACGAGCCCTTCCGCGGCACGCTGACGCAAACCAGCGTTTACCCGCGCGAGATCGTCAAGGCGGCCCTCGAGGTGAACGCCGCGGCGGTGATCTTCGCCCACAACCACCCTTCGGGCGCGGCACAGCCGAGCCGGGCGGACGAGCTGCTGACCCGCAGCCTCAAGGAGGCGCTGGCGCTCGTCGACATCAAGGTCCTGGATCACTTCATCGTCGCCGGCAACCAGGCGATCTCCTTCGCCGAGCGCGGATTGGTGTAAAATCCGCGCCTTTCGCGTCATTCTGGAGCTCCCGATGTCCCGCGTCTGCCAGGTCACCGGCAAAAAGCCGATGAAGGGCCACCTCGTTTCCCACGCCAACAACAAGACCATCCGCACCTTCCAGCCCAATCTGCACTACCGGCGCTTCTGGGTCGAGAGCCAGAACCGCTGGGTGCGCCTGCGCGTCTCGACGGCCGGGCTGCGCCGCATCGACAAGCTGGGCGTGGAAGCCGTGCTCGCCGAGATCAAGGCGAAGTCGAAGGCGAAAGCCAAGGAGGCGTGATGCGCGAGAAGATCAAGCTCGAGTCCTCGGCCGGCACCGGCCACTTCTACACCACCACGAAGAACAAGCGCACCACGCCCGACAAGCTGGAGATCAAGAAGTACGATCCCAAGGCGCGCAAGCACGTGCTCTACAAGGAAGCCAAGCTGAAATGAAAAAAGCCCGCGCAAGCGGGCTTTTTTCTTCCGAGGGCGGGCTCGCCTGCTACGCCAGGGCGTAGGAACGCAGGCGGGAGGAGAAGTCGACGAGCGCCTGCACGCCGCTCGCTTCGGCGCGGCTGCACCAGTCCTGCAGCTGGCGCAGCAGCTGCTCCTTGGACGCGCTCGAGCGCTCCCAAAGGGAGATCAGTTCCTGGCGCATGGCCACCACCGTGGCGAGGGCGCGGGATTTCTTCAGTGCCTCTGACAACCTGGCGGCCTCGGTGCCGGCAAGCGCCTGGCCGCGCAGCAGCGCGCGCTTCAGCGAGCGCAGCGCTTCCGCGTCGCCCGGCGCCCAGTGCCTGAGCCGCTCGATCTCTTCGTGGTAGGTCTTCTTCACCGACTTGGCATAGCTAGACAGCACGTCGTAGCGGTTGGCGATGACGGCGTGCAGCGTCTCCAGGTCGGCCGCCGGCTTGGGCTCGGCGAAGCGCGGCTTCGGCGCCACCTTCTTCACGGTGGCAAGCCCGAGCGACTCGAGCAGGCGGATGTACATCCAGCCGATGTCGAACTCGTACCACTTCGCCGACAGCTTGGCGGAGGAAGCGAAGGCGTGGTGGTTATTGTGCAGCTCTTCGCCGCCGATCAGGATGCCCCAGGGGACGATGTTGGTGCTCGCGTCGGCGACGTCGTAGTTGCGATAGCCGAAGAAATGCCCGACGCCGTTGATGACGCCGGCCGCCCAAAAAGGGATCCACGCGATCTGCATCAGCCAGATCAGCGCGCCGGGGATGAGGCCGAAGACAAGCAGGTAGGTCGGCAGCAGGATCGACACGCCGATGTAGGAGCGCCGCGAGTAGACCTTGCGCTCCATCCAGTCGTCGGGCGTGCCGTGCCCGTAGCGCTCGAGCGTTTCCTGGTTGAAGGATTCCTTCACGTACAGGAACACGCCGGCCCAGAGCACGCGGTTGATGCCGTGGACCTGCGGGCTATGCGGATCCTCGACGGTCTCGCACTTCGCGTGGTGCTTGCGATGGATGGCGGCCCACTCCTTGGTCACCATGCCCGTCGTCAGCCACAGCCAGAAGCGGAAGAAATGCGACACGACCGGATGCAGGTCCAGCGCGCGATGCGCCTGGCAGCGGTGCAGGTAGATCGTTACGGCGGCGATCGTCACGTGCGTGAGGCCGAGACCGCAGAGCAGGTAGCCCCACCAGGGAAGATCGAGCAAGCCGGAAAAAATCATTTGAATTGAACGCCCTAATAGATGTTATGGAAAGGCGCGGCCATTCTACGCGAATGTCGCGCGACAGTCTTTGGCTCGTCTAAGCGCCGCTACGCAAAGGACTTTTCTCTGACAGAGGGACTGTGCAATCGTTCACGCGCGACGGAACGCTGCGGCGAAGAAGCCGTCGGTGCCATGCCGGTGCGGCCAAAGGCGCAGCCGCTCGCCCGTGTCGAGGGCGATGCGCTGCGCCGCCAGCAGCTCGGCGCAGGACAGCGGCGCGAACTCGGCATGCTCCGCGCCGAACGCATCGACCACGGCCTCGTTCTCCTCTCGCAGGATGCTGCACGTCGCGTAGACCAGGCGCCCGCCCGGCCTGACGAGCTGCGAGGCGGCCTCGAGGATGCGCCGCTGCTTCTCTGCGAGCTCGGCGATGGCTTGCGGCCCGTGGCGCCACTTCAGGTCGGGATTGCGCCGCAGCGTGCCGAATCCGCTGCAGGGCGCATCGACCAGGACGCGGTCGAGCTTGCCGCCGAGGCGCTTCGCGCGCTGGTCGTTCTCGCCCGCGAGCGCGATCGAGTACACGTTGGTGATGCCGGCCCGCGCCGCGCGCGGGGCGAGCGCGGCCAGGCGCTGCGCGGACACGTCGAGCGCGTAGATGCGGCCGCTGCCGCGCATGAGCATGGCGATGGCGAGCGTCTTGCCGCCCGCGCCGGCGCAGTAGTCCGCCACCATCTCGCCGCGCCGCGGCGAGAGCAGCCAGGCAAGCAGCTGGCTGCCCTCGTCCTGGACTTCGACCAGCCCGTCGCGAAACAGCGCGTGCCGGTTGATCGCCGGCTTGCCGGCAAGGCGCACGCCCGAAGGCGAATAAGGGGTGGGTGATGCTTCGAGCCCCGGCTGGCGCAGCACTTCCTCGCGTGCGATGCGCTCGAGATTGACGCGCAGGTCGAGCGGCGCCGGGTTGAGCAGGCCGCGGGCGATCGCCGCCGCTTCCGTGGCGCCATGCTGGGCGACCAGGCGCTCCCAGAGCCAGTCCGGCAGGTCGGCGCGCACCGCATCGGAGAGCGTTTCCGGGCGCAGGGCGCGGATGCGCCCGATCAGCGCGTCGTCGGCCAGCCCCTGCAGCGCCCGTCCCGACAGGCCCATTACGCGCAGAAGCGCTGCGATCAGCAGGGTGCGCGGCTGTGTGGACTGCGCCGCCGCCTCGAGCGAGCGCTTGCGCCGCAGCACGGCGAACACCGATTCGGCGACGAACGCCCGGTCGCGCTGGCCGAGCTCCCGCCGCGCGCGAAAGTAGCGCGACAGCACCTCGTCCGCCGGCCCGGAGAAATTCAGCACCACGGTCAGGGCGGCCTCGGCGTGCGCGAAGGCCGCGGCGCTGATCGTCACGGCGCCGAGATCCGCGTCGCCACCTGCTCGTAGCGGGTGCCGTCGCTCTCGGTCACCAGGACGCGCACCGGAAGGCGGCCCGCCTGCGTCGCGAGCCAGATCTCGGAGCGCTCGTCCTCCTTTTCGCGCAGCAGCTTCACCGCGTCGAACTCGCCGGCGGGCGTCTTCAGCCGCTCGCGGCCGGCGAACAGGTACTCGTGGCGGGACAGCCCGCCCTTGCCGTCGGCAATGTTGAACACGATGGGCTGCTCGCCATCGGGCACGAAGGACAGGGCGAGCAGGAACGAGAGGCGGTCCTGCGCGTGCGGGGGCAGCGGGCGGGAATGCCGCTCGCCCTTGTACTGCATCGTCACGGTGCCGCCCTGCCAGTCGAACCAGGCGCGCGCGGTGTCGCGCCCGGTACGCTCGTCCGCGAACTCGAGCGGCCGCAGGCCCTCCGCGGTCACGTTGCCGCGGCTGAAGCGCTTCGCCTTGCCGAGCAGCCGGTAGAAGCCCTTGCCTTTCCAGGTCTCGGTCAGCTGGTAGCTGCCGTTGCCGTGCTCGAGGCGCTCGTGCACCTCGGCGATCGGCGAGCCGTTGCGTCGCAGCTCGTACTCGATCTCGACCAGCGCGGGCGGCGCGGCATGCGCCAGGAGCGCGGCGCTAAGCGGCAGAAACAACCAGTTGCGCATCGCCTCCTTTCACTCGCACCCGCTCGCCCTCGAGGAGCAGGCGGTCCTCCAGGAACCAGCGCACCGCGCGCGGATAGATCACGTGCTCCTGCGCGAGGACGCGCGCCGCGAGGCTCGCCGGGCTGTCCTCGGCGCGCACCGCCACGGCGGCCTGGATCACGATCGGCCCGCTGTCGAGCTCGGCCGTCACGAAGTGCACCGTGCAGCCGTGCACCTTGACGCCGGCGGCAAGGGCGCGCTCGTGCGTGCCCAGTCCGGGGAAAGCGGGCAGCAGCGACGGATGGATGTTCAGGAGCCGCTCCTGGTAGCGCTGCACGAACTGCGGCGCGAGCACGCGCATGAACCCCGCCAGCGCCACCAGGCGCGGACGGAACTCGTCGATCCGGCCGGCGAGCGCGTCCTCGAACGCCGCGCGGCTGGCGAAGCGCCGATGCTCGACCACCGCGGTGGCGATGCCGCGCGCGGCGGCGATCTCCAGCCCGGGGGCGTCGGCGCGGTTGCTGATCACCGCGGCCACCGGCAGGCCCGCGTCGACGAGCGCCTGCATGTTGCTGCCGCGGCCGGAGATGAGGATGACCAGCAACTCAGAACACCCGGGACGCGGTGTAGCCGTCTTCCTCGAGAAGCGCGAGCACGCCCTTGTCGCCATAGAGGTGCAGCGCCCCGAGAGCGACGAAGGCGCTGCCGCGGCGCAGCTGGCGCTGCATGCGGAACGCCATCACCACGCTGCGGTCGTGCACTACGCGCTTGGTCATCACCGCCTGGTGGGCGGCGATCTGCGGATGGCGCTGCACGAACTCCTCGCGCAGCCGCCAGATCGCCGCCAGGTCGCCGGCGAGATACGCGTCCAGCGTGCGCGCGGAGAGCCGCAGCAGCTCGTCGCGGTGCGCGAGGCTGTGCTTGAGCAGAGCCACCTGCGACTCCATCGGGAACTCGTCGAAGGTGAAGATCTGCTCCTCCACGCCCTCGATCTGGTCGAGTGGCATGCGCCGCGCGCGCGCCCGCTCGAGGAGCTGCGCGTCGAGCGGCGAGCCATCGGCGCCGCCCGGGTTGCGCAGGTTGAGCAGCACTCCCCAGGGCTTCAGCTTGTTGACGAACTCGCGCGACAGCCCGATCGGGCGCAGGTGCTCGAAGGCGCGCTCGAAGTCCTCGGCGCCGATCTTCTGCTCGAGCGTCTGGCTGTCCAGGAACATCGCCGCCTCGAGGAAGCGCTCCTTCGAGTAGCCGTCGGCGAGGAACTCGAGCATCAGGCTTTTCGCGCCGGCGAACGCCTCGAGCACCGGCTGGGGCAGCTCCGCGAGGCGGGCATCGGCGACGTGGATCGTGCCGTAGACGTGGCTCGCCGCCACGCCCTTCTTCGCCACGCGCCACAGCAAGCCGCGCTCGAAGCGCGTGCCTGCCGCTGCGCGTGGCGCCAGCGCGCAGGCGACCGCACCGGCGAGGAAGGCGCGGCGGTTCACACGCCCGGACCGATCATGGCCTGCGGCAGCACCCAGCGGTCGAAATCCTCCGCGCTCACGTAGCCCAGCGCGAGCGCGGCCTCGCGCAGCGTGCTGCCCTCGCGGTGCGCTTTCTTGGCGATTTCCGCGGCGCGGTCGTAGCCGATGTGGGGAGAAAGCGCGGTCACCAGCATCAGCGAGCGCTCGAGCAGCTCGCGGATGCGAGCCTCGTCGGGCTCGATGCCGCGCGCACAGTGCTCCTCGAAGGAGCGGCAGCCGTCGGCGAGCAGCCGCGCGCTCTGCAGGAAGGCATGGATGATCATCGGCTTGTAGACGTTGAGCTCCAGGTGGCCGGAGGCGCCGCCGAAGTACACGGCGACGTCGTTCCCCAGCACCTGCGCGCACAGCATGGTCAACGCTTCGGCCTGGGTAGGGTTGACCTTGCCGGGCATGATCGAGCTGCCCGGCTCGTTCTCGGGGATGCGCAGCTCGCCCAGGCCGGAGCGCGGCCCGGAGGCAAGCAGGCGAACATCGTTCGCGATCTTCGAGAGGGCGGCGGCGAGCGTCTTCAGCGCGCCGTGGGCGAACACCAGCGCCTCGTGGCCCGCAAGGGCGGCGAAGCGGTTCGGCGCGGCAGCGAAGGCGATGCCGGTCTCGCCCGAAAGCACGCTGCAGACCTTTTCGGCGAAGCGCGGGTGCGTGTTGAGGCCGGTGCCGACCGCAGTGCCGCCGATGGCGAGGCGGCGCAGCCCGGGCAGAACTGCCTGCAGCGCCTCGCGCGCCTGCTCCAGCTGGGCGACGTAGCCGGAGAACTCCTGCCCGAGCGAGAGCGGCGTGGCGTCCTGCAGGTGGGTGCGGCCGATCTTCACGATCTTCCCGAAGGCCTCGCTCTTGGCGGCGAGGGTCGCGCGCAGCTGCTCGAGGCCGGGCAGCAGGTCCTCCTGCACGGCGCGCGCCGCGGCGACGTGCATCGCCGTCGGGAATACGTCGTTCGACGACTGGCCGAGGTTGACGTCGTCGTTGGGATGCACGCTGCGATTCTGCCCGCGCTCGCCGCCGAGCAGCTCGGAGGCGCGGTTCGCCAGCACCTCGTTCACGTTCATGTTGCTTTGCGTGCCCGATCCGGTCTGCCACACCACGAGGGGAAACTCGGCGTCGTGGCGGCCGGCGAGCACCTCGTCGGCGGCGCGCTCGATCGCTCCCGCCTTCTGCTTGTCGAGGAGGTTCAGCTCCAGGTTCGCCCGCGCGGCGGCCTTCTTCACCAGCGCCAGGGCGTATACGACGGGAAGCGGCATGCGCTCGCTGGAGATGCGGAAGAAGCGCCGGCTGCGCTCGGTCTGCGCCCCCCAGAGCCGGTCGGCGGGCACGTCGATGGTGCCGAAGCTGTCCTTTTCGAGGCGCGTGCCGCTCATCGCGGCACCAATGTTACTTCTTCGGCGGGCTGCGCAGCATCCGCGCGCGCTACGCGCGCATCCGCATGCGCCGCCTTACTTCTGGCTGTTGACCTCCTCGTGCACCTTCGCCATGTCGATGGTCTTGGCCTGGGTGATCACCTGCTCGAGCGCCGACCCGGGTAGCGCCCCGGCCTGCTGGAACAGGATCACCTTCTCGCGGAACACCATCAGGGTGGGGATGGAGCGAATGCCGAACGCGCCGGCCAGCTCCTGCTCCTCGTCGGTGTTTACCTTCGCGAAGACCACGTCCGGGTGCGCGTCGGAAGCTTTCTCGTAGACCGGGGCGAAGCCCTTGCACGGCCCGCACCACGGCGCCCAGAAGTCGATGATCACCATCGGGTTGTCGTTGACCGTCTTCTCGAAGTTGTCCTTCGTCAACTCGATGGTCGCCATCGCGCGGGGCCTTTCAAAAAAAGGGGGCAGTGTACTCTAGACAGCCATGGTGACAGGGCGGTTCGCCCCCTCGCCCACCGGGCCGCTGCACTTCGGCTCGCTGGTCGCCGCGCTCGCCAGCTGGCTCGACGCGCGCGCCGCGAACGGGCGCTGGCTGGTCCGCATGGAGGACCTCGATCGGCCGCGCGTGCAGCCCGGCGCGGCGGAGGAGATCCTGCGCGCGCTCGAGCGCCTCGGGCTGAAATGGGACGGCGAGGTGGAGTACCAGAGCCGCCGTGCGGCGCTCTACCAGGCCGCTCTCGAGCAGATCCGCGCGCATAGCTATTGGTGCTGCTGCACGCGCCGCGAGATCGCCGACTCCTCGCTCGGCCTTGCCAGCGATGGCGCCGCGATCTACCCCGGCACGTGCCGGCGCGGCCTGCCCCCGGGCAAGCCGCCGCGCGCTCTGCGCCTGAGAGTCGATGCATCGACGATCGGCTTCGTCGATCGCGTGCAGGGCCGGCGCGAGCAGGTCCTCAGCCGCGACGTGGGCGACTTCGTGCTCTACCGGGCCGACGGGCAGTTCGCCTACCAGCTCGCGGTCGTGGTCGACGACGCGGCGCAGGGCGTCACCGACGTGGTGCGCGGCGCCGACCTGATCGACTCCACTGCGCGGCAGATCTTCCTGCAACGCCTGCTCGGGCTGCCCACGCCGCGCTACCTGCACGTGCCCGTGGCCGTCAACGCGGCCGGGGAAAAGCTCTCGAAGCAGACCGGCGCCGAGCCGCTCGACCTGTCGCGTCCCGAGCAGGAGCTGCGCAGGGCACTGGCGTTTCTCGGCCAGCCCGGCGACCTCGCACAGGCGCGCCGGACCTGGACGCCGGCCCTCATCCCCGCGCAGCTCGCCGCGGCACCGCCACGCTGAGGAGCGAGCCGAGCACCAGCGCGAGGGCCGCGTACTCCGCCCAGCTCGGCCGCTCCCCGAGGAACAGCATGCCGCTGATGACGCCCACCACCGGGATGACGAGCATGCTGAGCGAGAACACGGTGACCGACACCGAGGCCGCGAGCTTGACCCACGCCCAGTGCGCCCATGCAAACGCGACGAGCACGTTGTAGACGACGCCGAGCGCCGGCCACAGGCCGACCTTGGTGAGCGCGCCGAGGTCGTCGAACAGCAGCGCGCAGACGAAGATCGGCACGCCGCCGAGCAGCATGATCCAGGCGCTGTAGGGGCCCGCGGGCATCGCCATGGGGTAGCGTTTTTGCAGCACCACGCCGAGCGCCCAGCTCGCCGCCGCGCCGAGCACGAGCAGCGAGCCGAGCGGCGCGCTGCCCAGGCCCATCGCCGCTTCGCCGAGCACCAGGGCGAGCCCGGCCATGCCGAGCGCCAGGCCGGCGAGCTTGCGCAGGGTCAGGCGCTCGCCGAGGACCCACACCGACAGCGGGATGGCGAGCGCCGGCATGGTGTAGGCGAGGATCGCCGCGCGCCCTGAAGGGATCATCGTCATGCCGAACGCGATCAGCACGTTCCAGCAAGTGATGTTGAAGAAAGCCAGCAGCGCAAGGCGCGGCCATTGCCCCGGTGCAACCGCGAGGCGCTGGCTGCCTGCGCGCAAGGCGAGGAACAGCACCGCGGAGCCGAAGCCCAGGCACAGCGTGCGGAAGGTCCACGGCGGCACGTCGGCGAGCGCCACCTTCATCGCCGTCCAGTTGAAGCCCCACGCGAAGGTCAGGCCGGCGAGGAGCCACCACAGCCGCCGCGGCAGGTGATCCTGGTCGCTCACGCCCTCGCCCGCAGCGGCATCGCCGTCATGCCGCGCAGGACGAGCGAATCGAGCCATTGCGGGCGAGCGCCGACCGGCTCGAGCGTACGCCAGCGGGCCAGGACTGCCGGCAGCGCGACCTGGCCTTCGAGCCGCGCCAGCGGGAAGCCCAGGCAGATGTGCGCACCGAAGCCGAACGTCAGGTGCGGCGGGCCGTGGCGCCCGAGGTCGAGCCGGTCGGGATCGTCATAGGCGCGAGGGTCGCGGTTGGCGGCATTGAGGAGCAGGAAGACACGCTCGCCCGGCCCGAGGGTCTTGCCGTGCAGCCCGCATTCGCGCTGCACGATGCGCACCTGCGCGCCGATCGGCCCGTCGTAGCGCAGCAGCTCCTCGACCGCGGCGGCGGCAAGGCCGGGATCGGCGCGCAGCCGCGCGAGCTCGGCCGGGAAGCGCAGCAGTGCCGCGAGGCCGTTGGCGAGGTGATGCGTGGTGGTTTCATGGCCGGCGAAGAGCAGCAGCACGCAGGTGGCGACGAGCTCGTCGTCGCTCAGCCGCTCGCCCTCGTCGTCGAGGTGGGCGAGCGCGCTCAGCAGGTCGGCGCGCGGCTCGGCGCGCCGCTCGGCGATGAGGACGCGGAAGAACGCGGACATCTCGTGCGTCGCGGCCTCGGCCCGGTCGTACTTGCCCGCGGTCTCGCGGGCGCTGCCGATGAACAGCGCCATCTCGTCGGAGAGGCGCTTCACCCGCTCGAGCTCCGCGCGCGGCACGCCGAGCATGTCCATGATCACCAGCGCCGGCAGCGGGCCGGCGAAATCGCCGATGAAGTCGAACTGCTCGCGCGCGCCAATGCGCTCGAGCAGCCAGGCCGTCAGCGCCTCGACGTTCGGCCGCAGCGCGTGGATCGAGCGCACGTTGAACACGCGGCTCGCCAGGCGCCGCAGGCGCGTGTGCTCGGGCGGGTCGCGGAACACCATCCACAGGGTGAGGATGCGCATCAGCTCGGCCATGCGGGCCGCCTCGGCGCCGGGCAGCGAGGCGAAGAAGGGCCGCAGCCGATCGGAGGACCAGACGCCGGTGTCGAGACAAACGCGCTTCACGTCCTCGTAGCGGGTGAGCACCCAGCCCTTGAGCCGGGGGCTCCAATGCACCGGATCCTCGTCCTGCATGCGCCGGTAAAGCGGAAACGGATCGGCAAGCACCGCCGGATCGCTGGGACGGTAGTCGAGCGTCGTCGTCATGTCGTCACCAGCCATACCGCGAGCATACCGAGCCCCATCCCCGCCGCGGCAGCGAGCGTGTAGGTCTCGCCAAAGAGCGGCCAGGCGATGAGCGCCGTCGTCGGCGGCACAAGGTAGAAAAGGCTGGCAACGCGGCTCGCCGCGCCCTGGCGGATCAGGAAGAGCAGCAGGAAGATCGCGCCCAGCGACAGCACGAGCACCAGCCACGCCAGGGCGAAGACGAACTCGCCAGTCCAGCGCACCTCGCGCGTTTCGAGCGCAAACGCGAACGGCGCCATCACCAGGGTGGCGGCCGCGAACTGGATCGCGGCACCGGTGCGCAGGTCGACGGCCGCGCCATGCCGCTTCTGCCACACCGTGCCAAGGGTGATGCTGGCGAGTGCGAGGACCGAAAGCATGATAGCGCCCGGCGCCAGACGCTCCACCGCGATGCGGTCGCCGACGACGAGCAGCACGCCGGCGAGGCCCAGGCCCAGCCCGGTCCATTGGCGCGGCCCGGTACGCTCGCCGAGCAGCAGCCCGCCCAGCACGGCGGTGAACACCGGCTGCAGGCCGGTGATCAGGGCGGAGACCCCGGCGGGCATCCCGAGGTGTAGTGATCCGAAGACTCCGCCGAGATATCCGGCTTGAAGCAGGACCCCGGCGAGCCCCATATGAAAGGCATCGCGAGGCGCCGGCCAGCGGGCCCGGAAGAGCCAGCAGGTGGGCAGCAGCAGGCCAAGCACCAGAAGAAAGCGCAGGGTCAGGAAACTGGCAGGCTCTGCGTAAGGGAGCCCTAACTTTGCGCCGATGAACCCGGTGCTCCAAAGCAGGACGAAAAGCGCGGGGAAAACCCGCTGTAGTGGATTGTGCGACACATCAATCATTCAGGCTGCCACGGGTAAACCCCTTGACATTCTACGTGTTAGGCATAGAATCGCATTTGCTGCATTGCACAAAACCCAAGACAGGAGCTGCAAATGTACGTAACCCCGGAACAGATTCAAGCGGCCGGCAAGGCCAACGTGGAGGCGCTCCTCGCCGTTGCGAATGCCCAGTTCGCCGCGTTCGAGAAGCTGGCGAACATCAACGCCACCGCCGTGAAAAGCGCCTTTGAAGACTCTATCGCGAACACCCGCGCGCTGCTCGGCGCGAAGGACGTCCAGGAGTTCGTGACGCTGCAGAACACCTTCGCCCAGCCCGCCATGGAGAAGGCGATCGCCTACTCGAAGAGCGTGTACGAAGTGGCGACCGAGGCGAATGCGGAGCTCTCCAAGGTGACCGAGCGCCGCGTGTCGGAGTGGAACGAGAACTTCGCCAACCTGCTCGACAAGGTATCGAAGAACGCGCCCGCCGGCTCCGACGTCGCCGTCGCCGCGGTGAAGTCGATGCTCGCCGCCGCCAACTCGGCGTACGACAACATGACCAAGGTCGCAAGACAGGCGACCGAGATGGCGGAAGCCAACGTCGCGGCCGCGACCGAGACGGTGAAGGGCCTCGCGAAAGCAAAAAAAGCCGCCTGAGCGCCAAACCGGCCAGCAGGAAAAAGGCCGTATCAAGCGCGAAGCGCGCAAGCAAGCGAAGCAAACGAAGCAAGAAAGCCCGCCGCTAGGCGGGCTTTTTATTTGTAGGGGAAGCCCGCCTGGTCTACGAGCCGGCGCAGCGCTTCTATCGCCGCCTCGACCTGGGCCGGCGCCCCGCGCACCCCGAGCTCGACATGCAGGCGCGCGCCGTCG
>Ga0247825_10000892_pt1 | contig 19355 bp, 22 predicted proteins | sample 13C_Vanillin_Day_FD_194413 | JGI IMG/M metagenome (GOLD analysis project Ga0247825, IMG submission 194413) | Soil microbial communities from agricultural site in Penn Yan, New York, United States - 13C_Vanillin_Day48 | ecosystem: Environmental > Terrestrial > Soil > Agricultural land | place...
GCGTCGTTCCCTCTTGCGGCGCAATAGGTGTTACAGTGGCGCCCGCAGGATTCAAGCAGTGAGCCGCTAGTACCGTTCCCTTCCTTGACCATCATGCCCGGGCGCGAGGCCCGGACCCGTCTCGCACATCAAGGAATGGAAGCAGAATGTCTACAGGTACCGTGAAGTGGTTCAACGACTCGAAGGGTTTCGGATTCATCACGCCGGATGACGGCGGCAAGGATCTGTTCGCCCACCACAGCAGCATCCAGATGGACGGCTACAAGTCCCTCCAGGAAGCGCAGAAGGTGACCTTCGACGTGGTCCAGGGCCCGAAGGGGCCGGCGGCGTCGAACATCCGGATCGCCTGACGGCGAGCCGAAGCGAAAACGGCCCGGGCAACCGGGCCTTTTTTGTTTATGAAGAACTCCGAAGTGCCGATGATGGCGCTGCGCCGCGCGGTGCAACTGTGCGACGGCCTGGACGCCCTCGGTGACGCGCTCAACATCTCCACGGACCGGCTGGCGCGGATGATCGCCGGGGACGAGGAAGTACCCCTTCCGGTGTTCACCCAGACGGTGGGGCTGCTCCTCGAGGCGACGACCAAACGTGCACCGAAGCGCCCGACGCCCGATTCAAACCAAGGCGGCCGCAAGGGTCCGCGCCACTAGCGCGCAAATACCGAAGTCACCAGCTGGCCCGGCAGCCAGGTGGCAAGCGCCGGGAAGAAGATCACCAGCAGCAGCACCGTCAGGTCGCCGAGGAAGAACGGAATGGTGCCCTTCAGCACCTGCGGCAGCGGGATGCGCGAGGTGCCGCTGACGGCGAACAGGTTCAGCCCCACCGGCGGCGTGACCACGCCCATCTCCACGTTCAGCGTGATCATCACCGCCAGGTGCAGCGGGTCGATCTTCAGCGCCATGGCGATCGGAAACACCACCGGCACCGTGAGCAGCACCATGGCGATGCCGTCGACGAACATGCCGAGGATGATGAGCACGCCCATGTACGCGAAGACGAATCCCAGCGGCGTCAGGCCCATGTCGACGATGGTCTGCGCAATCCTCTGCGGCCAGTACATGTTGGCGGCGAGGAACTGGAACACGCCGACGCTGCCGATCAGGAACACGATTACCGCGGTGAGGTTGAGCGAGCGCCTGGCGACCGGCAGCAACTCCCGCACGAAGGGCATTCTTTCCGTGAGCAATCCGTACAGCAGCGCGTAGCCGCACGCAGCGGCCGCGGCTTCGGTCGGCGTGAACAGGCCGCCGTACAGCCCGCCCAGGATGACGATCGGCATGCCGAGCGCCGGCGCCGCACCCTTGAACTCCTGCCACAGGCGCCGCGCCTCGAAGGTGCCGCGCGGCAGCTTGAGATACAGGCCGATCAGGATGACGCTGAGCGCATTGCCCAGGGCGAGCAGCAGCCCGGGGATTACGCCGGCAAAGAACAGCTCGACGATCGAGGTCTCGGTGATGACCCCGAACACCAGCAGGATGATGCTCGGCGGAATGAGCATGGCGATGCCGCCGGCGGTCGCCACCAGGCCGCCCGACAGCCAGTCGGGATAGCCGCGTTTTCGCATCTCCGGGATGGCGATCACGCTCATCGCGGCGGCCATGGCGACGCTCGAGCCCGAGATGGCGCCGAACAGCACGCAGGCGAGCACCGTGGCCACGCCGAAGCCCCCCGGCATCCAGCCCACCAGCGCGTCGGCGAAGCGGAACAGCTGCGACACCAGGCCGGTGCGCTCCATCAGGAAGCCCGCAAAGATGAACAGCGGGATCGCCATCAGCGAATACTTGCCGATGAAGTTGAAGAAGGCGCGGAATATGACGGTCGTCTCGAGCAGCGGGTCGACCATGATGTACGCGGCGGCCGCCGCGCTGAGCGCGATGCCGATCGGCACCGCGAGCAGCAGCAGCACGAACACCACCGTTCCAACTATGTGCATCCCCCCCTCCTATCCGCGGATCAGTGCCCGCCTTCTTCGTGCGGCTCTTCCGGGACGGCGCGCCCGCGCAGCTTCTGCACCGCGAAGTAGAGCTGGAACAGCGCGGTGAGCGCCATGAAGCCGAACCCCAGCAGCAGCGCCAGCAGGAAAGGCCACATCGGGAAACCGAGGCTTTCCGTGCGGCTTTCGTACTTGATGCTGTCCTCGACCTCGGGGAGTCCCCACCACACCACCGCGGCGAGGAACACCACGGTGAAGGCCCGCGCCGCCAGCCTGACCAGCTCGGCCGCGCGCTTGCCGCGCGGGCCGGCGAGCGCGAGCAGCTCGGGCACCACCGTGACCGAGAGGTGCGCGTTCCTGCCCTGCGCCACGCTGAAGTAAAGGAAGATGCCGCTCAGCGTGACGAAGGTGACCGCATCCTGCTGCCACTCGAACGAGTAGCCGAAGGCATAGCGGCGCACCACCTCCAGGAGCGCGAGCAGCGTCATGCCGAGCAGGAGCGCGGCGGCGGCCTGCGCCACCACCCGCTCCTGGAAGGCGCGCCAAACGGCGTAGGCCTTCTCCACTGCGTTACTTGATGTTGATGACCGAGGCGTGCTTCGAGCAGTCCACCTTCTCGATCCACGAAGAGCCCGGCGGGTTCTTCTTGGAAAGCTCGCGGCCTTCTTTTACGAACGTATCGACCCACTTGTCGGCGGCGTCCGGGGTCTTGCTCTTCACGTAGTTGGTCGGCTTGTCGCCCATGGCGGTGACCATGGCCGCCACTTCCTGCTGGGTCATCCAGTAGATGCCGGGCTTCGACGGATCCTTGGTGCCGTACTTGTCGTAGGCCATCTTGTCGAAGCACCAGTTGTATTCCTTCTGCACCTGGATGGTTTCGGCAATCAGCTTCTCGAGCGCCGCGCGGGTCGGCGGCGTGAGGCGATCCCACCAGCGACGGCTCGCGCTCACCATGTAGTAGTCGCCGACGAACGCGCCGGCGCCGCCCATGGTGAAGAAGGGTGCCTGCTCGCGCACGCTGTTCCAGCCGCCCAGGCTGGTCATGAGGCCGTCGATCACGCCCGACTCGAGCGCGGTCGGCACCTCGCCGAAGCCCATCACCACCGGGTTGGCGCGCCAGGCCTCGAGCGAGGCATTCTCCACCGGGCCCATGCTGCGCACCTTGCGGCCGGTAAAATCCTCGGGCTTGGTGTAGCGCTTCTTGCCGCCCACGCCCATGCCGAAGCTCATGTGGCCGGCGCCGAACACCTTGATCGCCTGGTTCTTCTGCAGCCGGTCGATGAGCACCTGGTAGGTCTGGGTCTTCTCGAGCTGGTCGACCGCGCCGACCGTGGTGAGGATGCCCGGACCGACCAGCGACATCATCCAGGGATCCACCGGCGCCGCCTTGCCGACCTGCATCCACGTCATCTCCAGGTTGCCCTGGCGCATCGCTTCGAACGCCTCGGGCACCGTGTAGAGCGCGCCGGCGAAATACAGGCGCGCCTCGCTGCCGGGAATGACCTTGGGCAGCTGCTCGGCGAAGTACTTCATCGCCAGGCCCGCCGGATGCGGCGGCGGCGGAAAGTCGGCGGCAAAGCGCATCACTACCGGCTTCGGCTTGTCCTGCGCCTGCACTAGCGGCGGGAGCGATACGGCCGCGACGGCGGCAAGCGTAGCTGCGAGCGTACGGTACATGGATCCTCCTCCTTTGAGTCCTCGCCGACCGTATCCCAGCACCTGCACAGCGTCAACCGCTATCCTGTCGCTGCACTGCCGCATTGCCTACAATAGGCGGCGATGCTCATCGACTTCTTTCTCAAGCTGAAGAGCCACAAGCTGCCGGTCTCCATCAAGGAGTACCTGACGCTGCTCGAAGCCATGGACAAGGGCGTCATCGGTCCCTCGGTCGACGACTTCTACTACCTCTCGCGCGCCGCGCTGGTGAAGGACGAGGCCAACTTCGACAAGTTCGACCGCGCCTTCGCCGAGTTCTGGCAGGGCGTGGAAACCATCCCGGGGATCGAGTCGCAGATCCCGCTGGAGTGGCTGCTGAAGCAGGTCGAGCTCACCCTGTCCGAGGAGGAGAAGAAGCAGATCCAGGCGCTCGGCGGCTGGGACAAGCTGATGGAAACGCTGAAGCAGCGGCTGGAGGAGCAGAAAGGCCGGCACCAGGGCGGCAACAAGTGGATCGGCACGGGCGGCACCTCGCCGTTCGGCGCCTACGGCTACAACCCCGAAGGCATACGCATCGGCCAGGACAAGTCGCGCAACCGCAGCGCGGTCAAGGTCTGGGACCAGCGCGAGTACCGCAACCTGGACGCCTCGGTCGAGCTTGGCACGAGGAACATCAAGGTCGCGCTTCGCCGCCTGCGACGGTTCGCCCGCGAAGGCGCCCCGGACGAGTTCGACCTCCAGGGGACCATCGATTCCACCGCCAGAAAGGCCTATCTCGACATCCACATGCGCCCGGAGCGGCGCAATGCCATCAAGGTGCTGATGCTGATGGACATCGGCGGCACCATGGACGAGCACATCCAGCTTGCCGAGGAGCTGTTCAGCGCCGCCAAGACCGAGTTCAAGCACCTCGAGTTCTTCTACTTCCACAACTGCCTCTACGACTTCGTGTGGAAGGACAATCGCCGGCGCCACTCGGAGCGCACGCGCACCTGGGAGCTGCTGCACAAGTACGGCCACGACTACAAGGTGATCTTCGTCGGCGACGCCACCATGAGCCCCTACGAGATCCTGCAGCCGGGCGGCTCGGTGGAGTATTTCAACGAGGAGCCTGGCGCGGCGTGGATCAAGCGCGTCACCGACGTCTACGCGAAATGCGTCTGGCTTAATCCGGAGCCCGAAGAGATCTGGCCCTACCGGCAGTCGATCGCCATCGTCAAGGAGCTGATGAACGGGCGGATGTACCCGACGACGCTCGAGGGCCTTGAGCGGGCGATGAAGGTCCTCGCCAAGTAAGCTGCCTTGGAATTCCTCACCCTCCAGGAGATCGTCGCAGCGGCGCGGCGCAACCTGCCGCCGGGGCCGTGGGCCTACCTCGTCGGCGGCGCCGAGACCGAGACTACCGTCAGGCGCAACCGCCAGGCGCTCGACTCGATCGCCTTCCGGCCGCGCGTGCTGCGCAACGTGAGCCGCATCGACAGCACCGCGGCCATCCTCGGCCGCGCGTCGCGCCTGCCGCTGTTCCTCGCGCCGATCGGCGGCCTGGAAGCGCTCGCCGAAGGCGGCGCCGCCTCGGCGGCGCGCGCCGCGGCGCAGTTCGGCATCCCGCTGATGCTGTCCTCCGTGTGCCAGCCCGGGCTCGAGGAGACCGCGGCGGCGGCCGACGGCACGCGAATCTTCCAGCTTTACGTGCGCGGCGACGACGCATGGGTGGACGACTACGTGCATCGCGCCCGCGAGCACGGCTATGCGGCCTTCTGCCTCACGGTCGACGTCGCCATGTACAGCCGGCGCGAGCGCGACCTCATCGGCCGCTTCGTCAAGCCCTGGCGCAAGGGCGCCTCGGAGGTGAGCCACTTCCAGGCCGCGCTCTCCTGGGAGCAGGTGAGGCGGCTCCGGGACAAGTACCCGACGCTGCCGCTCATCATCAAGGGCATCGCCACCGCCGAGGACGCCGAGCTCGCCGTTGAGCACGGCGTCGAGGTGGTGTACGTCTCCAATCATGGCGGGCGGCAGCTCGACCACGGCCTGGGTAGCGCAGCAGTGCTGCCGGAGATAGTAAGAGTCGTACAAGACAAGGCTGAAGTGTGGGTAGACGGCGGTTTCATGCGCGGCACCGACGTGGTGAAGGCGCTGGCCTTGGGTGCGAGCGCGGTCGGCATCGGCCGGCTGTGCGGCCTGGGGCTTGCGGCCGCGGGCGTTCCCGGGCTGGTGCGGACGCTGGAGCTCCTCGAGGACGAGATCCGCGTCTGCCTCGGCCTCCTCGGCGTCGCCTCTTATGCCGAGCTCACGCCGCAGCATCTCGCGCCCGCCCCGCCGGTCCGCGAGGCCGACGTTTTCAGCGCCTTTCCGCACCTGACCGAATGAAGCCCGTTGTCTACGGCATCAAGAACTGCGACACGATGAAGAAGGCGTTCGCCTGGCTCGAGAAGCACAAGATCGACTACGAGTTTCACGACTACAAGAAGGCCGGCGTGCCGCCCGGCAAGCTGATGGCGTGGGCGAAGCAGGTCGGCTGGGAGAAGCTCGCCAACACCCGCGGCCCGACCTGGCGCAGGATCCCCGAGGCGAAGAAGGCGGGGCTCGACGAGGCGCGTGCGCTGGCCCTGCTCGAGGAAAACGCGAGCGCGATCAAGCGTCCGGTCGTCGAGCGCGGCTCGAAGCTGCTGGTCGGCTTCGATCCGGACGAGTACTTGAAAAGCCTCTAGTCGACGACGATTTTTTCCAGCTTGCCGCGGACGTCGTCGGGCAGTGCCACGCCCTTGCGCGCCTTCACGTCGAAGCACACCTCCACCGTTTTCTGCGTGGCGCAGTGGGTCATGGAGTCGGCCTCGTAGAACCGCATCTCGTGCGCGAAGCTCTTGGTGCCGACGCGCGTCACGGCGCCCTTGATGAGCAGAAGCTGGCCGGCGCGGATCTCGTTATGGAAATCGATGGTGAGGGTGACGACCACCGTGCCGAGGCCGCGCGAGCGGATCTCGTCGAGGGACAGGCCGGCCATGCTGGGGATATGCCAGGCGGCGTCGTCGAAGAATGCCGCGTACTGCCGGACATTGAGGTGGCCGTAGATGTCGCACTGCGCGGGCATGACGATGCCGCGGTAAAGGTCGAACCAGTTTTTCTCCATGGCGCGGCATTCTAGGGCAACGCCGATGGGCACAATTTACCGGGGCGACCAGTCCCTGCACTCGATCATCATGTTCCGCTGGGTGCTCGCGCCGGCGGAAGCCGAGGTCTCATGGCCGACGACGACGTACCCCTTGTTGCCGCAGGCCGCACCGGCCTTCTCGTAGCAGTCGGCCCAGTTGCCGCCGGCGCAGGCGATGCTGTGGCGAGGTGCGCCACCCGGGGCGGTGCTCCCGCCGCCCGTGCCCGCGGCGGCCGGGTCGCCTGGCGTGCGTTGGGGGGCGGAGCCGCATCCGGCCAATGCGAGCACCACGAGGACGAAGAAAGATCGGGAAGTCACGTTCATGCATAGCTCCAGACGCCATCAGACGTCCAGGTGCTGCAACGATCGTACCGGCATGTTAAAAGAGCCGGGCGAGACCACCCGGGGATCGAGATGAGCAAGCCCAGCGCCGTAAAAGCTGCCGATGTCACCGCCCGTACGGGCACGAGCTATCCGCCGCAATACGCCGTCCAGGTTCAAGGCCGCGAGAAGCGTGCGCTCGGCGAGCTTTTCGAGCTGACCCAGTTCGGCGTGAACCTGACGACGCTCGCGCCGGGCAGCTGGTCGTCGCATCGCCATTGGCATGAGGCCGAGGACGAGTTCGTCTACGTGCTGGAAGGCGAGGTGGTGCTCATCGACGATAACGGCGAGCACCGGCTGACGGCGGGCATGTGCGCCGGCTTCAAGGCGGGCGTGCCGAACGCGCACCACCTGGTCAACCGCTCCGACCGACCGGCCGTTTACCTCGAAGTCGGCACCCGGGCAAGGGACGAGCGGGCGCACTACGCGGAAGCCGACATGGCGGCGACCAAGTCCAACGGCGGCCCGATGATCTTTACGCGGCGCGACGGCTCGCGCTAAGCGACGGCTAGACCGGATTACGCTCGATGAGCTGGCGCGCGATGATGATGCGCTGCATCTCGTTGGTGCCCTCGCCGATGCACATGAGCGGCGCGTCGCGCACCAGCCGCTCGATCGGGAACTCCTTCGAGTAGCCGTAGGCGCCGTGGATGCGCATCGCCTCGAGTGCGTTCTCCAGCCCCGCCTCCGAGGCAAAGTACTTCGCCATGCCGGCTTCCATGTCGCAGCGCCGGCCTTCGTCGTAGGCCCTCGCGGCCTGCTCGATCAGCAGCCGCGCCGCTTCCACGCGCGTCGCCATTTCGCCGAGCTTGAGCTGGATCGCCTGGTGCTCGGCGATCGGCTTGCCGAAGGTGCGCCGCGTCTGCGCGTAGCGCACCGAGTGCTCGAGCGCCGCCTTGGCGATGCCGGCGCCGCGCGCGGCGACGTTGATGCGGCCGAGCTCGAGGCCGCTCACCGCGCAGTAGAACCCCTGCCCTTCGCCGCCGATCAGGTTCGCCGCCGGCACGCGGAAGTTGTCGAATACCAGCTCGGCCGAGTCGATGCCCTTGTAGCCGATCTTCTCCAGCTTGCGCGAAGCGGTGAAGCCCGGACCCTTTTCCATGATGAACATCGACAGGCCCTTGCGCGGCGGCTGCGCGCCCGGATCCGTGCGCGCGAGCACCGCCAGGCAATTGCCTTCGATGCCGTTGCTGATCCAGGTCTTGGTGCCGTTCACCACGTAGTGGTCTGCCTCCTTCGTGGCGCGCAGGCGGATCGCGCTCAGGTCGGTGCCGGCGTCCGGCTCGGTGAGCGCCAGGCCGCCGCGCAGCTCGCCCGCCGCCATGCGCGGCAGGAAGCGCTCTTTCTGCTCCTCGGTGCCGAACTTCTGCACCAGGATCGCCATCATGAGGTGCGAGTTGAAGATGCCCGTGAGCGACATCCACACCTCGGAAATGCGCATCACGATCTTCGAGTAGACGGAAGCCGACAGGCCGAGGCCGCCCCACTGCGGATCGAGCACCGCGCCGAACAGGCCCATCTTCTTCATCGACTCGACCATCTCGCGCGGGTAGATGTCGTCGTGCTCCAGGCGCATCGCCTGCGGCTTCACCTCCTTCTCGAGCCAGCGGTCGATGGCGTCGAGCAGCGCGGCTTCATCGGCGGCATCGGTGTGGCGCGGCGCGCGCGTCTCGGCGGTGACGGCCATGCATCTCTCCTTCGAACAATTACGGACGAATAATTACGACCCTGACCCCGAATTAGGCTGGATCCTATAATTGTACGGACAATGCGACAGCCCGCGTCTCCGCGCTACGTGAAGATCGCGACGAACCTGCGGCGCGCCATCGCGCAGGGGCGCTACCCGCTGGGCGCGCAGCTGCCCACGGAGCACGAGCTGTGCCGGCAGCTCGGCGTGTCGCGCTTCACCGTGCGCGAGGCGATCCGGGTGCTCTCCGGCGCCGGGCTGGTGCGCCGCAAGGCGCGCGCCGGCACCGTGGTCACGGCGCTGCCCGACGACACGCGCTACCGGCACAGCATCGGCTCGGTGCGCGACCTCATGCAGTACGCGCAGACCACTCATTTCCACTACGTGCATGTCGGCCGCATCGAGCTCAGCCGGGCGCAGGCGCGCGCCATGGCGGCGCGCCCGGGGGCGAAGTGGATCTACGCCGTGGCGCTGCGCCGCGACAGCGACGGCGGCACGCCGTTCAGCATCACGCGCCTCTACCTGAACCCGGCGCTGAAGGGCATCGAGCGCGCGCTGCGCGGCGCCAGGCGCCCCGTGTACTCCATCATCGAGCGCGACTTCGGCGTGCGCATCGAGCGCATCGAGCAGGTGATCAGCGGCGTGGTGCTCGACGGGGAAGATGCGGCGCACCTCGGCGTGCCCGCCGGCACCCCGGGCCTCGCGGTGCGGCGCAGCTACTTCGACGAGTCGGGCCGCCTGGTGGAGCTCGCGGATAACGTGCACCCCGCGTCCCGGTTCGCTTACCGCATGGAGCTGCGCCGCTGAGCGGCTTGACATGCCGCGAAGCGGCGCGCTACGTTGTCCGGACAAAATGGCCGCGGTCCCCGCTCCCGCTTCGCTGAAGCTTTCCGAGCAGCTCGGCGGTTTCGTCGCCGGCCTGCGCAGCGTGCCGGAGCGCGCGGCGCTGCGCGCGAAGCATCTCATGCTGGATGCTGTCGGCTGCGCGTTCGCAGCGCGCACGCAGCCCTTCGCCGGCCGGCTCGTCGGATCGGTGGCGCGCCTCGCCGGACCCGGGCCGCGCGGCGTGATCGGCATGGCGCATCGCCTGCCGCTGCGCGACGCGGCCATGGCAAACGGCATGCTGATGCACGGCCTCGACTACGACGACACGCACGCCGCCGGCGTGGTGCACCTGACGGTAAGCACTTTCCCGGCCGGCCTTGCGCTCGGCGCGCAGCTGGGCGCTTCGGGGATGCAGCTGCTGCTCGCGTACATCGCCGGCGTCGAAGCCGGCGCGCGCATCGCGGCCGCGGCGAAAGGCGGATTCCACCAGGCGGGCTTCCATCCCACGAGCCTCGTCGGCACCTTCGCGGCCGCGCTGGTCGCCGGGCGCCTCATGGGCCTGTCTGCCTCCCAGCTCGCCGGCGCGCAGGGCATCGCGCTCTCGCTCGCGAGCGGCAGCCTGCAATTCCTGGACGACGGCTCGTGGACCAAGCGCATCCACCCCGGCTGGGCGGCGGCCGGCGGCCTCACCGCCGCCTCGCTGGCCGCGGACGACATCCCGGCGCCGCCGGAGGCGTACGAGGGCCGCTTCGGCCTGTTCCGCAGCCACCTCCCGGCCGACGCACTCGCGGCCAGCGACCTGTCCCTGGTGGGCGCCGGCCTGGGCAGCACCTGGGAGGTCGAGAAGGTCGCGGTCAAGCCCTTTCCCGCGTGCCATCTGGTGCACGCTTGCGTCGATGCCGCGATTGCGCTGCACCGGGCCGGCGTGGATGTGGAGCGCGTGCGCTCGGTACAGGCGCGGGTTCCCGCGGACGTGGTGCCGGCGGTCTGCGAGCCGCTCGCCGCCAAGCGGCGCCCGAAGAGCGACTACGACGCGAAGTTCAGCATTCCGTATGCCGTGGCGAGCGGCCTCGCGCGCGGGCGCCTCGGCCTCGCCGAGCTCGCGCCGCAAGCGCTGGGGGAGCCGCGCATCGAGCGCCTGATGAACAAGGTGGAGTACGCCATCGATGCCACCTTCGAGTTTCCGCGCTACTACGGCGGCGAAGTGATCGTCACCCTCGACGACGGCCGCACCCTCTCGGAGCGGGTCGCCGTGAATCGCGGCCACCCGGAACGGCCGCTGACCGACGAGGAGATCCAGGCCAAGTTCTTCGAGAACTGCGCCCTCACCCTGGACGCGAAGGCTTCCCACCGCATCCGCGACCTGCTGCTCGGGCTCGATGCGCTGGCCAACGTCCGCGAGCTGGAAGAGGCGCTGGCGATCGCATGAACCTCGCCGCCACCCTTGCGCAATCGGCGCAGAAATGGCCGGGCAAGACCGCTCTGGTTTTCGAGGGCAGGCGCTGGAGCTATGCGCAGTGGAACCGCTGGGTGAACAAGGCGGCGCACGCCTTCCGCGCCGCCGGCATCGGCAAGGGCGACCGGGTCGCCTTCCTCACCTACAACCTGCCCGAGCAGGTCACCGGCTTCTACGCGCTGCAGAAGATCGGCGCGGTGCCGGTGCCGATCAATTACCGCCTGGCAGCGAACGAGGTGAAGTACATCGTCGACGACTCGAAGGCGCGCATCCTGGTGTTCGAGGAGGCGCTGCGCGCCCCGGTCACGGCGATCAAGGATTCCCTCGCCGTGGAGAAGCTTGTCTACGTGGGCGCGAAGCCCGAGGCGCGCGAGATCCCGTTCGAGCGCTTCGTCGAGCCGGGCGCCGAAGGCGAGCCCGAGGCGCAGGTGGGCTGGGACGACGCGGCGTTCATCATGTACACCTCGGGCACCACCGGCCGCCCGAAAGGCGTGGTGCGCTCGCACCTCGCGGAGATGATGGGCAGCATGATCATGGCGCTGGAGTGCGGCTTCCGCCACGACGACATCCTGCTCAACAACAAGCCCCTCTACCACATCGCGCAGCTGCAGATCCAGCTCATCCCGTTCGTGCAGCTGGGCGGCACCAACGTGCTGACGCGCGCCTTCGACGTGCACGAGACGCTGTCGCTGGTGGAGAAGGAGCGCATCACCACGCTGCACGGCGTGCCGACCCAGATGGTGATGCTGGTGGCCGAGGACCTGACGAAGTACGACCTCTCCTCGCTGCGCTGCGGCTTCTTCGGCGGCCAGACGCTGGCCGACGACGTGACGCGCAAGTGCATGCAGATCTTTCCCGAGTACTTCGCCAACATCTACGGCTCCACCGAGGCCCTGGTCGTCACCACCTGCGACTACCGCAAGCACCCGACCAAGCTCGGCAGCGTCGGCAAGGCGGCGGTCAACATGGAAGTGCGCCTCATCCGCGCCGGGAGCCGCGATCCGGATGAGCTCTGCAAGCCGGGCGAGATCGGCCAGCTCATCACGCGCGGCCCGAGCCTGCTCACCGAGTACTTCGGCCTGCCCGAGCGCACCCAGGCAGCGTTCACGCAGGGCTGGTTCATGTCCGGCGATGCCGCATTCGCCGACGAAGAAGGCTTCATCACGGTGATGGGGCGCATGGACCACACCATCAAGTCCGGCGCCGAGAACATCCACCCCTCCGAGGTCGAGAACGTGCTCTTCAAGCACCCGGGCATCGCCAACGCCGCCGCGGTGGGCCTCCCCAGCCGCAAGTGGGGCCAGGTGGTGTGCGCCGCGATCGTGCGCAAGGAGCGCAGCCTCACCGCCGAGATGCTGGACGCGTTCTGCCTGGAAAGCCCGGACCTCGCCGACTTCAAGCGCCCGCGCCACTACTTCTTCATAGAGGAGATTCCCGCCAACCCGACCGGCAAGGTGGAGCGCGGCAAGCTGAAGGAATTGCTCATGAAGCAGGTCGGCCGCGCCGAGCTCGATTGAGCACGGATCTCTTCACGCCGCTCGCGCTCGGCGAGCTCATCCTCCCGAACCGCATCGTCATGGCGCCGCTCACGCGCTCGCGCGCCACGCCCGAGCGCGTGCCGACGCCGATGATGATCGAGCACTACGTGCAGCGCGCTTCCGCCGGGCTGATCATCGCCGAGGCCACCAACGTGGTTGCGCAGTCGAACGCCTGGGAATGCGCACCCGGCATCTTCACCCGGCCGCAGATCGACGCGTGGCGGCGCATCGTGGAGGCGGTGCACCAGGCGGGCGGCCGCATCGCGCTGCAGCTCTGGCACGGCGGGCGCGTGTCGGCCGACCGCTCGGCGCAGCCGGCGGCGCCGCTCTCGCCCTCGGGCGTGAACGACAACCTCGACACGATCAATGTCTGGGGGCGCGGCGAGGACGGCAAGTTCATGAAACTCAAGGCCACGCCCTCGCGCGCCATGACGCTCGAGGAGATCCGCGCCACGGTGGCGGCCTTCGGCGAAGCGTCGCGTGCCGCGCGCGACATCGGCTTCGACGCGCTGCAGCTGCACGGCGCGAACGGCTACCTGCCGCACCAGTTCCTCTCGCCTTACCTCAACCGGCGCAGCGACGAATACGGCGGCACGCCCGAGAAGCGCGCGCGCTTCGCGCTCGAGGTGGTCGAGCAGATGCTCGCGCACTTCCCAGGCCCGACGGTCGGCATGCGCATCTCGCCCTTCACCGACTTCAACGGCGCGCTCGACCCCGACCCGGAGCCGGCTTACCGCCACCTGGTGCGCGAGTGCGACGCGCGCGGCATGGGCTGGCTCGAGCTCGCCGACACCAGCTTCTGGTGGGGCAAGTTCGAGCGCACGCGCATGCTCGAGCTGGTGAAGCCGGTGTTCCGGGGCAGGGTCATCGCCAACGGCGGCATCGACCCTGAGACCGCTCAGCACATCGTCGCGAGCGGCACGGTCGACGCCGTGTCCTTCGGCCGCCTGTGGATCGCCAACCCCGATCTTCCCGCACGCATCCGCGCCGGCGGCCCCTACACCAAGGCCATCACCCGTCGCTTCTACGGCGGCGGCGCCGATGGCTACAACGACTACCCGACTCTTACCGCAGAGTTTCAAGGAGGCACCTGAATGGCCATCGACATGCATTGCCACTGGACCCCCCGTGGCCTCATCGAGCGTTCGGCCGCCGGGCGCGACTGGTACGGCTGGCGCATCCTGAAAGATGAGAAAGGCCGCGAGCACGTCGCGCAGGGGGAAAGGATCCTGCAGTTCGCCGCGTCGAGCGCGGCGTTGGACGACCCGGCGCAGCGTGCGCGGCGCAGGAAGGAAGGCGAAGGGATCGACCTCGAGGCGCTGCTGCTCACCGGCACATTCTGGAACTACCACCTCGACGAAACCGAGGCCGCACGCTTTTGCCGCGAGGTGAACGTGGAGGTCGCGGAAGTGCAGAACGCCTACCCCGGGCGCTTCCGCGGCGTCGCGGTGCTACCGATGCAGCACCCGAAGGCGGCGCTGCAGGAGCTCGACTACGCCACCGGCCGGCTCGGCCTGCGCGCGATCTTCGTGGCCTCGAACGTACGCGGTCTGAACCTCGACGAGCCCGCGGTGCTGCCGGTGCTGGAGGCGGCGGCGGCCCTGGGTGTATCGATCGTGGTGCACCCGACCATCTGGGACAAGGCGGGCGAGGACCGCATGCCGCGCTACCACTTCTGGAATTCCTTCGGCGCGCCGCTCGAGTCGAGCCTGGCCGCGATGTCGATCGTCTACAGCGGCCTGCTCGACCGCCACCCGGAAGCGAAGATCATGTTCACCCAGGGCGGCGGGTGGATCCACTTCGGCGTCGGGCGCCTCAACCTGCGCTACCTGCAGCGCGAGGACGCGCGACCGATGAAGCGCCCGCCGGTCGAGTACCTGTCTCGCCTGTACTTCGACTGCCTGGTGCACGACTACGACTCGCTCGAGCTGGTGAAGAAGCGCGCCGGCGCGGACCACATCTTCATCGGCACCGACTATCCGGCCGGCGGCAACATCGTCGGCGGCGCAGTGCCCTGGATCGAGAAATGCAAATTCCTGAACGACGAAGAGAAGGAGAACATCCTGTGGCGCAACGCCGCCGGTTTCCTGCAGCTGGACCCCAATCTGCCTTTCACTTTCATGAAGCAAGGCGCCACACTCGCGAGCTGACCATGCGCTTTCTTTTCTTTCTGATTGCTTCGTTCGTCACGACGGCTGCCTGCGCGCAGGACGCCTATCCCAGCCGCCCGATCCGGATCATCGTTGCCTACCCGCCCGGCGGCGCCGTAGACGTAATGGCGCGCTCGGTAGCGCAAACGCTGCAGGAATCCCTCGGCCAGTCGATCGTGGTGGACAACCGGCCCGGCGGCAGCGGCGTGATCGGTGCCCAGGCGGTTGCGAAGTCGGCGCCGGACGGCTACACGCTGCTGGTGATCGATCGCGGCGCCCTGACGATCAATCCCCATCTGCTGAAGACCCCACCCTACGATTCCGTACGGGACTTCGCCTATACCGGAGTGTCGACCGACCTGCATTACGTGCTCGCAGTAAGCTCCTCGCTGCCGGCGAAGAGTTTCCGGGAGTTCGTGGAGATGGCGAAGGCGAAGCCCGGCGCGCTCAACTATGGCAGCTTCGGCATAGGCACAATCGTTCAGCTCAACTTCGAGCAGCTTAGCTCCCACCTGGGCATCCAGCTCACGCATATCCCCTACAAGGGCGCGGCGCAGACCTCGCTCGCCGTGCTCGGCGGCGATGTGGCGATCATGATGTCCTCGATCGCCGGCGTCGCCAGCTTCCTGAAGGACGGCCGCATGCGCGCGCTGGCCGTGAGCGGGCCCAAGCGCTCGCCGCAGCTTCCCGACGTGCCGACCGTCACGGAGCTGGGCGGCGGCAGCGACACGGTGGTGCCGACCTACTTCACCTACGCCCTTCCGGCGGGGACGCCGCGCGCCATCGTTGCGAAGCTCAATACTGAGCTCAAACGGGCCCAAGCGGCGCCCGACGTGGCCGACCGGCTGGCCAAGGCCGGCCTCGAGCCGACCAGCATGACGCCCGAGGAATTCACGGAAGGCGTGAAGCGCGACAGCGAGAGGTTCGCCAAGCTGATCAAGACCCTCGCCATACCACTGCAGTGATGCCGATCGCCCGGCTGCTCAGCATCGAGCTGCCGATCCTGCAGGCCGGCATGGGCCGCACGCGCGGCACACCGACGCCACCGGCGCTGGTGGTGGCGGTGTCCGAAGCGGGCGGTATGGGCTGCCTCGGCGGCGTCGGCCTCGAGCCCGACGATCTGCGCGCCGCCATCCGCGAGATCCGCGCGCAGACGCAGAAGCCGTTCGCCGTCGACCTCCTCCTGCCCGCGAGCCTCGCCGAGTCGCCGCGCTCGCGCGACGAGATCCGCCGCGCGCTCGAGGAGAAGTACCCGCAGCACTGGGCGTTCGTGCAGTCGCTCTACGCGAAGTTCAATCTCAAACCGGTTCCCATGGAGAAGCCCGGCCTGCTCTCCACCGAGGGCATTCGCGCGCAGGTGGAAGTGGTGCTCGAGGAGCGCGTGCCGGTCTTCGTCGCCGGCCTCGGCGATCCTTCGTGGGTCATCCAGGACAAGCGCGCGCGCGACATGAAAGTCCTCGGGCTCGCCGGCAGCGTGCGCAACGCCGTGCGCCAGAAGGAGGCCGGCGTGCACGCCGTCATCGCGCAGGGCTACGAAGCCGGCGGCCACACCGGCACCGTCGCCAACTTTGCCCTCATTCCCCAAGTCGTCGACGCGCTCGCCCCAATGCCCGTGATCGGCGCCGGCGCCATCTCCGACCGCCGCGGCGTCGCTGCAGCTATCGCACTCGGCGCGCAAGGCGTATGGATCGGCACGGCTTTCCTCTTCGCCCATGAAGCCGACCTACCCGAGACTCACCGCAAGCAGCTCGAAGCGGCGCGCTCCGAAGACTGCGTCGTGTCCCGCTCCTACACCGGCAAGACTGCGCGCACCTACAAGAACGCCGTCATGGAAGCCTGGTCCGCCTCCGGCCTCGATCCGCTGCCCACACCCTACCAGTGGGTCCTGATGGACGACTTCGTCAACGCCGCCGAGCTCGCCGGCCGCCAGGACCTCGTCAACAACCCCGCCGGCCAAGGCGCCGGCATGCTCAACCAGCGACGGCTCGCGCGCGAGATCATGGCCGAGCTGGCGCACGGCCTACCACCCGGGAGATAGCCATGTCGCAAGCTACAGCCGAGCCGCAAGCGCGCGTCTTCAAGTACACCCGCCCCGAGATGCGCACCAAGAAGACCTTCGTCAAGCTGGCGCGCACCGACCGCATGATGGCCTACGTGCAGGTCCTGAGCAGCGGCGGCGAGAACAACCTGCACTCGCACGGCCACCTCGACGGCTTCTGGATGGTGCTCAAGGGCCGTGCCCGCTTCTACGGGGAAGGCGACAAGCTTCTCGCCGACCTCGGCCCGCACGAAGGCATCCTCGTGCCGCGCAACTTCAAGTACTGGTTCGAGAGCGCCAGCTCCGAGCCGCTGGAGCTGCTCCAGATCGAGGCCGCCGACATCGAGATGCCCAACGACCGCCAGATCCTCGAAGACCGCAAAGACCACAGCGCGCAGAAGGTACGCATCGGCAGCCGCGACATCGCCTTCGTTGACGGCCGCGTCTAGGCTTGTGAGCTATGCATTTGTCTAGAGAGAAACCTTATCCGCAGACAGACGGTCTCCGTATATCGCATACATCTACTTGATACTAAGTATTTTATCCTGCGTATTGACAAACATATACCTTTGCAGGATAAGTCGATTGCATGCCTTCCTTTACGGACGAGCAATCGCGTGCCTTGGCAAACCTGGCGCAGCACTACGACGCTTGGGTGGGCTACGCCAGGCGTATGCGCGGCCTGGCGTATGGGATGGGCTGGAAAACCATAGCGGGGAAGGAATACCTCTACGAGATACGAGACAGGGCGGGGAACGCAACATCGCTCGGACCGCGTTCTCCCGAAAACGAGGTGCGATTCAACGCGTACCAGGAAACGAAAGATGATCTGAAAGAACGCACTCGCAGCTCTCGGGCACGCATCGAAGAGACCTCCGCTATCTGCAGGGCGCTTCGCGTACCCCTGCTAAACAAGCATGCTGCCGAAGCGCTGGCGCAGTTCGACGTCAATGAAGCGCTAGGCCCCGCGATTTTAGTGGCAGGGACCAACGCCATGCCGGCGTATTCCATTGAAGCGAACCGGCGTCTCGTAGAAGGCGGCGACCTTGCCACGGATGACTGTGATCTCGTCTGGGCAGCCGATAGCACCACGCTCCTCGTCCTGGAGCACGGCAAATCGATCCTCCAGACTCTCAAGGAAGTGGACGAGACCTACACTGTCAATGAAGAGCGGCCGTTCCAGATCCGCAACCGCGCGGCATACGAGGTAGAAATACTGGTCCCACCATCCCGCCGGGGCACTTTGCCTGCGCGTGACCGCCTCAAGCCGGTCCCCATGCCTGAAGTGGAATGGCTGCTGCCGGGCGAGCGCGTGGAGCAAGTCGTGCCTGCACGAGGCGGCGGAGCTGCGCGGGTGGTCGCTCCCGATCCACGATGGTTCGCCGTGCAAAAGCTCTGGCTCTCGGCGCAGGCAAAGCGCAGCCGGCTGAAGGCATCCAAGGACCATAGACAGGCAGAGGCGTTGCTGGACGCCTGTGTCGAAGGATATCTGCCTCGCCATCGCCTTACGCGCGAATTCGTCGCCGAACTGCCCGATGAATTGCGCCCCATCTGGAACCGGTGGGCCGACGAGCGCGGATTTTCCCCTGCCGCTTAGGCCCTCCATGCATCCTTTTCGCCCCGCCCGTTGACCGAGGCGGACCGCTATCCGCACGCCGTCCGGGGCATCGGGCTGCTCGTGCTCGGCACCACCGCCTTCGGCTGCCTGGACACCTTCTCGAAGATTCTCGTCGCCTACTATCCCGCGCCCGCGCTGGTATGGCTGCGCTTCGTGCTGCAGACGCTCGTCATGGCGGTGATCTTCGTGCCGCGCATGGGCCGCGGGCTGGTGCGCACCACGTCGCTTCGCCTGCAGCTCGTGCGCGGGGTGTTCCTCATCAGCTCGAGCATTCTCTACGTCCTCGCGCTCGGCCACATGCAGATCGCGGAAGCCTCGGCGATCACCTTCCTCGCGCCGGTGATCGTCGCGCTCGCCGGCGGCTGGCTCCTCGGCGAGCGCGTGCACGTGCGCACCTGGTTCGCCGTGGCCGGCGGCTTCACCGGGGTGCTGCTCATCATCCAGCCCGGCGGCGCGGGGTTCACCTGGTATTACCTGCTGCCGCTGGGCTGCGCGTTCTCCATGGCCGGCTACCAGCTCCTCACCCGCAAGATCGCCGGCCGCGACGACCCCATCACCACCTTGTTCTTCCCCGGACTGGTCGCCTGCCTGGCGCTGCCCGCCGTGTTCCCGGGTTCGGCATTCGACGTGCCCGCGCAGCCGCTGCACCTCGCCATGCTAGTCGCCAGCGGCGTGCTCGGCGCGGTCGGGCACTTCTTCTTCATCCGCGCCCACGACCACGCACCCGCGACGCTCCTCGCGCCGTTCGGCTACGCACAGCTCGTCGTGGTGACGATCCTCGGCGTGGTGGTGTTCCGCCAACTGCCGAACGCGCTCGCGCTCGGCGGCATGGCGCTGGTCGCGGGCTCAGGCCTGGGCCTAGTGCTCGCCAGCCGTCGGGGCGGCTAGTATTCGGCAGATGCGGCAAGCTCGGCCTCGTGTCGTG
>Ga0247825_10000893_pt1 | contig 19337 bp, 14 predicted proteins | sample 13C_Vanillin_Day_FD_194413 | JGI IMG/M metagenome (GOLD analysis project Ga0247825, IMG submission 194413) | Soil microbial communities from agricultural site in Penn Yan, New York, United States - 13C_Vanillin_Day48 | ecosystem: Environmental > Terrestrial > Soil > Agricultural land | place...
GATTAGCTCAGCTTACGCGGCCAGTGCCAGTTCAGTGTTGGCAGTTGAAACGTTCCAGACGGTTTTACCAGGACTCTGGACCTGGGCACGCTGCCATTTCTTCATCATACCCGTCGAAGCCAGTCGCCCCCGGGAATTGACCCGGGAAAGATAACAGCCCCGGACGCCCATTCCCAGCCGCCTGAGCGGACCGGCGGAACCCCGCCGCCACCCTGCACTTCCGCTGGCGGACGGGCGGAAAGGCTCCGTGCCCTACCGGTCCGCCTGTCCGCCGGAATGGATGGGTGGCTGCAGGGGTCCGCCGAAGCGGTAGGTACGGGCCGGAGGGTCCGCCGGGGACGGGCGGAGTTGCAGTGGGGGCCTACCGCCCCCCCGCCCTCTCCACCCGGTTCCTCCCGCTGTTCTTCGCGACGTACAGCGCCGCGTCCGCCTGGGGGATCAGGTCCCCGACCTCCCGGCTGGTGTCCGGGCAGCCAGCCACGCCGAAGCTCGCGCTGAGCGCCCAAGCCTTGCCCTGCCAGTCCCAGGGCGTGGTGTTGAGCCTGATCCGGATCCGCTCCGCGATCCGGTAGCCGGTTTCCAGCCGCGCGCCCGGCAGCCAGATCGCGAACTCCTCCCCACCGACCCTGGCGGCGATGTCGCCGGTCCGGATCTGATCCCGGACGATCCGGGCGAAGTGCATCAGCGCCGCGTCCCCGGCGGGGTGCCCCATCCGGTCGTTCAACTGCTTGAACTTGTCCAGGTCGGCGTAGATCAGCGCACCGTCACCGACGTCCACCCGGTTAAGCACCACGTCCAGTCCCCGGCGGTTGAGCAGGCCGGTGAGCGGGTCGAGCCGCGTCTTCTCCTTGAGCCGGTCCGCCTCCATCGCCGTCACCACTCGCGGCGCGGCGTTGGCGAGGGCCGCCAGGATTTCCGCCCGGGCCCCGCCGGTCGGCTCCCGGCCGCCAGGTGGCCACAGCGCTACGGCGCCCACCGTGCGCTCTCCCGCCCGCATCGGGAGCACGACGACCGCGCTCGGATGCTGCCGCCGATCCGCCACCACGCCGCCGAGCGGGTCTCCCTCGGAGAAGAGCGAGTCCACTTGGCCGCGGGCCACCCGAGCGAGATCGCTGTCGGCAGGCAGGGAGGTATCCAGAAGGCGGCGATCGCCCCGTCCCGACACCCCGATGACGCGGATCGATTCGGTGGTGGGCGCCTCGCCCGGCAGCTCGTTCCCACTCTCGCACGCCGCGACGACGACCTGCGCATCGAGCATCCGCTCCAACTGGTAGGCGAGCCTGAGTCCCACGCTCCCCACCGATTCCAACGAGGCTTCCTGGGTATTTGCCTGCACCAGCTGAACCATCTGGGGCCGGCGGCGCACGCCGTCGGCCAGCCGTCGCAGGTCACTCTCGGCGACCTCCAGCCGACCGGCGTCGGAGCCGCCCGGGAGCAGCAGTCCGACGGCGATGCCGGCGGCGGCATGGAACACCAGCGTGCCGCCCTCCATCCGCTCGGCCCCGCTCTGCTCCTGATCGCGCGCGCGCTCCAGCCGTCGGTCCACCGCCACGATCTGGCCCACCGAGAGCCGCTCCGCGTCCACCACACGCTCGGCGTGGGGCTCGCCCTCGCGGGAGTCCATCTCGGCAACCCAGACCCCCGTGGCACCGTGGGCCCTGCGGAGCCACTCCAGGGCGGGATCCGGCAAGAGGTGCGGCGAGACCCCCGGCGCCACTCCGGGCGCGCGGCCCCGTCGGCTGAACAGCCAGCCGGCACCGGCACCGAGCAACGCGCCCACGAGCAGCACCAGGAAGGTCATCGGCGCAGCCAGCCTCGCACGCGGAACCAGCGGTAGATCGCGAAGGTCACCACCGCCATCACCAGCACCACCGCGGGATAACCCCAGCGCTCGTACAGCTCGGGCATGTACCTGAAGTTCATCCCGTACACGCCGACGATGAACGTGAGCGGCAGGAAGAAGACCGAGAACACCGTGAGCACCCGCATGACTTCGCTGGTGCGCTGCGACGCGAGCGCCAGCTGGACGTTGAGCAGCGTATTGGCGTCGTCCAGCAGCTCGTCGGCGTAGAAGTGGTAGCTCTCCGCGTTCTCCTGGACGTCGCGCAGCAGGGCCGCGGCCTTGCCCGCGTTGGACACCATCCGCTGCGTCACGTCCACTGTCCGCCAGAGCAGCCGCTTGCAGAGTGTGACCTGGCGCTTGAGCCGATGGATCTCGCGGAGATCGGCCCGGAACTCCGCGGGATCCTCCACCTCGCCTTCAAACACCTTGGTGTCGAATCGGTCGAGCGTGTTCTCGACCTCCTCGAGCGGGCGCTGATAGGTATCGAGCGCGGCGTTGAAGAGCTGGGTCAGGAGATGGACCTGGATGCCCTCGGTCCTGGTAGCGAGCTTGAGTGGAACGTTGGCGAGAGCCCGCTCCTCCAGCGCGGTGAGCCAGGGCTGGTCCTTGCGATGGATCGTGATCACGAAACTGGGGCCGGCGAACACGGCGAGCTTCCGCGTCAGTGCCTGGACGGTATCGGCGGTCCGCGGCGCTTCGGCATCCACCGCCCGCAGGATCACGAAGGAGTGGTTCTCGAACACTTCGTATTTGGGCAGATGCTCGGGGTCGAGGCAGTCGTTCACCGAGAGGGGATGCAGCCCGTAGTCGCCGACCAGCTCGGAGAGCTCTTCCCGCGTCGGATCCACCACGTCCAGCCAGGTGAAGCGCGGTTCGGTCTTGTCGACCACGGTGCGGATCGTCATCGGCCGCAGATCCGGCTGGCCGCCGCCGCGGCACCGAAGCCGTTGTCGATGTTGACCACGGTGACGCCGGCCGCGCAGGAGTTGAGCATCCCCAGGAGCGCCGCGAGGCCGCCGAACGAGGCGCCGTAGCCCACGCTCGTGGGGACCGCGATGACCGGGACCGAGACAAGCCCGCCCACGACGCTCGGCAGCGCGCCCTCCATCCCCGCGACCACGATGATCACGTCCGCCTGGCGCAGCCGCTCGCTGGACGCCAGCAGGCGGTGAATGCCGGCCACGCCCACGTCGGCGAGTCGCTCGACCCGGTGCCCGAACACCTCGGCCACGACCGCCGCCTCTTCGGCGACCGGCAGATCGCTCGTCCCCGCCGACACCACCAGGATCGTCCCGGCGTCCGGCGGGGCCTCGGACCTGCCTTCCGGCAGGAGGTGTACCGTGCGCGCGAGCGGCGTCCAGACCGCGGCCGGGAACGCGCCGCGCACCGCCGCGGCGTGCGCCTCCCCGCAGCGGGTGCCGAGAAAGCCACCGCTCATGGCGGCAAGCCGCTGGCAGATCGCGACGACCTGCTCGGGAGTCTTGCCTTCGCAGAACACCACTTCCTGGTGCCCCTGGCGCAGGGCGCGGTGGTGGTCGATGCGAGCGAAGGTGAGGTCTTCGTAAGGCAGATGACGCAGCCGGTCGAGCGCCGCGTCAGGAGCCAGGCGTCCGGCGGCGACTTCGGCGAGGAGGGTGCCGAGCTGCTGGGCGTTCACGCCACGTAGGCGACCGGGTCGAGGTACTCGAGGAAGATCGCCTCCGCCTCGGCCACGGATTCGATCTGGAAGAGCCGCTGGCGGAGGTCGCTGGCGCCGTGCAGTCCCTTGGAGTACCAGCCGAGGTGCTTGCGGAACTCGATCACGGTCTTGCGGGTGTCGCCCTGGAGTCGGAGCGCCAGTCGCGCGTGCGCGAGCGCGACCTGGAACCGCTCGTACGCGTCCGGAGGCGCCGGCTGAGCGCGGCCGGCCAGCAACGCCTGCCCATCCCGGAACAGCCACGGGTTGCCGAACGCTCCGCGCCCGATCATGACCCCAGCGCAACGGGTGTGGTCCTGCATGCGCACGATGTCCGCCGCGGTGGTGATGTCGCCGTTGCCGAAGACCGGAATGTCGAGGGCCTCGACCACGCGGGCGATCTCGTCCCAGTCCGCACGGCCCGAGAACATCTGGGTCCGGGTGCGCGCGTGGAGGGTGAACGCCCTGATGCCCGCGTCCTGCATCCTGAGCGCGATGCCCACCGGGTCGCGCTGCTGGTCGTTCCAGCCGCTGCGGGTCTTGGCCGTGACGGGCAGGTGGGTGGCGGCGATCACGGCCCGGATGATCTGCTGGACCAGGTCGAGATCGCGGAGACAGCCGCTGCCGCCGTTCCGCTGGACCACCTTCTTCACCGGGCAACCGAAGTTGATGTCGATGAACTCGGGCCGATAATGCTCGGTGATGAGACGGGTGGCCTCGCCCATGGCGGCGGGATCGGCCCCATAGATCTGGATCCCGATCGGCCGTTCCACCTCCTCGAACTCCGCGCCCTCCAGGGTGGTGCGGATCCGCCGGCGAATGGCCTCCGAAGAGAGGAACTCGGACAGCACGATATCCGCTCCCATCCGGCGGCACACCTGGCGATAGGGCGCCTCAGAGACGCCGGCCATGGGTGCGAGGATGAGTGGGAACTCGTGCTCGCTCGGGAAGGGCAACTGCATGGGAAGAAAATACTTGGGGGCCAAAGGGGTGGCAATGGAGCGGATCGGAGGGAGGCTGGAAACCAGGGGGCCCTCCTCCCCGTAGCGTGGGAATGATCCTCTTCATCGCATGCTTGCTCCTGGCCGCTCTCCCCGCGGTGGTCCCCGCCCAATCCGATCCCGTGGTCGAGTCCCGACGACACTTCCGAGCCGCGGTCGAGGCCTACGAGGCCGGCAACCGCGCCGCGTACCTGCAGCACGCGCGGGAGGCCCAGGCACTCCGTCCGGAGCATGGCGGGGTAACCTGGGCGCTGGCCTCGGCGCTCGCGCTCACCGGTGACACGGCCGGATCGTTCCGCACGCTCCGGCACTTCGCCGCCCTCGGCTACTTCGGGGACCTCGCCGCGGATTCGGATTTCGCCGCCTTGCGCCGCAGCCAGGCATATGCCGAGCTGACCCGACGGCTGGAAGAGAACCGGGTACCGCTGGTGGTGAGCCGGGTCGCATTCGAGCTGCCTGAGGCGGATCTGCTCACCGAGGGCATCGCCTACGACTCCGCGAAGGGCACCTTCTTCGTCGGTAGTGTCCATAAGGGGAAGATCCTCCGGGTGACGGGCGACGGCCGGACCTCCTCCGTCTTTGCCGCGGTGGAGGGCGGGCAATGGGCTCCCCTCGGACTTCGGGTGGACGACCGGCGCGGGACGCTCTGGGTCGCGGCGGCGGCCCTTCCGCAGGTGGCCGCGTATCAAGCGGCGGACAGCAATCGGAGCGCGGTTCTCCGTTACGATCTCCGCTCCGGACGTCTGGTGCGCCGGTACGAGCCGCGCGACGGGGAGGCGCACGTGATCGGTGATCTCATCGTGACCCGCGCCGGCGATGTCTTCGCCACGGACAGCCGGTCGCCCCTGGTCTACCGAATCCCGGCGGGGAGCGATACCCTCGAGCGCTTCATCGAATCTCCCCTCCTGCTCTCGGCCCAGGGACTCGCGCTCACCCCGGATGAGCGCACGCTGTTCGTGGCGGACTACGCGCGCGGCATCCTCCGTGTGGATCTCGCCCGTCGCAGCGTCACCCTGATGCAAACGGCCGACTCCGTCCTTGCGCTCGGCATCGACGGCCTGTACTACCAGGGAGGGCAGCTGATCGGCATCCAGAACGGCGTGGAGCCGCACCGGGTGGTCCGACTCACCCTCTCGCCCGCGGAGGATCGGATCGTGGAGGCACGGGTGCTCGAGCGGGCGCACCCGAGGTACCAGGAGCCGACCCTGGGCGTGCTGGTGAACGGAGAGCTGTTCTACATCGCCAACAGTCAGTGGGAGCGTTTCGGCGAGGGTGGCGGGATACCCGACTCCACGGCCCTGGTCCGCCCCGTGGTGCTGCGCCTTCCGCTTTGACACCCCTCGGGGGCGGGATTAGGTTGCCGCAGCTTTCCCGGCGCGCGACGACCTTCCGCCCCACGCCCAATGCGTCTCAGGGATTTCTTCAGTCCCGGTGCGATCAGCTTTGACCTCCAGGCGACCGACAAGGACGCGCTTCTCGGGGAGATGGTACGTCTCCTCGGGATGGATCCTCGGGCATCGGAGACGCTGCTGCGAGTCCTTCAGCGGCGCGAAAGCCTCGGGTCCACCGGGTTCGGTCGCGGGATCGCGATCCCTCATTGCCGCTCGCTGGTCGCAAGCCGCCTGCGGATCGCCTACGGGCAATCCCGCAGCGGGGTGGAGTTCCATGCGATGGACGGCAAGCCGGTGCACCACCTCTTCCTCATCGTCGCGCCGCCGCTGGAGATCTCCAACCAGTACCTCCCAGTCCTCGGACGGGTCGCGCAGTTCGCCAAGGAGCCCGACATCCCGGCGCGGCTCTCGGCGCTCAGCAGGCCTGAGGACTTCTTCCAGTTGCTGGAGGAGAAGGGAGCGTAGTCGGTGAGACCATCGCGCCTGGCCGGTGCGCTCGCCGGCCTCTGCGTCCTTCTCCCCTCCCCCGTCGCCGGTCAGGCGCCGGCCGAGCGCCACGCGATCGCGTCCCTGATCGATACCCTCGGCGCCCTCACCGATACCGTTTCCCTCAGGCGGCGTGAGGCCGCGCTCGATCAGACGTCGAAGGCCCGGGACAGCGCACTCGCGCGCGTCCGGCTGGGACTGGTGCGCCTCAGGCTCGCGCAACTCGGGGCATCCCCCGATGCAAAGTCGGCCGTGCGGGTGCTTCGCCAGGCAACGGAGCGACGGCCGCGGTGGCCCTACGCCTGGTATGCGCTTGGACTGGCCGAAGCGCAACGCGCTTCCTGGGAGCAGTCCGACCGGCTCGCGCTCGGCAGCCGGGTGGGTGTGGGCAACCTGGAGCGCTCGGCCGAGCGCCAGCGGCGGGCCCTCGAATCCGATCCGACATTCGTTCCCGCGGCCATCGAGTTGGCCGAGCTGACGCTGGGGTTGCGCGATACGTCGTTGATGCGACCTGCGGTGACCGCACTCCGCAGGGCCGCGGCGGTGCCTGATGCAGATCCCGAGGTTCTGCTGGCGACCGGGCGGGTCGAGCGCGCCACCGGGCATCTCGACCCGGCGGCCGTCGTGTTCGAGCGCTTCCTCACGGCGGGGGGAAACCGGGCGCTGGGTCTGCTGGAGCTCGCCAGGACCCGCCTCGCCGAAGGCCGTGAAGACGCGCAGCGCGCCTACTACGAAGGCGCCGCCTTCGACGACCCCTCGGCCGTCGCCGGGTACCGGGCCGATCTCGCCATGATCGCGGCTGACTTCGAGCTCGCCCGATTCGACCATGCGCACGGCCGGGACCGGGCTGAGCTACTGCGGCGGTTCTGGACCGATCGGGACCGGCTGGAGATGCGCGCCCCGGGCGAGCGCATCCTCGAGCACTACCGCCGGCTCCTGCACGCCCGTCGCGCCTTCGCGTTGACCGTTAGCCGGCGGTTCTACGGGCCGGCGGACGCCTACCGTTCGGGCGGGATGGAGATCGACGACCGCGGTGTGATCTACGTGCGCCACGGTGAGCCGGCGGAGCGGCTGCGGCCGTTCGTGTATGGCCTGATGCCCAACGAATCCTGGCGCTTCAATCGTGCCGAGGGCGACCTGCTCCTCCACTTCAGCGCGGGCTACGACACCAACGGCGGCGGCGACCTCTACGACTACCGACTGGTGGAGAGCGTGCTGGATCTGCGCGGCGCGTCGGACACCCAGCTGGACCAGCTCCTGCTCTCCAGGGAGCCCCTCTCAGGGGTGTACCGGCGGATGCTCCACTGGGGGCCGTACGGCGCCGCCCGCTCGCGCGCCCGGGAGCGGGGAATCGGCCAGGCGAGTATCGCCGTGGGCACGACGACCGACAGCTACGAGCTCCAGTTCCCCTCTGACCTGAGCGGCGTGGTGGACATGGTGGCTCTGGGAGCCGCGGGGAGCCGCACCCTCGCCCACCTCGTGTTCGCCGTGGCCGAGCCCGGCACCCGGCCGGAGCGCGACGCCGGAGGCGTGCGCTATACCGTTCGCCTCCGGGCGGTCGCAAGCGACGACGCGGGCCGACCCTTCGCCGATCTCGATACCTCGATCGTGTTCCGGCCCTCCGCACCGCTCGGACGGTCGCAGTACCTGATCGGTCGCGCCGAACTGCCGCTGCCCCCGGGGCGTTGGACCTGGCGCGCCGCGCTCCAGGTCGGCGACAGCGTCGGCATCGTGCTGCCGCGTGATACTGTCCTGGTGAACCAGCGGGCCGGAAGCCTGACGCTCAGTGATCTCGCCCTCGGCATCCCGGGCGCGAGCGCCGCCTGGGAGCCGGTGCCGGGCGATACCGTCCTGCTCACACCATTCGATCTGTTTCCGGAGGGAGGCCAGGTCGAGCTCTACTACGAGGCCGCGGGTGCGATACCGCGCACGACCTACCGACACGACATCGCCGTCTTCCGCGTGCGGGGCGACCCGGGCGCCGTCGAGCGTCGTCCAGTCGTCACCCTCGGCTTCGATGAGCCGGCGCCCGATACTTTGCTGCGGGCGCACCGTGTCCTTCAGCTCGCACGCTTGAAGCCGGGTCGCTATCTCATTGAAGTGAAACTGAGCACGCCGGAGGGAGAGACGGCGGCTCGCCGGCGGCAGTTCATCGTGGTGCGCCCGAAGCGCTAGCTACTCCCACTCGATCGTCGCGGGCGGCTTCGAGCTGACGTCGTACACCACCCGATTGACGCCATCCACTTCGTTGGCGATCCGGTTGGCGACGCGGCCGAGGACCTCCGGCGGGAAGGGGAACCAGTCGGCGGTCATGCCGTCACGGCTGGTCACGGCGCGGAGCGCGATGACCTGGTCATAGGTCCGGAAGTCGCCCTGGACTCCGACAGACCGGATCGGAAGCAGCACTGAGAACGCCTGCCAGATGTCGTCGTACAGCCCCGCCGCGCGGATCTCCTCGATGTAGATGTGATCGGCTCGGCGGAGCAGGTCCAGGTTTTCGCGGGTGACCTCCCCCAGCACCCGGATGGCCAGGCCGGGGCCCGGAAACGGGTGCCGCCCCACCATCTCCTCCGGTAGGCCCAGCTCCCGCCCCACCTGTCGCACCTCGTCCTTGAAGAGCTCGCGGAGGGGCTCCAGCAGCTTGAACGGCAGGCGCTCCGGCAGGCCGCCGACGTTGTGGTGGGTCTTGATGGTGGCCGACGGCCCGCCTTTGGGCGAGATGGACTCGATGACGTCGGGATAGAGCGTGCCCTGTACCAGGTATCCCACGTCCTTGCCGACCGCCTTCGCCTCGGCCTCGAACACGTCGATGAACGTGTGGCCGATGCGCCGCCTCTTCTCCTCCGGATCGGTGATGCCGGCCAGGCGCTCGAGGAAGCGATCGCTCGCATCCACTACACGGAGATCGATGCCCAGGTGACGGCGGAACGTGGTCTCGACCTGCTCTCGCTCGTGCAGGCGGAGCAGGCCGTGATCCACGAAGATGCAGGTGAGGCGGTCGCCCACCGCGCGGTGCACCAGCACCGCGGCAACCGAGCTGTCCACGCCGCCCGAGAGGCCGCAGATGACGCGCTGATCGGGACCCACCAGCTCACGGATCCGGGTGACCTCCGTCTCCACGAAGTGCCCCGGCGTCCAGTCGGGAACGCAGCCGCAGATCTCGAACAGGAAGTTGTTGAGGATCTCCCCCCCGCGCGGGGTGTGAGCCACCTCGGGATGGAACTGGACCCCGTACAGCGGTTCGGCCGTGTGCTCGATCGCCGCGATCGGCGAGTTGGCACTGCGGGCGGTGACGCGGTATCCGGGCGGCGGGACATCCACGTGGTCCCCGTGGCTCATCCAGACGGGCGTCTCCTCGCCCTGGCCGAACCCGAGGAACAGTCGGCCGCCTTCCACCCGGACGTTGGCGCGGCCGTACTCCCGGCGGTTGGCGCGAGTGACGTTCCCGCCGGAGAGGTGCGCCATCAGCTGCATCCCGTAGCAGAGCCCCAGGACCGGCGTGCCGAGACGGAGCAGCTCCGGGTCGGCCGTGGGCACGTCGTCGTCGTAGACCGAGTTGGGCCCGCCGGACAGAATGATGCCCTTGGGCTTCCACTCCCTGATCCACTGCATCGAGCGCGACGGGGGATGGATCTCGCAGTAGACATGCGCCTCGCGCACCCGGCGCGCGATGAGCTGGGTGTACTGTGAGCCGAAGTCGATGATCAGGATGCCGTCGTGGTGCTGGGGCACTCGGCGAGGTCTCCTTGAGTAATTGGTGATGTCATGTCATCCGAGCGAAGCGAGGGATCTTCTTCGCAACTCTCGAGGCCGGGCGAGAAGATCCCTCGGTCGCCTCGCTTCCTCGGGATGACACCTAGGGCGTCACCCGCTCCGTCCGGTACAGCTCGTCGAGCCGCTCCCGCGGCCGCGACACCCACCAGCGACCCTCGTCCACGATCACCTCCGCGGGCCGAGGCCGGGTGTTGTAGTTGGACGCCATCACGAACCCGTACGCGCCGGCGCCGAGCACGGCGATCCGCTCCCCGCGCTCGAGCCCGGGCAGCTCCCGGTCGCGCGCCAGGAAGTCGCCCGTCTCGCAGACCGGGCCGACGATGTCCACCTCGGCGCTCGGCCGGCCGCAGGGCTCCACTTCCGCCATCTCGTGGTACGCCATGTAGTGGCTCGGCCGGACCAGGTCGTTCATGCCCGCGTCCACGATGACGAGGTCCTTGCCTCCGGAGTGCTTGCGGGAGAGCACGGTGGTGAGCAGCACACCGGCGCTCCCGACCAGATAGCGGCCCGGCTCCATCACCAACGACAGCCCGCTGTCCCGCACCATGGGCACCACCGCGGAGGCCAGCGACGCCGGACTGAGCGGCCGCTCGTCGCGGTAGCGGATGCCGAGGCCGCCTCCGATGTCGAGCGTGGCGAGCGTGTCCACCCCGGCGTCATGGATCTGCGCCACCAGGTCCAGGAGGCGGCGAACGCCTTCCGCATAGGGCGCGGGGTCCAGCAGCTGACTCCCGATGTGCATCGCGACGGTGTCGAGCGTGAGCAGCTCGTGCTGCCGGATCGCGATGGCGAGCGGCACCACCTGATCGACCGGCACGCCGAACTTGATCCCGCCCTGGCCGGTGGCGATGTAGGGATGGGTATCCGCGGTGACGTCCGGGTTGACGCGGATGCCGACCCGCATCGGTCGGCGGAGCCGCGCCACGATCCTTCCCAGGGCGACCAGCTCGGCGGTGGACTCCAGGTGCACGTGCCCGATTCCGGCCTCCACCGCGGCAGTGAGCTCCTGGTCCGTCTTCCCCACCCCACTGAAGACGATCCGTTCCGGCTCGAAGCCGGCGGCGAGGGCCCGGGCCAGCTCGCCGCCGGAGACGATGTCGGCACCGGCGCCAAGATCGCGCAGGATCCGGAGCACGGCGAGGTTGGCGTTCGCCTTCACCGCGTACGCCACCCGGTGGGGGACCGGAGCGAGAGCCTGGTCCAGCGCACGGAACTGGCGCCGGATGACGCCGGCGTTGTACAGATAGGCCGGCGTCCCGACCGCGTCCGCGATGGCCGTGAGCGCGGCGCCGCCGAAGTGGAGCGACCCGCCCCGCCGCTCCAGTCCGGCATCGGCGTATAGCGGCGAATCGGCCGGTTCCGCGGTGCTCAGTACGCTCTCGCCCACAGGGCCTCCGTCACGCTGGGCTTTCCGCACCACATGCAGGTCGCGGGCACCTCCGGCGACCGGAACTCCTCGTCGGGCAGCACCCGGATGGTGGCCTTGGTCTGTTCCTTGATCTCCATCTCGCACGCCGTGCGCCCGCAGAAACCCGAGTAGATGAACCCGCCGCCGGCCTCCAGCTGAGCGAGGAACTGCTCCTTGGTCGCGCCCCGGATGCTGTTCGCTTCGCGGCGTGCCCGCGCCGTCTCCAGCAGCTCGCGCTGCATCGCCTCCATCGCCGCCGTCAGCGCGGCGGGCAGGCCCGCCAGCGGCAGGCTCTCCTTCTTGCCGCCGGTGCGCCGAGCGAGCATGGCCGTGCCGGCCGCCACATCGCGCGGCCCGATCTCCAATCGCAGAGGGGCGCCTCTGCCCTCCCACTCGTAGTACTTGGCACCGGGCTTCAACCCGTCGCGAGCGTCGAGGTGAGTACGGATCCCGGCGGCCGCAAGCTCCTTCCGGACCCGCTCCGCGGTGTCGAGCACCACACCGCGCTCCTCGTCGCTCCGGTAGATCGGCACGATAACCACCTGGTATTGCGCCAGCCGGGGCGGACAGACCAGTCCCGCGTCGTCGCCGTGGGTCATGATCAGCGCGCCGACCAGACGCGTGGAGACCCCCCAGGACGTGTTCCACACGTGGTCCAGATCGCCCGACGCCGTCTGGAAGGTGACCTCGAACGCGCGAGAGAAGTTCTGGCCCAGGTTGTGGCTGGTGCCGGCCTGGAGTGCCTTGTTGTCCTGCATCAGCGCCTCGCAGCTGTAGGTGCGAAGGGCGCCGGCGAAGCGCTCGCTGTCGGTCTTGCGGCCGGTGACGACAGGCATGGCCATCCACTCGTCCATGAACGTCCGGTAGACCCCCAGCATCCGGCGGGTCTCCTCCTCCGCCTCCGCCTCGGTGGCATGGGCGGTGTGGCCCTCCTGCCAGAGGAACTCGGTGGTGCGGAGAAACAGCCGGGTGCGCAGCTCCCAGCGGACCACGTTGGCCCACTGGTTGATCAGCAGGGGCAGATCGCGGTAGCTCTGGATCCACTTCGCGTACATCGAGTAGATGATCGTCTCCGAAGTCGGCCGGACGACCAGGGGCTCCTCCAGCTCCTTGCCGCCGGCGTGGGTGACGACCGCCGTCTCCGGGGCGAACCCCTCGACGTGTTCCGCCTCCCGGGCCAGGAAGCTCTGTGGGATGAACAGCGGGAAGTACGCGTTCTGGTGGCCGGTGTCCTTGAACATCTGGTCCAGCGCGCGCTGCATCTGCTCCCAGATGGCGTAGCCGTTCGGGCGGATGACCATGCAGCCTCGCACCGGGCTGTAGTCCGCCAGCTCGGCCCGGGCCACCAGCTCGTTGTACCAGGCGCTGAAGTCGGTTGCCCTGGGAGGCAGTGCCTTCGCTTCCGCCATCTCGATCTCGCTTCCTTTCACGTGTAGTGTCACCCTGAACGAAGTGAAGGGGACCATATAGGTACGCCCCCTTCGCTGCGCTCAGGGTGACAGAGCGCTTCGAACCACTTCGGCGACGTGGTCAGCCACCGACGCCCGCACCACCGACAGCTGCCCCTTGCCGCGCAGGTCCTTCACCATCACTTCGCCCCGCGCCCGGTCATCTGGCCCGACCACGATCGCCACCCTCGCCCCGCGGGTGTCCGCCAGCTTGAGCTGCTTCCCCACGGCCTGGGGCGCCAGCGCGTACTCCACCCGGAGCCCCGCGTCGCGCAGCTCCCGGGCGAGGCCGAGGACCTCAGTGATGTCGTGCTGGCTGATCGCCGCGAGGAAAACGTCCACCGTCGGCTCGGCGGGAGGCGCTAGGCCCCGCTCCCGGAGGAGCTCGCCCAGCACCACGTCGCCCATGCCGAATCCCAGCGCGGGGAGGTCCACCCCACCGAGGGACTGGAGCAGGTTGTCGTAGCGGCCCCCACCGCAGATGGCGCGCAGCTCGCCCTTGGCATCGAACAGCTCGAACACGGTGCCGGTGTAGTACGCCAGTCCGCGTACGATGCCGAGGTCGAGATCGAGATAGTCGCCGAAGCCCATCGCGCGCAGCGCGTCGAGCGTGCGCCTGAGTGCGTCACCTACACGCAACGCGCCGCTCAGCGCAGGGTCCACACCAGGGAGCTCATCCCAGCTCCTCGCCCGCGCGAGCGCGAGCAGCCGATCCACGGCCCCCGAGCCAAGTCCCGCTTCGGCGAGCCGGCGGACCGACACCTCCTCGGGCGCTCGCCGCAGCTTGTCGAACACCTGATATACCGTCCCCGCCTGTGCCTCGCTCACGCCCAGCGCGCCGAGCAGCGCCGCCAGCAACCGGCGGTCCGACAGCCGCACGCGCACGTCCTTGGGGCCGAGTCCGAACGCCCGGAGCGCATCCACGGCGAGCGCGACGATCTCCGCGTCAGCCAGGTGCCCGGACTCGCCGATCAGGTCGCAATTGAGCTGGAAGTGCTCCCGCAGCCGTCCGCGCTGTTGCCGCTCGTAGCGGAACAGCTGCGGGATGGAGAACCAGCGGATCGGCTTCTTGAGACCGTTCGCGCGCGCCGCCACCATCCGAGCCAGCGTCGGCGTCATCTCCGGACGGAGGGAGACCTCGCGCCCGCCCTTGTCGGTGAAGCTGTAGAGCTGCCCCACGATCTCTTCACCACTCTTCGCCGTGTACAGCTCCAGCGGCTCCAGTGGCGGACCGTCGTACTCCTCGAACCCGTACCGGGCCGCAACCTGCCGCCAGGTTCGGAAGATGTAGTCCCGGAGCGCGAAGTCGGCGGGGTAGAAGTCGCGAAATCCCGGCAGGGCCTGGGTTTGCATGGGCAGGATAATAGTTGAGGCCATCGGTCCGAGCGAGCGGCTACAGACTCAGCTCGGCCATCACGTCACCCACCGTGTGGAACGAGCCCGTCACCAGGATCGTCGCGGCACCGCGCTGCGCTTCCTGCAGCGCGGACCGGAAGTCGGGCACCAGCGACCACGAGGCCCGCGCCAGCGGCCGCGAGGCGTCGCTGAGCCAGCGCCGGAGCCACGCGGCGTCCCACCCCCTGCTGGCCGCGGTCGGCGCCACGGTCAGGATCCCGCGATCGATCACCCGGTCGAGCTGCACCAGCATCTCCGGCCACTCCTTGTCGCCTAGAATCGAGACGAGGCCGTGCAGGGGCCGAGGCGGCCGGAGCGCGTCGAGCGCCGCGATCAGCGATCGAATCCCGTCGGGATTGTGGGCGACATCGAAGAGCCACTTCCCGCGCCAGTCCAGCCGGCCGGGAATCCACGCGCTCGCGAACCCGCGTGCGATCGCTTCCGCATCCGGCCGCCAACGCGGGGGCAGCGCCATCAGGACGCCGTGCGCCACGCCTGCATTGCGGCGCTGGTGCGGCCCGGCGAGGCCCAGCGGACCGCGCCATTCGTACTCGGGCGGGAGGACCCGCACGTCGGCGCGCACGCCGGGCGCAGCGCGGGCCACGGTCCGCTGGGCGGAGCGGCGGAGCACGTTCACCAGTTCGGGCGATCGCTCACCGACGACGAAAGGCGCATCCGGCTTGGCGATGCCCGCCTTCTCGCCGGCGATCTTCTCCAGCGTATCGCCGAGGTATTTCATGTGATCGCGCTCGATCTTGGTCACCGCGCTCACCAGCGGCTTCACCACGTTGGTGCTGTCGAGCCGCCCGCCCAGCCCCACCTCGACCACGGCGATCTCGGCCCCACGCGCGGCGAAGTCGGCGAAGGCGATCGCGGTGGTGGCCTCGAAGAAGGTCGCCCGGCGCTCCAGGATCAGCGACTGGAGCCGCTCGGTCCACATGGCCACCGCGGCCTCGGAGATGGGGATCCCGTCCACCTGGATTCGCTCGCGGAACGACACCAGATGGGGTGAGGTGTAGAGTCCTACCCGCCACCCCGACTCCCGCAGTGCCGCCGCCACCAGAGTGCAGACGCTGCCCTTGCCGTTGGTGCCTCCGATGTGGATCGCGGGCACGACCTCGTGGGGATTGCCCAGCGACCGCAGCAGGGCTCGCGTGGTGGCGAGCCCGAACTTGATCGTGGTGGTCCGGGGAAAGAGGAACTCGAGGGCCTGGTCGTAGGTCAGTGCCATGTCTCATCCCGAAAGCGGCCGTGCCCCAAAAACACCGGCGCCCCACCAGCGAGACCGCGGATGGGGCGCCGGAGCAGGCGATGACGTGCGCGTCAGCTCAGCTCGGCGTGCTCCATGAGCGGTCGCTGCCCCTGCATGTGCCGAAGGAGGCGCGCGGTCGTGTCCCGGAGCGAGCCGCGGGGGACCACGTCGTCGATCTGCCCGTGCTCGGCCAGGAACTCCGCCGTCTGAAAGCCTTCGGGCAGGTCCTGCCCGATCGTCTGCTTGATCACCCGCTGCCCCGCGAAGCCGATTACCGCGCCCGGCTCCGCCAGGATCACGTCGCCCTGCATCGCGAAGGAGGCGGAGACGCCGCCGGTGGTCGGATCGGTGAGGACCGAGATGTACGGAATGGCGTCGCGATGGAGCTGGGCGATGGCGGTGGAAGTCTTCGCCATCTGCATCAGCGAGAGCACCCCCTCCTGCATCCGCGCGCCACCGGAGGTGGAGACGATCACCAGCGGCACCCTCTTCTCGTGGGAGCGCCGCGCCAGCCGCGCGATCTTCTCGCCGACCACGGAGCCCATCGAGCCGCCCATGAACGCGAAATTCATCACCGCGAGGTTGAACGGCATCCCGTCGATACGGGCGCTCCCGGTGATGACGGCGTCTCCCTGCCCACCCTTCTTCACCGCGGCGATGAGCCGGTCGGCGTAATGCTCGAACTTGAGGGAGTCCACCGAGCGGAGGTTGCCGAACAGCTCGCGCCAGCTCCCGGGATCGGTCAGGATCTCGACGTACTCATCCGCCGAGATCCTCCGGTGCCGGCCGCACTCGGGACAGACGTTCAGGGCCTTCTCGAACTTCTCCCGCAGATCGATGTGCCCGCAGCCGTCGCACTTCTCCCACGCGTCGGGCGGGATCTCCAGCCGCTCGCGCTGGGACGTGCGTGGCTTGCGTTCCTTCTTAAACCATGCCATGACGGCCATAGATGAAGGGGGTCACCCGGTTCGAGGAGAGACAGGGGCCATTAGGGAACCCTAGCAATCTCGGGGGTAAGGCGTCTCGGCGCCAGCCTGGCTTGGTAAGTTATTGCAGGGTAAGTGGATGGCGGACAGGCGGACGGACCTACTCTGTCACCCCGAGTGAAGCGAGGGATCTTCTCAACGGTTGTCCCCAGGGGCCCCGGTGAGAGGATCCCTCGTCGCTGGCGCTCCCCGGGATGACACTAAACGTCCGGATACCCCGACTGCCTGCTGTCGTTCGCCACCCGGAACGCCAATCCCAGACACAGACAGCAGATCACGAAGAACGAGCCCCCATAGGAAAAGAACGGCAGCGGAATGCCGGTGATCGGCATGAGGTTCACCGTCATGCCGATGTTCTCGTACACGTGGGTGAACATGAGGCCCATGATCCCGAAGATCAGGAGGCTGCTGAAGGAATCGGTCGCCCGACGGGCGATGCGGAGCAGCACCAGGAACAGCGCCAGGAACAGCGCGAGCGCCACCAGCACCCCGACAAAGCCCAGCTCCTCCCCGACGATGGGGAATACGAAGTCCGTGTGCTGCTCCGGCAGGAACGCGAGCCGCTTCTGCGGCCCCTGGGTGTAGCCGGTGCCGAACCAGCCGCCCGAGCCGATGGCGACCCGGGACTGGATGGCGTGGTAGCCTGCCGCCCTCGGGTCCACCTCGGGATTGAGGAAGGTGAGCAGCCGGTTCTGCTGGTAGGGCGCGAGTCGCTTCCAGAGCGGAAGCGCGATCGTGCCCATGGCTACGTTCAGGAACCAGAACACCAGCGCGTCGGAGATGTACGGGCGCCAGGCGAAGAGCAGGCCCGTGAAGAGCACCATCCAGATGCCCCAGGTCCAGTTGCTGAAAGCGAGCAACAGGCTCAGTCCCGGCGAGGCCACCAGGAACAGGAGCCGCGGCCGAACCCCGGACCAGAAGAGCATGGCGAACGCGATCCCCATGAACACGATCGCGCTGCCCAGATCGGGCTGCTTGAGCACCAGGAGAAAGGGGATGCCGACGATGATGCCCGGGCCCACCAGGTCGCGCAGCGATCGCGGCGGCTCCCGCCGGCTCGAGAGATAGCGCGCCAGCATCAGCACGGTGGCCACCTTGGCCAGCTCGGACGGCTGGCCGATCTGGTGCCCGCCGATCGAGAGCCAGCTGCTGCTGCTCTGGGCGGTGCCCGCGCCGGTGCCGACCAGCAGCACCAGCACCAGCAGGAAGAGGCTCACGCCATAGAGCACCGGCGCCAGCCACTCCAGCAGCCGGGGCGCGACGTGGAAGACGACGACCGCCGCGACCACGCCGACGCCCACCCAGACGAACTGGCGGTGCCACACACTCGCCGCGTGGGTGGGCACGTCGGTCTGGCCGGCGGAGTAGAGGGTGAGAAGGCCGAAGAGGATGAGCCCGGCGCTCACCAGCAGGAGTTGGCGGTCGACGGTCACCCCTTTCACGGCCGCTCCGGTGACGCCGGCAAGGAGTCGCCCGCGGTCGGGGTGGGCGCGGCCCGCCGGATGGAGTCCTCCCGCGCCCGCGCCGCGGCGGAGTCGGGATTGAGCTCCACCGGTCGCGGCGCGGTGTCCTGCGGCGTGGTCTCGTCGATCAGGGTCTTGATCTTGATCGTGCCCACGGTATCCGGACCGAGGAGCTCGCGCCGGAGCGTCCGGACGACGTACGGAGCCACAGTGGTGCCATGCTCCGAGAACTCCATGATCGCGCCGACGATGAGCTCCGGCTTGTCGGCGGGGGCGAACCCGATGAACCAGCCGTGGTCCTTGCCGTGGGAGTTCTGCGCGGTACCGGTCTTGCCCGCGACGGCGAGGTCGCGCCGCCGGCTCGCCGCCGCGGTGCCGCGCTCCACTACCGCGATGAGTGAATGGCGCAGGCCGTCGAGCTGGGCCTCGGTGAGTCCCAGGTCCACCGACTTGTCCGACGACGGCCGCACGATGTACGGCGTGGAGGACCGCCCCTCGCTCGCCAGGCCCTCGTAGAACTTCATCATGTTGATCAGGGTCTGAGTGATCTCCCCTTGCCCGATCGAGAAGTTCAGCGTCGTCGCCGGCGGGCTCCAGTGGCGGGGGCCGTAGAGCTTGTCGAAATAGGCGGTGGAGGACGGGAAGATCGGGTTCTTCTCGTTCTCCAGGTCGATCCCGCTGGGATCCTTGAAGCCCATGAGGACCCCGTCCTCCAGGATTGCCTTGAGCCCCAGCCGCAGTCCCACCTGGTAGAAGTACACGTCGCAGCTCGCGGCGACGGCGCCGATGAGGTCGAGCGAGCCGTGGCCCTCCTTCTTCCAGCAGCGGAACACCCGGTTGCCCAGCCGCATCCCGCCCCGGCATGGGGTGGGCATGTGGGTGTCGAGACCGATCAGCCCGCGCTTCAGCGCCATCGCGCCGATGGCCAGCTTGAAGGGCGAGGCCGGAGGATATCGGGTCTGGATCGCGCGGTTGAGCAGCGGCCGCGCCTCGTCCTCGTTCAACGCGCGCCAGTTCGCCCGGGTGATGCCGCCCACGAAGACGTTGGGGTCGTACGACGGGGCGGAATAGAGCGCCCGGATCTGGCCTCCCGGTGTCATCGCGATCATGGCGCCCCGCATGCCCGCCGGCCAGATGCTGTCGATGTAGCGCTGGAGCTCGAGGTCGATCGTGGTGTAGATCGGGCGCCCCGGCGCTGGCTGGAGCGACGCGCCG
>Ga0247825_10000894_pt1 | contig 19333 bp, 17 predicted proteins | sample 13C_Vanillin_Day_FD_194413 | JGI IMG/M metagenome (GOLD analysis project Ga0247825, IMG submission 194413) | Soil microbial communities from agricultural site in Penn Yan, New York, United States - 13C_Vanillin_Day48 | ecosystem: Environmental > Terrestrial > Soil > Agricultural land | place...
GCGACATCCCGATGGCGGTGGCCGGTGATGAAGATCACCGGCGCGCGCACGCCGCGCCCGCGCAGCTCGTCGTGCAGGTCGGTGCCGGTCATGCCCGGCATGCGGATGTCGAGCAGCAGGCAGCAGCGGCGCTCGAGGTCGGCGCGCTCGAGGAACGCGGAGGCCGACGGGAAGGTCTCCACCTCCAGGTCGGCGGTGCTGAACAGCAGCCGCACCGCATCGCGCACCGCGTCGTCGTCGTCCACCACGTACACCACCCGGCTCGCGTTCATCGCGGCAAGGTCAGGGAGAACCTGGAACTGCCTTCATAGCGAATCACACCGCCGTGCGCCTCGACCACCGAACGGCAGATCGACAGGCCGAGGCCGAGGCCGCCGCGCTTGGTGGTGACGAAGGCGTCGAACAGGCGCTCGCTCACCTCCGGCGGCACGCCCTCGCCCAGATCCGACACCGCGAGCGTGCCGCTGCCGTCGGCCTCGACGCGCGTCGCCACCGTGACGCGGCGCCGCTCGGGCTCGAGCTCCTGCACCGCCTCGACCGCGTTGCGCACGAGGTTGAGCGCCGCCTGCTCGATCAGCAGGCGGTCGGCGCGCACCACCGGCGGGCGCGCCGACAGCGCGCGCTCGAAGGTGACGCCGGCCTCGCGCGCGTGCGGCTCCGACAGCTCGAGCACCGCCGCCACCAGCTGGTTCAGGTCCTGCTCGGCGAGCGCCGGCCCCGGGTGGCGCAGCAGCCCGCGCAGGCGCTGGATGATGCGCCCGGCGCGCTTCGCCTGGTCGCGGCAGATGTGCATCGCCTGCAGCAGCTGCTCCGGGTCCGGCTTGCCCGACTGCAGCATGCGCATGCAGCTGTGGTTGTAGGTGGCGATCGCGGCGAGCGGCTGGTTCAGCTCGTGCGCCACCGCGGAGGCGAACTCGCCGAGCGCGATCAGGCGCGCGGTGCGGTGCGCGGCGTCGCGGTGCTTGGCGATCAGCTCGCGCGCGCGGCGCTCCTCGGTGACGTCGGTGAGCACGCAGAGCGACGCCTGGCGGCCGTCCATCCAGCAAAGCGGATGCGAGTGCAGCACGTACCAGCGGTCGTTGCCGGTGTCGTGGTATTCGCCGTTCACCACCGGCGGCGGCGAGATGTCGAACAGGCTGCGGAAGCTGCCGTTGCCGTAGAGGAACTTGCCGCTGTCCGAGTCCTGCACGTAAACCGGGTGCGGGAGCGCCTCGACCAGCGCGCTCAGCAATGCCATTCCGTTGACGTCGATCGCAAGCATGCCGGGGAAAACTTTACTCGTTTTTCCCCGCGGTCCGCCGAAACTAGGGTTTGCCCCAACTGTTGCCGCGCAAGCGCTTGATCTAGCCTCGCTTCCGAGGAGGCATCATCGCCGACGCGAACAACAAGCTGTTGAGCGCCCTGGACGGGTTCGAGCTGCTGCTCGCCGCCGCCACCGCGCTGGTCCGCGCCCGCTCCGCCCGCCCCGCCCTGCTCGACGCCTACGACGACGCCGCCGACCGCCTGATCGAAGGCCTGCGCGAAAACGCCATCCCGGAGGCGGAATTGCAAAAAGTACACAAGGCGATTTCGCGCCTGCGGCTCGCCTTCGAGGAAACCCCGCCTACCTGAAGTAGCTGCGGAAGCCCGTCAGGGCGCGATCGATTCCCGCCGCATCGACATCGAGGTGCGTGACCAGGCGCATCGGCGCGCGTGGCAGCACCAGGACCTGGCTCTTGCGCAGATGGTCGGCGAGCGGCTGGGCCTTCTCGGCCGGAATGCGCGCCATCACCATGTTGGTGTTGTGCTGCACGTCCAGCCCGAGCTCGCGCAGCCCGCGCGCGAGCTTCTCCGCGTTTTCATGGTCGAGCTCGAGGCGCTCGACGTTGTGCTCGAGCGCGTAGAGGCCGGCCGCGGCGATCACGCCCGACTGGCGCATGCCACCGCCGAGTATCTTTCTCGCTCTTTTCGCTTTTTCAATGAGTGACTTGTTGCCGAGCAGGACCGTGCCCGCGGGTGCGCCCAGGCCTTTCGACAGGCACGACGACACCGAGTCGAAGCCGGCACAGAGCTCCTTCACTTTCATTTTCAACTGCGTCGCCGCGTTGAAGACACGGGCGCCGTCGAGATGGATGGCGAGCTGCTTGCGCTTCGCCAGATCGATCGCCTTGCCGAGATATTCCCGCGGCAACACGCGGCCGGTGATCGTGTTCTCGAGCGCGAGCAGGCGCGTGCGCGCGAAGTGCGGGTCGTCGGGCTTGATCGCGGCTTCGACTTCCGCCAGGTCGAGCGAGCCGTCGGCACGGTTGGGCACCGCCTGCGGCTGGATCGAAGCGAGCACCGAGACCCCGCCCGCCTCGTAGCGGTAGCTGTGCGCCTCCATGCCGAGGATCACCTCCTCGCCGCGGCCGCAGTGGCTCATCAGCGCCGCGAGGTTCGACTGCGTGCCGGTGGGAAAGAGCAGCGCCGCCTCGAAGCCGAAGATCTCGGCCGCGCGCTGCTGCAGGCGGTTCACGGTCGGGTCGTCGCCGAACACGTCGTCGCCGAGCTCCGCGTCGTGCATCGCCTTGCGCATGCCCGGCGAGGGCCGCGTTACGGTATCGGAGCGCAGGTCGACCATTTCAGCCATCGTAGCCCAGCCGGCTCGACAGCTGGGCGGCGAGTTCGCCCAGCGGCGCGCGCAGGCTGCGCAGCCGCTGGTAGGTCATGCGGCTCTTCGGGCCGAGGGTGCAGAGCGAGGCCAGCACGCGAGCGCTGTGGCCGAACACCGGCATCGCCACGCAGCGGATGCCCTCGATGTGCTCCTCGTCGTCGATCGCGTAGCCGGCGGCGCGGATGCGGCGCAGCTCGGCCTCGAACGCCGCGCGCCGCACGATGGTCTTCGGCGTGTGGCGCTCGAAGCGCATGCGGGCGATCAGCCCGGCGAGCTCGGGCGCCGGCAGCCACGGCAGGATCGCCTTGGCGACCGCGGTGCAATGCAGCGGGCGGCGCGCGCCGACGTCCTGCACCACCCGCACCGGGCCGTCGTGCTCGCGCTTCGCCACCACGGTCACCGCGCCGTCGCGGTACACCGAGAAGCTCGAGCCCTCGCCGCTGCGCCGCGTGAGCTCGGCCAGCACCGGCTGCGCGATGGTGGCGAGCTGCTCCGGCGACCAGGTGCGCCCGGTGAGCTGGAACGGCTTCGCCGCCAGCTCGTAGGCGCGCGTGTCCGCGTCCTGGCGCAGGTAGCCCAGGCTGACCAGGGTCTGCAGCAGGTGGTGCGCGGTGCTGCGATGCAACCCGGTGCGGCGCGCGGCTTCCGCCAGGCTGGTGCGCGCGCCGTTCGCCGCCACCGCCTCGACCAGCCGCAGGCCGCGCTCGAGGGACTGGTGCGTGATGCGCTGTTTCATACGGTGAGAAGGTTGTCGCCGGGCTGTTTCAGCGGTCAGAATAACCGCTCCTCTGGAGGAGGCCAATGATGAAATGGTTTGCCGCAGTCGTCCTGGCTCTGGCCTGTGCCGCGGCGCACGCCCAGGCCAAGCACAGCCTCAAGTTCAACCACGTGCTCGGCCCGAAGGAGCCCTACCACGACGGCTTCGTCGCCTGGGCCAAGGCGGTGGAGGCGCGCACCAAGGGCGGGCTCAAGGTCGACGTGTTCCACAGCGCGCAGCTCGGCAAGGAGGAGGACATCCTCGAGCAGATCCGCCAGGGCGCGAACATCGGCCAGAACACCGACTCGGCGCGCATGGGCAACTACGTGCCCGGCATCGCGGTGATGAACGGGCCCTACTTCGTCGAGACGCTCGAGGACGTGGCCCGGCTGCGGAAGGCGCCCACCGTGCTCAAGTGGCAGCAGGAGCTGGCGGACAAGTTCGGCTTCAAGGTGCTGTCCTTCAGCTGGGTGCAGGGCTACCGCCATTTCTTCACCAACAAGGCGATCCGCAAGCCCGAGGACCTCAAGGGCCTGCGCATCCGCACCCCGCCGGCGCCGATCTGGCAGGAGTCGATCCGCGCGCTCGGCGCCACGCCGGTGGCGATGGCGTTCACCGAGATGTATCCCGGGCTGCAGCAGAAGGCGATCGACGGCGTCGAGCTGGTCTACAACAACATCCCCGGCGGCCGCTTCTACGAGGTGCTGAAGTTCGCCAACGAGACCAGGCACATCATGCTGATCAACTTCGAAGTGGTGAGCGCCAAGTGGTTCGCCTCGCTGCCCGCGGAGTACCAGCGCATCCTGGTCGAGGAATGCGACAAGGCCGGCGAGGCCACTTCGCGCCGCATCTTCCAGCTCGAGGCCGAGGTCGAGGCCGACCTGAAGAAGCGCGGCATGACCGTGGTCGAGGACGTCGACCTGGCCGCGTTCCGCAAGGCCGGCGACAAGGCCTACGAGGTCCTGAAGATCAAGGACGCCAAGGACCAGGTCTACAAAGAGATCGGCAAAAAATAAAGCTCTACCAGAGGTTCTGCGCCGCTGAAGCGGCGCTCGCCGGAACGCTGCTCGTCCTGATGGTCGCGCTGATTTTCCTCGGCGGGGTTTCGCGCGTGCTCGGCTACCCGCTCAACTGGAGCACCGACTTCGCCACCGCGTTCTTCGCCTGGGCGTGCTTCCTGTGCGCCGACATCGCCTGGCGCAAGAACAGCCTGATGACCATCGACTTCCTGCCGGCGCGGCTGCCGCCGGCGGCGCAGAAGGCGCTGCGCCTCGCGAACTATTCGATCATTTCCATCTTCTTGATCTATCTGATGGTGATGGGGGCGTGGCTCGCCTGGACCAGCCGCGCGCGCAGCTTCCAGGGCATTCCGGAGATCAGTTATTCCTGGGTGACGGCGAGCGCGGTGGCGGGAGGGGCTCTTCTGCTTATCACCACGCTTCTCAAATTGGCCGATGAGCTGAAAGGCAAGCGCAGCGGCCCGGGCACGGCACAGGACCTCCTTTAGATGCTCTGGGTGCTGGTCGCGTTCGCGCTGCTGCTGCTGACGGGAATGCCGGTGGCGTTCGCGATCGCGATCTCGGGCTGCGTGTTCTTCCTGCAGCACCCGGAGCTGCCTTCCACCATCCCGATCCAGCTCACCATCTCGGAGACGCAGAACTTCGCGCTGCTCGCGGTGCCGCTCTTCATTCTCGCCGGCAACCTGATGAACAACGGCGGCATCACGCACCGGCTGCTCGAGCTGGCGTCGGTGCTGACCGGGCGCCTGCGAGGCGGGCTGGCGCAGGTGTCGATCATGCTCGCCACGCTGATGGGCGGCGTGTCGGGCTCGGCGATCGCCGACGCGGCGATGCAGGCGCGCATGCTCGGCAGCGAGATGCTGAAGCGCGGCTTCTCGCGCGGCTATGCCGCCGGCGTGCTGTCGTACGGCTCGCTCATGACGCCGATCATCCCGCCGGGCATCGGCTTCATCCTCTACGGCACGGTCGGCCAGGTGTCGATCGGGCGCCTGTTCGCCGCCGGCTTCATCCCCGCCTTCCTGCTGTGGGCGGCGATGGCGTTCACCATCTGGCTCACCGCGCGGCGCCGCGGCTACCAGCCGGAGCGCAAGGTGCGCCCGAGCGCGCGCGAAGTCGGGCGCGCGGCGTGGGGCGGGCTGTGGGCGATCCTGTTCCCGGTGTTCCTGCTGCTCGGCCTGCGCTTCGGCATCTTCACGCCCTCGGAGATCGGCGCCTTCGCGGTGGTGTACGCGGCGGTGATCGGCGTGTTCGCCTACCGGGTGCTCAAGCGCGCCACGCTCAGGGAGGCGCTCGACGGCAGCCTCACCGATGTCGGCTCGGTCATGCTGCTGCTCGCGTTCTCCGCGGTGTTCGGCTACGGCATCGTGTTCGAGCGCGTGCCGGAGGCGATCTCGGGCTGGATGCTCGACTTCACCGACAACGGCGACCTGGTGCTGATCCTGATCGTGCTGTTCGTGCTCATCGCCGGCACCTTCATCGAGGGCGGGCCGCTGATCATCATGCTGACGCCGATCTTCCTGCCGCTCACCAGCCAGTTCGGCATCGACCCGGTGCACTTCGGCCTGATCTTCGTGATCGCCGCCACCATCGGCAACTTCACCCCGCCGGTGGGCGCGGCGATGTTCGCGGTGTGCCAGATCCTCAAGTGCCCGATCGGCGTCTACACGCGCGAATCGATGCCGTTCCTGATCGCGGTGTCGGCGGTCACCCTGCTGCTCATTTTCGTGCCCGAGATCGTCCTCTGGATCCCCAACCTGATCTTCGGCAAGCCCTGATCGTCTCGCTCGGCGAGGCGATGATCGAGTTCAACCAGACTCGGCCGGGCGAGCGCGCCTACCTGCAGGGCTTCGGCGGCGACAGTTCCAACATGATCATCGCCGCCGCGCGCAGCGGCGCGGCCACCGCGTACGTCACCCGCGTCGGCGACGACGAGTTCGGCCGCATGCTGCTCGACCTGTGGACGAAAGAGCGCGTCAGCACGCGCGGCGTGATGATCGACCGCCAGGCGCCGACCGGCGCCTATTTCGTGCACCACGGCCCGCAGGGGCACGCGTTCAGCTACCTGCGCGCGGGCTCGGCGGCGAGCCGGCTGACGCCGGCCGACCTGCCGGAGTTCATCGAGAGCGCCCGCTTCGTTCATGCCTCGGGGATCAGCATGGCGATCTCCGCGTCCGCGGCCAACACGGTGCTCGCCGCCTTCCGCAAGGCGAAGGGCGAAATCGCGTTCGACTCCAACCTGCGCCTGAAGCTCTGGCCGCTCGAGCGCGCGCGGGAAATGATCGGCGCCGCCGCGGCGATGGCGGACTATTTCTTTCCGAGCATCGAGGATGCGCGCGCGCTGAGCGGGGTCGAATCCCCCGAAGCGAACCTCGACTGGGCCCACCGCCTCGGCGCGAAGGTGGTGTTCCTCAAGCTCGGCGCCGACGGCGTCCTGGTCAGCGACGGCACCAAGCAGGAAGAAATTTCAGGAATCAAGATCAAGGCAGTGGATGCGACCGGCGCCGGCGACTGCTTCTGCGGCGCCACCCTCGCCCGCCTCGCCGCCGGCGACTCGATCTGGGACGCGGCGCGCTATGCGAACGCGGCCGCCGCCCTCGCCACCACCGGCTTTGGCGCGGTCGATCCGCTGCCGCGCGCAGACGCGGTCAGATCTCTACTCGCGTCCCGAGCTCGATGACCCGATTGGTCGGGATGTTGAAGTAGTCGGTGACGTTGCCGGCGTTGCGCGCCATCGCGGCGAAGATGCGGTCGCGCCAGTAGGAAACCGGCACGATCTTTTCGCGCGAGAGGAAGAACGAGGTCTCCATCGGCTCGAACTCGAGGCCGAGCGCGCCGCACAGCTCGAGCGCGCGCATCACGTCGAGCCGGTTCATGAAGCCGTAGCGCACGCGCACGCGCCAGCAGCTGTTGCCGAGCTTCTCCACCACCACGCGTTCCTCGAACGGCACCCAGGGCACGTCGCGAAATTCCACCGTGAGGAACACCACGCGCTCGTGCACCGCGCGGAAATGCTTGAGGCTGTGCAGCAGCGCGTGCGGCGTGACGTCGGGCGTCGCGGTCAGGAACACGGCGGTACCGGGCACGCGCTGCGGCGGCTCCAGGAACAGGCTTTTCAGGAACGGCTCGAGCGGCACCGAAGAGGCCTGCAGCTGCACGAGGAGGCGCTCGCGCCCGCGGCGCCAGATCGTCATGCCGGCGAACACCGCCGCGCCGATGGCGAGCGGGAACCAGCCGCCGTCGGCCACCTTGAGCAGCGTGGCGGAAAAGAACGCGAGATCCACCACCAGGAAGAAGCCGGTGGCGAAGAGGCACAGCCAGAGCGGATAGCGCCAGGCGTAGCGGATGACGAAGAAGGTGAGCAGCGTATCGACCAGCATGGTGCCGGTCACCGCGACGCCGTAGGCGCCGGCGAGGCGCGAAGAAGAGCCGAAGCCGATCACCGCCGCGACCACCGCCGCGCACAGCAGCCAGTTCACGCCCGGCAGGTAGACCTGGCCGATCTCCTTCGGCGAGGTGTGCACCGTCGTCACGCGCGGCAGGAAGCCGAGCTGCACCGCCTGGCGGGTGATGGAGTAGGCGCCCGAGATCACTGCCTGCGACGCAATCACCGTGGCGAGGGTGGCGAGCACCACCATCGGGTACAGCGCCCATTCCGGCAGCAGCAGGTAGAACGGATTGGAGACCGCCTCGGGCTGCGCCATCAGCAGCGCCCCCTGCCCGAAATAGTTCAGCGCCAGCGCGGGCGCCACCAGGCTGAACCATGCGATGCGCACCGGCCCCTTGCCGAAATGCCCCATGTCGGCGTAGAGCGCCTCGGCGCCGGTGACGGCAAGCACCACCGCGCCGAGCACCACGAACGACTCGACCGCGTGCGTGGTGAGGAAGCGCAGCGCGTGCAGCGGGTTGAGCGCGCCGAGCACCGCGGGCTCGCGCGCGATACCGGCGATCCCGGCGGCGCCGATGGCGAGGAACCACGCGAGCGTGACCGGGCCGAACAGCCGGCCCACCGTCTCGGTGCCCTGTGCCTGCAGCGCGAACAGCGCCACCAGCACGCCGACCGCGATCGGCACCACGTAGGGCTTGAATGCCTGCGTGCCGACCTCGAGGCCCTCGACCGCGGAAAGCACGGAAATCGCCGGGGTCAGCACTGCGTCGCCGTAGAACAGCGCCGCCCCCAGGATGCCGATGACCACGAGCGGCGCGCGCCAGTGCGGCGCGTCGCGCACCGCTTTAGAGGCGAGCGCGATCAGCGCCATGATGCCGCCCTCGCCGCGGTTGTCGGCGCGCATGATGAGCAGCACGTACTTGAGCGACACCACCACCATCAGCGACCAGAACATCATCGACAGGCCGGCGAGCACGTTCTCGTGCGTCGCGGCGATGCCGTGCTCGGTCGAGAAGGTTTCCTTCACCGCGTATAGCGGGCTGGTGCCGATATCGCCGAATACCACCCCGAGGGCCAGCAACGTGAGCTTCGCCTGCTTCATGGGAAGCGCAGCCTAATCCCGCGGATGCGCGAACAAACCAGCCGCGCGCGATTTTTATGGGTTCTTTACGGCGGCCGCGCTAGAGTGGCGGCATGAAGTGGCCCGGCTATGCATGGGCCCTGGGTGCCACCGCGGCGTGCACGCTGGCGGGCCTCGCGCTTTTCCCATGGCTCGAACTGGTCAACATCGCCATGGTCTATCTGCTGACCGTGGTGCTGGTCGCTCTGCGCGGCGGCCGCGGTCCGGTCGTCGCCGCCTCGATCCTCAGCGTCGCCGCCTACAACTTCTTCTTCGTGCCGCCGCGCGGCACGTTCCACGTCGACGACCCGCAGTACTTCGTCACGTTCGCCATGATGCTCGCCGTGGGCCTGATCGTTTCCTGGCTGACCGACACGGTGCGCGCCCGCGCGCGCGCGCAGGCCGAGCTCGCGATCCAGGCCGAGACCGAGCGCATCCGCAACGCCCTGCTCGCCTCGGTCTCGCACGACCTGCGCACGCCGCTCGCGGTGATCGCGGGCGCCTCCTCCAGCCTGGCCGAGGGCGGCGAGCGCATGAGCGCGGACGAGCGCCGCGCGCTGGCGCAAAGCGTGTTCCGCGAGGCGCAGGAGATGTCCGAGCTGGTGGCCAAGGTGCTGCAGATGACGCGCCTGGAGAGCGGCCTGGTGCTGGAGCGCGACTGGTGCTCGCTCGCCGAGATCGCCGCCTCCGTGCTGCGGCGCCTGAAGCCGCGCCTCGCCGACCACCTGGTGATGCTCGACCTGCCCGACAACCTGCCGCTCGCGCGCGTCGACGGCGCGCTGATCGAGCAGGCGCTCGCCAACCTGCTGGAGAACGCCGCGCGCCACACGCCGCCGCGCACGCTGGTGCGCCTGCGCGCCTACCTCGAGGGCGGCGAGATCGTGGTCTCGGTGGAGGACTTCGGCCCCGGCCTGCCGGAAGGCGACCTCGAGCATCTGTTCGAGAAGTTCCGCCACGGCCAGCGCCGCGGCGCGGGGCTGGGCCTCGCCATTTGCCGCGCGATCGTCCACCTGCACGGCGGCCGCATCTGGGCCGAGCGCCTGCCGGGCGTCGGCACCGCGTTCCGCTTCTCCCTGCCCCTGGAAACGCCGCCGGCCGTGCCGGCGGAAGCGCTCGCGAAATGACGCCCACCATCCTGCTGGTGGAGGACGAGCCGCAGATCCGGCAGTTCCTGCGCTCGTCGCTCGGCGCCGAGGGCTACCGGGTGGTCGAGTCGCCCAACGGCCGGCGCGGCACGCTCGATGCCGGCATGCACAAGCCCGACCTCGCCATCGTCGACCTCGGCCTGCCCGACTTCGACGGCGTCGAGGTCATCCGCCGCATCCGCGAGTGGTCGCCGATGCCGATCCTGGTGCTCTCGGCGCGCATCCAGGAGCGCTCGAAGATCGAGGCGCTCGACGCCGGCGCCGACGACTACGTCACCAAGCCGTTCGGCGTCGGCGAGCTGCTCGCGCGCGTGCGCGCGGCACTGCGCCACGGGGCGCGGTCTTCTTCCGGGATCGAGTTGAATCTCGGACCAGTCCGAATCGACCTGGAAAAACGCGTCGCCAGCTTGGACGGCGCCGAAGTGCATCTCACGCCGATCGAGTTCCGCCTGCTCGCCTGCCTCGCCCGGCACATCGGCATGGTGGTCACCCACCGGCAGCTGCTGACCGAAGTCTGGGGCCCGACGCACGCGGCGGACACGCATTACCTGCGCGTCTACATGAAGCAGCTCCGGGAAAAGCTGGAGACCGACCCGGCGCAGCCGAAATACCTGCTGACCGAGACCGGGGTCGGCTACCGGCTGGTCGATTAGATCTCGACCCGGGTCCCCAGCTCGATCACCCGGTTGGTCGGAATCCCGAAGTAATCGGTGACGTTGCCCGCGTTGCGCGCCATCGCGGCGAACATGCGCTCGCGCCAGCGCGCCATGGTCGAGGCGCCGCCGCTCGACGGCACCACCTGCTGGCGCGAGAGGAAGAACGAGGTCTGCATCGAGTCGAAATCCAGGCCGTAGGTGCCGCACACGTCGAGCGCGCGCATCACGTCCGGGCGGTTCATGAAGCCGTAGCGCAGGCGCACGCGCCAGCAGCCGTGGCCCAGGCGCTCGACCGTGGCGCGCTCCTCGAACGAGACCCACGGCACGTCGCGGATCTCGACCGTGAGGAACACCACGCGCTCGTGCAGCACCTTGTTGTGGTTGAGGTTGTGCAGCAGCGCGTGCGGCGTGGCGTCGGGCGTGGCGGTGAGGAAGATCGCGGTGCCGTCGACGCGGTGCGGCGGATCCAGGAACAGCGACTGCAGGAACGGCTCGAGCGGCACCGCCGACTCGTTCAGCCGCTGGAACATGACCTCGCGCCCGCGCCGCCAGGTGGTCATGATCACGAACACCGCGGCGCCGACCGCGAGCGGGAACCAGCCGCCGTGCGGCACCTTGAGCATCGCCGAGGAGAAGAAGGTGACGTCGATGACGAAGAAGAAGCCGGTGGCGGCGAGGCACAGCAGCAGCGGGTAGCGCCAGGCGTAGCGGATCACGAAGAAGGTGAGCACGGTGGTCACCAGCATGGTGCCGGTGAGCGCCACGCCGTAGGCCTGCGCCAGGTTGCTGGAGGAGCCGAAGCCGAGCACCGCGGCGAGCACCATCACCAGCAGGAACCAGTTCAGCCCCGGGATGTAGATCTGGCCGTAGGCGCGCGCCGAGGTCTGCACGATGTTGAAGCGCGGCAGGTAGCCGAGCTGGATCGCCTGGCGCGTGAGCGAAGCCGTGCCGGTGATCGACGCCTGCGAGGCGATCACAGTCGCGGCGGTGGCGAGCGCCACCATCGGGTAGAGCGCCCAGGCGGGAAACGAAAGGTAGAACGGGTTGCCGATCGCCGCCGGGTTGGCGATCAGCAGCGCGCCCTGGCCGAAGTAGTTCAGCACCAGCGCGGGCAGCACCACCGCGAACCAGCCGATGCGGATCGGCCATTTGCCGAAATGGCCCATGTCGGCATAGAGCGACTCGGTGCCGGTGAACGCGAGCAGCACCGCGCCCAGCACCACGAACGACACCAGCGCGTGATTGACCACGAAGCTGTAGGCGTAGCGCGGGTCGAGCGCCGCGAGCACGCCCGGGTTGAGCCAGACGTTCCACAGCCCGGCCGCGCCGAGCGCCGCGAACCACAGCAGGCACACCGGCCCGAACAGCGCGCCGACCTTCGCGGTGCCGAGGCGCTGCAGCATGAACAGGCCGAGCAGCACCAGCACCGAGAGCGGCAGCACCCAGCGCTTGAACAGCGGGGTGCCGATCTCCAGCCCTTCGATCGCCGACACCACCGAGATCGCCGGCGTGAGCACGGTCTCGCCGAGGAACAGCGAGGCGCCGGCGAGGCCGAGCATCACCACGATGCCGCGCAGCCGCGGGCGGTCCTTGAGCGCATTCGCGGCGAGCGCGAGCAGCGCCATGGTGCCGCCCTCGCCGCGGTTGTCGGCGCGCATCACCAGCACCACGTACTTGAGCGACACCACGACGACGAGCGACCAGAAGATGGTCGACAGGCCGCCGAGGATCGCCGAGGGCGTGAGCGGGATGCCGTGATGCGGGGAGAAGGTTTCCTTGACGGCGTACAGCGGGCTGGTGCCGATGTCGCCGAATACGACACCGAGAGCGGCCAGGGTCAGCGCCGCTTGAGTGTTCCTACCGGAGCGATCTCTCTCCAAGGTCGCGCAAGCTACCTGCGCGCCGCTGGAAAGGCAAATTCAGATTCGAGCTTGAGTTTGAGCGGCTCGCCCGCGGGCATTTCCGCCATCGGCGCGGGCACTTGCGGCGCGCGCGTTCTTTCGACGACGCCGTAAGCGATGGTCAGGACCACGACCGCGGCGCCGGCCGCGATCCACGGCCAGCGGCGCGCGGGCTGGAGATTTTTCAAGGCCTGCTTTTCCTGCTGCAGCACGCCCGCGCGCGCAACCGCCTCGCCGGTGCGCCGCGTCTGGGTTTCCAGGACTTCTTCGGCGGCGATGCCGGCGCGCAGCAGGTCGGCAGCGGCGGATTCGGCCTCCGCGCGGCGGTGGGCGTGCGCCTCGCTCTTCTGCTCGAGCGCGATGCGCTTCTGCAGGGCGGCGAGCGCCTTCTCGTCGGCGCGCGCGCGCTTCGCCGCGGCATCGGCCGCGGCCGCGTCCGCTTCGGCGCGAGCGGCGAGCGCGAGCTGCATCTCCTCTTCGCGCTCGGCGCGCTCCTGCGCCGCGCGCGTGGCGGCCGCCTCCACCGCGGCGGCTTCGTGCGCCTTGCGCGCGAGCGCCTCTTCCGCGGCGATGCGCGCCTGCAGCGTGGCGGTGGCGCGCGACTCGGCCTCGGCGCGCTCCGCCGCGCGCTCCTGGTTCTTCCTCTCCATCAGCAGCCGTTCGTTCAGCTCGCGCGCCGACTTCGCTTCGGCCTCCTCGCGCTCCTTCGCCAGGCGCGTCGCCTCCGCGTCGGCCTCGGCGCGCGCCTGCGCGCCGCGCCGCAAGTCCGCGTCGAACGCCGCGCGCTCGCGCGCGGCATCGCGCGCCCGCTGCTCGGCTTCCGCCGCGCCGCGCGCTTCGCGCTCCTGCGCCTGCTCGGCGGCGATGCGCGCCTGCAGCTCGCCCGCGGCCGAGCGCTCGGCCGCGGCGAGCTCCTCGGCCGCCGCGCGCCGGCGCTGCTCGGCGTCCACGCGCGCCAGCGCCGCCGCCTCCGCGCGCGACTCGGCCTGCTCGCGCTCGCGCGCCAGGCGGGTGGCCTCGGCTTCGGCGCGGATGCGCTCCTCGGCGGCCTCGCGCGCCGCCAGCTCGGCCTGCTCCCGCTCCTTAGCCGCGTCCAGCGCCGTCTGCTCGGAGGCGGCGAGCGCGCGCGCCCTTTCGGTGAGCGCGGCATCCGCTTCGGAGCGCGCCAGCGCCGCCGCGGCGAGCGCCTGCTCCGCCGCCGCGCGCTCCTGCGTCTGCGCCAGCCCGCGCGCCTTCGCTTCCTCGGCCTCGCGCGCGGCCTGCGCCGCGTCCGCCTCGGCGGTGAGCCGCTCGCGCGCGAGGCGCTTGAGCTCCGCGTCGGCGATCTCGCGCTCGCGCGCGAGGCGCGCGGCTTCGGTGTCCATGTGCGCGCGTGTCTCGGCGGCCTGGCGCGCCGCCTCCTCCGCCGCCGCCTGGCGCTGGGCCGACTCGAGCGCCTGGCTCTCGACCTGCGCGCGCTCGCGCGCCTTGGCATCGGCCGCCTGCTCGAGCTGGCGGCGCTCCTCCGCGAGCTGCGTGGCGCGGTTGCCGGCTTCGATGCGCGCCTGCGCTTCCTCCATGGCGCGCGCTTCGGCTTGCTGGCGCTCGGCCGCCGACTGCAGCGCCGCCGCCTCGGCTTCCGCGCGCGCCTGCGCGCGCCTGGAGGCCTGCGCATCCTGCGCTTCACGCTCGCGCACCGCGGCAGTCGCGGCGCGCTCCGCCGCGGTGCGCTCTTCGGCCGCCGTACGCCCCTGCTCCTCCGCGGCCGCCCGCGCCTGCGCCAGCTCCGCCGCCGCGCTCTCCACCCGGCGGCGCTCGTCGGCGAGCGCCGTAGCCCGGGTCTCGGCCGCGAGGCGCTGTTGCGCCTGCTCCATGGCGGCGCGCTCGTTCTCCGCGCGCTCCTGCGCGAGCTTGCCCGCCTCCAGCTCCGCCGCGACGCGCGCCTCGGCTTCGCGCCGTTGCCGTTCTTCGGCGGTCTTCCTTTCGCGCGCCGCCTCGAGCGCCTTGGCCTCGCCGTGCGCGCGCTCGCGCGCCGAGCGCCGCGCCTGCTCCTCCGCGGCCGCGCGCTCCTTCATCGCCGCGGCGGCCTGCGCCTCCGACTCGGCGCGCGCCCTGGCGTGCTGGGCCGCCTCTTCCTCCTTCTGCTTGCGGCCGGCGGCGAGCGCCGCCGCCTTCTTCTCGGCCTCCTCGCGCTGGCGCGCCTCGTTCGCGGCCGCCGCCTCGGCGCGCTCGCGCTCGGCGACCAGGCGCGCGGCCTTGGCTTCCGCCTCGGCGCGCGCGTGCGCCAGGCGCCGCAGCTCGACTTCCGCCGCCTGGCGCTCGCGCGCCAGGTCGAGGCCGCGGCGCTCGTCGCCGGCGCGCGCCTGCGCCACTTCCTCGGCGCTCTTCTCGCGCTCGATGCGCTCGCGCTCGGCGCCCTGCAGCTTGTCGATCAGCTTGCTCATCGATGCTTCTTGGCCGCGGCCCGGGCGATCTCGGCCGCGCTCATTCTGGGCTTGGTCGCCGCCTGAGCGACCGGCCGGGGCGGCGCGGCGGGCGTGGCAACGGGTGCCGCGGGCGCGGCTTTCTGCGCTCCCTTCGGTGCGAAGTCGAGGTTGATCATGTCGCCGAGCGAGTCCGAGTACTTTTCCAGCACCTTCTGCATCACCGGCAGCGCTTTCTTGAACGCCTCCACCAGCTTGGGATCGAACCGGATGCCCGCGGCGCGCTCGATCTCGCCCGCCGCACGCACCACCGGCAGCGCGTCGCGGTAGAACTGGGTGGTGGTCATGGCCTCGAAGGTGTCGACGATCGCCATTACGCGACCGCCCCAGGGAATGGCCTCGCCCTTCAGGCCTTTCGGATAGCCGGTGCCGTCGTAGTTCTCGTGGTGGGTGAGCGCGAGCTGGCGCGCGAGCTTGAGCAGCGGGTCCTCGTGCTCGCCGATGATCTCCGCGCCGAGCTCCGGGTGGCGCTTGACGCGCTCCCAGTCGGGCACCGACAGCTTCTCGGCCTTGCGCAGGATCTCCGCGGGCACGCCGAGCTTGCCGATGTCGTGCAGCGGCGCGGCGTTCTGCATCATCTCGGCCATCTCGGGCCGCGCCCCCGCGGCCTGCGCGATCAGCTTGGCGTAATGCCCGAGGCGCAGCACGCGGTTTCCCACGGCCTGGCTCTCGTGCATCTCCATTACCCGCGCCAGGCGCTTGATCAGCTCGGTGCGCGTCCTTTCCAGCTCCGCGGTGCGCGCCTGCACCAGGCGCTCGAGCTCGGCCTTCTGCGCGATCAGGGCGAGGTGGTTGCCGACGCGCGCCTTCAGCACCGAGGCGTTGGTGCCGGTCTTGTTGATGTAGTCGACCGCGCCGAGCTGCAGCGCCTCGACCTGGGTCGTGGTCTCGGACGAAGCGGTGAGGAAGATGACCGGAATCGCGGCGGTGAGCGGCTCGTCCTTGAGCGCGCGGCATACCTCGAAGCCGTTGACGTCGGGCATGTCGACGTCGAGCAGGATCAGGTCGGGGCGCGGCTCGCCGAACGCCTTGTCGATGGCGCTGCCCGCGTCCGGGGCGGTGAGCACCTCGTAGTCCATGGCGAGCGCCTTCTCGATGAGCGCGAGCATGTCGCTCGAGTCGTCGACCGCCAGCACCACCGGGCGTTTGAGTTCCTCTTCACTCACCCGGCGCAGTGTATCCCGCCTGCGCCAGCCGCTCCCGTGCCGCGGGCCCGGTGAGATGTCGAATAAAGTCAGAAACCGCCGGCTGCTTCGAGGACTGCGTCACGGGGACCGCGACGTACACCGTGTATTTCTGCAGCTCGGGCGGCAGCGGGCCCGCCAGCTTCACCCCCTTCACCGGCAGGATCTCGCTGATCTGGTGGATGCCGAGCTCGATCTCGCCGCGCCCGACCGGCTCGGTAATGTAGCCGCCGGATCCCAGCTTGGCCTTGGCGTTCACCTGCTCGGCGATCCCCAGGCGCTGCAGGATCTCCGCCACGTGCTTGCCGCTGGTGCCGACCTTGGGGTCGATGTAGACCACCGACTTGGCCGCGAGCAGGGTTTTCCTGAAAGCGTCCACGGTCGAGATATCCGGCGCTTTCGCGCTTTCGTGCACGGCTACGCCGATGCCCACGCGGGCGATGGGTTTGGCCGCTTTCAGATTCAACTTCGGGTCATCCTTCAGCTGGTCGAGCACCTCGGTGGTCACGACGACCATGTCGGCGGGATAGCCGTCGGCGAGCGAGCGGGTGAGCTTGCCCATCGGCTGGAACTCGAGCTTCACCGTGTGGCCGGGAAAGGTCTTCGCCAGCGGCTCGATGAAGCTCTTGGCGGCGCCGCCGGAGAGCACGCTGATCTGGTCGGCGGAAGAGGTCATCGCTGCTCCGAGAAGAAGAATGCCGGTCAGGAATCTCATTACCTCGCCTTTCGTCTGGCCTTCTCGAGCAGCTTGCCGTGCTGCTCGGGCGGCAGCGGCTCGCCGTAGAAGAAGCCCTGCACCTCGTCGCACGCGTGGCGCCGCAGGAAGCGCATCTGCGCGTCGGTCTCGACGCCCTCGGCGATCACCTTCAGGTGCAGCGCGTGGCCGAGCGAGATGATGGCCTGCGCCAGCACGCCGTCGTCGGCCTCGTCGCCGCTGCCGATGTCGCGCACGAACGAGCGGTCGATCTTGAGCGTGTCGATCGGCAGGTCCTTGAGGTAGGACAGGCTCGAGTAGCCGGTGCCGAAGTCGTCCACCGAGAGCGTGACGCCGAGCTGCTTCAGGCCCTGCAGCACGGCGATCGCCTGGTCGACGTTGCCCATCACCATGCTCTCGGTGAGCTCCATCTCGAGCTGCGCCGGGTCGAGCCGCGTCTCCTCCAGGATGCGCGACACGGTGCGCACCAGGCCTTCCTGGCGGAACTGGCGCACCGAGAGGTTGACCGAGACCACGCCGGGATCGAGCCCGGCGTCGAGCCAGGCGCGCGACTGGCGGCAGGCCTCGCGCAGCACCCATTCGCCGATGCTGACGATGAGGCCGGTCTCCTCCGCGAGCGGGATGAAGCGCGCCGGCCGCACCAGCCCCCACTCGGGGTGCAGCCAGCGCACCAGCGCCTCGGCGCCGACGATCTGGCCGCTGCGCAGGCTCACCTTCTGCTGGTAATGCAGCATCAGCTCCTGGCGCTCGAGCGCGCGGCGCAGCGCGTTCTCCAGCGCCAGGCGCTCGTTCACGCGCTCGTTCATCTCCGAGGTGTAGAACTGGAAGTTCGAGCGGCCGTGCTCCTTGGCGCGGTACATCGCCGCGTCGGCGTTCTTCAGCAGCGTGTCGACGTCGCGCCCGTCCTGCGGGTAGATGCTGATGCCGGCGCTGCAGGTGACGTAGAGCTCCTTGCCGTCGATCACGATCGGCTCGGACACCTTCTGGCTGATGCGCTGCATCGCGCGGTAGATGATCTCCTCGTTCGACTGGTCGTTGAGGATCAGCACGAACTCGTCGCCGCCCACGCGCCCGACCGTGTCGCCCTCGCGCAGCACGGTGCGCAGGCGCTCCGACATCGCCTTCAGCAGCAGATCCCCGGTCGAGTGGCCGAGCGAGTCGTTGACGAACTTGAAGTGGTCGAGGTCCATGAACACCACCGCGATGGCGCGCGGCAGGCGCTGCGAGTACACCGCCTGGCGCAGGCGGTCGTGCAGCAGGTTGCGGTTCGGCAGCCCGGTGAGCGCATCGTAGTTGGCCAGGTGCTCGAGCTGCACCTGGTAGCGCTTGCGCTCGATCGAGTACTGCATCGAGCGCACCAGCAGCTCGCGGTCGAGGCGCCCCTTGACCAGGTAATCCTGCGCGCCGCCCTTCACCGCGGAGAGCGCGACGGTCTGGTCGTCGTTGCCGGTGAGCACGATGATCGGCACCGTCGGCGAGTGCGCGTAGACGCGCGAGAAGGTCTCGAGGCCGAAGCTGTCGGGCAGCGAGAGATCGAGCAGCACCAGGCCGCAGTTGCCGTTCGACAGGTGCTCGAGGCCGTTCGACAGGCGATCGGCGTGCTGCAGCGTGAACGGCGCCGCCGGGTCCTCGCGGATCATCATCTCGATGAGCCGCGCATCGCCGGGGTTGTCCTCGATCAGGAGGACGTTATGGGTCGAGGTGCTAATGACCGTTCGGCGGCAGCGTGACGACCGTGAGCCAGAACACGTCGATCGACTTGACCACCACCATGAATTTTTCCAGGTCGACCGGCTTGGTGACGTAGCAGTTGGCGTGCAGGTTGTAGGTGCGCAGCACGTCCTCTTCCGCCTTCGAGGTGGTGAGCACCACGACCGGGATGCGCTTCAGCACCTCGTCCGACTTGATCTCCTCCAGCACCTCGCGCCCGTCCTTGCGCGGCAGGTTGAGGTCGAGCAGGATGATGTCGGGGCGCGGCGCGTCCTTGAACCGGCCCTGGCGCCGCAGGAATTCCATCGCCTCGACCCCGTCCTTGCAGGTGTGCAGGTTGCTGTACACCTTGCCTTCCTTCAGCGCCTCCTTCGTAAGGCGCACGTCGCCGGGGTTGTCCTCGACCAGCAGGATCTCGATCGGCCCGTTTCTCTCGACCATCAGCTCTCTCCCCCTCGTTTCGGCAGCGTGAAAAAGAAGCTCGACCCGTCCCCTGGGCGCGACTCGACCCAGATGCGCCCGCCGTGGCGCTCGACCACCTTCTTGCAGATGGCGAGCCCGATGCCGGTGCCGGGATATTCGCCCTTGTTGAACAGGCGCTGGAACACCATGAAGATGCGCTCGAATTCGGTGCCGCGCATCCATGT
>Ga0247825_10000895_pt1 | contig 19328 bp, 15 predicted proteins | sample 13C_Vanillin_Day_FD_194413 | JGI IMG/M metagenome (GOLD analysis project Ga0247825, IMG submission 194413) | Soil microbial communities from agricultural site in Penn Yan, New York, United States - 13C_Vanillin_Day48 | ecosystem: Environmental > Terrestrial > Soil > Agricultural land | place...
ACGATGTTGTGTTCGACCGCGACCGTTCGAGCGTCGATGTCGAGCCGGCTGAGCAGGTCCGAGACCGTCATCGGACCGTCGAGCTCCACGCGTTCCCCGTTGAGCAAAACAATCATGGGAATTGCAGGATTGCAGGATTGCAGGATTGCAGGAAGGATCTAAGGAAAGATTGAAGGAAGGAAAGAAGGAGGGCCTTTGCAGAACCGCAGGAAATAGTTGCCGGCCGCGATAAGCTTAGCTCTTCCACGTTCACTTTCACTTCCACTTCCTTTTCCACTTCGTCTTTCACTTCCTCTTTCACTTCCTCTTTCACTTCCTCTTTCACTTCTTACCTTTTACTTTCTGCAATCCTGCAATTCTGCAATTCTTTTCGGGGTTCGACAAGAGGGGGCTTGATCGGAAACGATAGGGGATGCTCGATCGCCCCGCGGCCATCGCCTGGTATCACCGCAACCGGGAGCGGTCTCGGGCGCTGTTCGATCTGCTTGCCCCGCAGGTCTATTACAGCCGGCCGATTGCGCTCCGGCATCCCATCGTCTTCTACGAAGGGCATCTGCCGGCCTTCAGTTTCAACACGCTGATTAAGAAGGCGCTCGGTGGGGCCAGCATCGACGAGCGGCTCGAGCTGCTGTTTGCCCGTGGAATCGATCCGCATGAGTCGGCGTCCGAGCCGAACCGCCTGACGCCAGACGTGACGCGCGGCGCGTGGCCCTCACGCGACGAGGTTCGAGCCTTTGCCGCCGAGGCGGATCGGCGCGTGCTCGACGCACTGTCGAACGATGACCTCGATCGGCCAGGCCACCCGCTGCTCGACCGGGCGGAGGCCGTCTTCACGATCCTCGAGCACGAGGCGATGCACCACGAGACGCTTTTGTACATGTGGCATCGGTTGCCGCTCGACGAGAAGCGCCGTCCGGCCGGTTACTCGCCGCGCGTCGACGGCCGGGCGCCGGACCAGGAATGGGTCGAGGTTCCACCCGGGTGCGCCACGCTCGGGGTCAACCGCGAGGACGTGGTTTTCGGCTGGGACAACGAGTTTCCGTCACAGGCCGCCGAGGTCGGCGGGTTTGCGATCGATCGGTACGATGTCACCAACCTTCAGTTCCTCGAGTTCGTGGATGGCGGCGGCTACTCGAACCCGCGATGGTGGACAGAAGAGAACTGGAGCTGGATCCAAAGCGAACACGTGGCGCACCCGCTGTTCTGGGAGCGGTCCGCGGATTGGAACTGGCGCGGGATGTTCGACCGGGTTCCCCTTCCGCTTTCCTGGCCCGTGTTCGTGAGCCATGCCGAGGCGTCCGCATACGCGCGATGGCGCAGCGACCGCGACGGCCTGCCCGTGCGGCTGCCGACCGAGGCCGAGTACCAGCGAGCCGCGTTCGGTTCGCCGGACGGAGAACGGCCTCACCCCTGGGGCGATGCGCCACCCGCACCCGATCGCGGTGTTTTTGATTTCTCGGGTTGGGATCCTGAACCAGTCGGCGGGCATCCGAAAGGCCGGAGCGCGTGGGGCGCCGACGGTCTCGTCGGCAACGGCTGGGAATGGACCAGCTCCGTGTTTGCGCCGTTCCCGCGTTTCCGCCCGATGGCCTCGTATCCAGAGTACTCAGCGGACTTTTTCGATGGCGAGCACTTGGTGATGAAAGGTGCGTCGCCGGTAACGGCCGCCGAGCTCCTGCGGCCCACGTTCAGAAACTGGTTTCGACCGAGATACCCGTATGTCTACGCCACGTTCCGTTGCGTCACCGAACGTTCCCGTCGCCGATAAGGACTTTGCGAGCGACGTTCAGTATTACCTGACGCTCGAGCCTCGTCAGCTGCCCTCCCGATATTTGTACGACGCCCTGGGGTCGGCGCTCTTCAACGCCATTTGCGAGTTACCGTGGTATCGCATCACGCGCGCCGAACTGAAGCTGCTCGAGACGCATGGACGGGCGATCTTCGCGGGCGGCGGCGCCAGAGCTCTGACGCGGATTGTCGAGCTCGGTCCGGGAAACGGCTCGAAGTTGCGGACGCTGCTCGGGGCGGCGGGTTACGGTCCGGCCGAAGCCGGACACCACGGGGAACACAGCCATGGCGCGGCGCAATCCGGAGATTACGAAATCCACCTCGTTGACGTTTCGGCGACGGCGCTCGACGAAGCATCTCGCGCTCTGGCGATGTTCGAGGATGCGCGGGTGATCGGTCACGTTGCGACCTACGAAGCGGGCCTGGACGAGATTGCGCGCCAGGGCACGCCAGGCCGCACCCTCGTGCTGTTTCTGGGATCCAACATCGGGAATTTCGACCGACCGTGTGCCGAGGCCTTTCTCCGCGGCACGCGGTCGGCGTTGGCCCGAGGCGACCAGCTTCTCATCGGCGCCGACCTGGTGAAACCCGAAGCCGACCTGCTCCTTGCGTACGACGATCCCCTTGGTGTGACCGCGGCGTTCAACCGCAATCTTCTCGTGCGGATCAACAGAGATCTCGGCGGCGACTTCGATCTCGATGGGTTCGCGCATCGAGCCGTGTGGAACGCCGCAGAGTCGCGCGTCGAGATGCACTTGGTTTCCCTCAGGCCGCAGCAGGTGCGCATTCCGGCGGCCGAAATCGACGTCTCGCTCGAGGAGGGCGAGACGATCTGGACCGAGAGCTCTTACAAATATGAGCTCTCCGAGCTGATCCACCTTCTCGAGAGCGCGTCGTTTCGTCCGGTTGCACACTGGACCGCTCCAGGAGAGGGCGATAATCGCTTCGTTCTGATGCTCGTGCGGGCTGACTGACCCCTCCGATCCGGGGCGTGGGCGGTTGACGGGCGGAGGAAGTTCCGAGTACGCTTGTCGTTCCTTTTTCGCCGGTTTTTCTGAACCTTTTCGCCTGACACCTATGAAGACGAGTTCCGGGTTTCCTGCGGCCGCTGCATCGATTGACCTCGGCGTTTCCGGCTACACCTTCGCCGATCTCCACGATCCGGAGCGTCTCGCTTCGCTGTACGAGCGCTTCTGCGAGGAAGTTGAAGCGGCCGACCCGGCGTTCTGGGCGAAATGGGACGCGTATCGCAAGGCGCCCGACGGGCCTCGCACGCCTCTCGAAGTCTCCAATTTGCTCGTGGACATGGCGCCCTATGTCAGTCGGTTCCTCACGCGTCTGTTTCAGGTCCAGTCCGATCTGGATGCGCTCAGACGCGCGACGACCGCTCAGGACGATCTCTTCCGCTTCAAGATCGACTTCGTCAGACGCCGCGCGCTCCCGCTGTTGAAGGGTGGCGCCCATGTCGAGTCGTCTACCGCCGACGATGCGGTCGTCGCACGATTGACAGCGTCGGCATCCGCCGACCGCGGACCTGGGGGCGGCGGAGGAGACGACCTGGAACTCTCAGTGGCACGCGCCGGTTGCAGACTGCTGGATCGCGAGAAGGCCGGCGACACGTCGGACGGCCTGAAGTCGGAAATCGAAAGCCTGAAGCGGTGGTGCGCGGCGCGCATTCACGATCGGGCGTACCGCCCCTGGGTGATCTTCCGCTTTCCTGAGACGCTCGACTACTGGCGCCTCGTCGAGGTGCAGCATCCCAAACCCGACATGCGCGAGTCGATGCTCGGACCCGACTGGCGGCTGCGGCGCCGCGACGGGTTCAAGCTGACCGATGCCCGCATGAACCCGCGCGAGGTGATGAGCGAGATTCATTACTGCGTGCTCTGTCACGAGCGTGACAAGGATTCGTGCTCGAAGGGGTTACGCGATCCCGGGAAGGGCCCCGGGAGTGAGAATGCCGGGAAGGTGTCGATTAACCCCCTCGGGATCGAGCTCAACGGATGTCCGCTCGATGAGAAGATTTCCGAGATGCACGCTCTCCGGAAAGAAGGCGATGCCGTCGGCGCCCTGGCGATTGTCGTCGTGGACAATCCGATGTGTCCCGGCACCGGGCACCGCATCTGCAACGACTGCATGAAGGCGTGCATTTACCAGAAGCAGGAGCCGGTCAACATTCCCCAGATCGAAACGGGCGTTCTCACCGACGTGCTGCAAATGCCATGGGGCGTCGAGATCTACGGGCTCCTCACCCGCTGGAACCCGTTGAACGTCCGTCGCCCTTTCGCCCTCCCTTACAACGGCAAGAACGTGCTGGTCGTCGGACTCGGTCCGGCGGGCTACACGCTCGCACACTTCCTCGTCAACGAGGGATTCGGCGTCGTTGGCATCGACGGCCTCAAGATCGAACCGCTTCCGGAGGAGGTGGTCGGCACCGACACGACGCCGCCGCGACCGATTCGCGAGTGGAGCGAGCTGTATCGTCCGCTCGACGAGCGCGTGCTCGAAGGATTTGGCGGCGTGTCGGAATATGGCATCACCGTCCGCTGGGACAAGAACTTCCTGACGCTGCTGCACCTGACGCTGGCCCGGCGCAAGGGCCTGAGGATGTACGGAGGGATCCGGTTCGGCGGCACGATGCCCATCGAGGAGGCGTGGGAGTACGGCTTCGACCATGTCGCCGTCGCCACAGGTGCCGGCCGGCCGACGATCATCGATATGAAGAACAACCTGATCCGCGGGATCAGGAAGGCCAGCGATTTTCTGATGGCGCTGCAGCTGACGGGGGCGTTCAAGCGCGAGGCGTTGCCGAACCTGCAGGCGCGGCTCCCGGCGCTGGTCATCGGGGGCGGGTTGACGGCGATCGACACCGCCACCGAGCTGATGGCCTATTACCCGCTCCAGGTCGAGAAGACGACGCACCAGTACGAGACGCTCGTGGCGGAGCTCGGCGAGTCACGGGTCCGCGGAATGTACGACCCGGAGGAACTGGAGGTACTGGACGAATATCTCGGGCACGGTCGGGCCGTTCGCGCCGAGCGGGCCCGGGCGGCCGCGTCGGGAGAGGCAGCGAATTTCATCGGGCTGGTTCGTTCCTGGGGCGGCGTGCAGATCGTTTACCGGAAGCGCATGGTGGATTCGCCTGCCTATCGGCTGAATCACGAGGAAGTCATCAAGGCGCTGGAGGAGGGCATCACCTTCACCGAGAACGTGAACCCGGTCGAAGCGATTCCAGATGAACGGGGTGCGCTGAAGGCTGTCATCTTCAAACGAGAGGGCAAGGACAGGCCGGAAGGACAGGATCCGCTGGTGACGCTGCCGGCGCGAACGATGCTGGTGGCGGCCGGGACGACGCCGAACATCATGTACGAGAAAGAATGCAAAGGCACCTTCCAGCTCGATTCCAAGAAGAAGTTCTTTCAGCCTCATTCCATCAGCGCGAACGGTGACGGGACGTTCCACCTCAAGGCCGATGCCGACGGGTTCTTCACGTCCTACGAGCATCAGGGGAAGTTCGTCACCTACTACGGCGACAACCACCCGCGGTACGCCGGCAACGTTGTGAAGGCGATGGCGTCGGCCAAGGATGGCTTCCCACACATCCTGCGACTGTTCGCGAAAGAACTGGCGGCGCTCGATCCCGCCGCACAGCCCCAGCGCGACGCCGCCTGGGAACGCCTCTGCAGGCGACTCGACAACGAGCTGAGCGCCGTCGTCGAGGACGTCGTCCGCCTGACGCCCACCATCGTCGAGGTCATCGTCAAGGCCCCGGCGGCGGCGAGGCACTTCTATCCTGGACAGTTCTACCGACTCCAGAACTACGAGTCGGTGACCCGACGCGTGAACAAAGGGGGCCAGACCACGCCCTTGCTGATGGAGGGCATCGCCCTGACCGGCGCGTGGGTGGACAAAGAACGAGGGTTGCTGTCGCTCATCGCGCTCGAACTTGGCGTTTCGAGCCGTCTGGTCGCGTACCTGAAGAAGGGCGAGCCGGTTGTCGTGATGGGTCCGACGGGGACGCCGACGGAGATTCCAGAAGGCCAGAACGTGCTGCTGCTGGGCGGCGGGCTTGGCAACGCCGTGCTCTTCTCCATTGCGAAAGCGATGCGGGACAAGGGGAACCGGGTCATCTACTTCGCCGGGTACAAGAAGGGGGAGGACCTGTTCAAGCGCGAGGAAATCGAGGCGGCGACCGATCAGGTCGTCTGGAGCACGGACACGGGCGTTGCGATCGCGCCGGGCCGGCCTCAGGACTCACACTTCCGCGGCAACATCGTTCAAGCCATGCTCGCCTACAACAGCGGAGAGCTGGGCAGGCAGCTCGTGCCGCTGTCCACCGTCGATCGCATCATCGCCATCGGGTCCGATCGCATGATGGCGGCGGTCAAGGCGGCGCGTCACGGCGTGCTCGAGCCCTATCTGAAAAAGGAGCACGTCGGCATCGGCAGCATCAACTCGCCGATGCAGTGCATGATGAAGGAAGTCTGCGCGCAGTGTCTGCAGAAACATGTCGATCCGGCGACGGGCAAGGAAGAAATCATCTTCTCCTGCTTCAACCAGGATCAGGAGCTGGATCGCGTCGATTTTCCGAACCTCGCCGCCCGGCTTCGTCAGAATACGGTGCAGGAAAAGCTCGCCAGCATGTGGCTGGATCACCTGCTGCAGGGCCAGAACTTCGCGCACATCTAGGAGGATTGCAGGATTGCAGAATTGCAGGAAGGATCTAACGAGTCTTTACTTCAACTTCTAGCCTTTCACTTTCCGCCTTTTCAACTTTCCACCTTTCCTTTCTGCAATCCTGCAATCCTACAATTCTGCAATTCCGCTGTTATTCGTCTTGGAGGGCTGCGACGGCGGCGCCGAGGAGCCCGGCGCCCTCGTTGAGGATGACCTTCACCGGCACTCGAGAGAGCAGCCCGTCGAGCGGCGCCTTCGATGAGAACGCCTTCAAGAAGGCGCCTGTGGTGAGCGCCGGCAGGATCTTCGGCGCGATACCGCCGCCGAGATAGAGCCCACCCGTCGAGACCGATCCGAGCACGAGGTTTCCTGCGACCGCTCCGTACGCCTCGACGAAGAGGTTCAGGGCTTCCACGCAGCCGGGACACTCGCCGGCAAGCGCCGCCCGGCTGATGTCGGCCGGCGCGGCAGGGCTGGCGATTTGAATGCCTGCATGACAGCCGTCGGCGTGGGTGATGCGATGAAAATTGATCAGCCCTTGCCCCGACACGACCTGCTCGACTTCCGCCCGGCCGAATCGAACAGTCAAGCTGCGAAGCAGCGCGATTTCGCGTTCCGTCCGCGCCGCGAAGTCGGCATGGCCACCCTCAGAGGGGAAGGGAATGAGCCGGCCAGCCACGTTGTGGAGCATGGCAATTCCCAGACCTGTTCCTGCGGCGACGACGCTGATGTTGCCCTTTGGATGCGGCTCGCCCTGCTGCAAGGTGTACAGCTCGACATCTTCGAGAACGGGAACGGCGCAGGCCATCGCCTCCAGGTCGTTCAGGAGCCGAACGCGCTTCAGCCCGAACGCCGTCGCTACGCTGGCTGCCTCGATCCGCCAACCAACATTGGTCAGGTGAGCCGCATCGTCGACAACCGGGCCCGCCACGCCGAAAGCGGCTCGATCGAAGGCAGCCCGATCGACTGATTCGCTCTCGAGGAATGCCGAGACGAGCGAAGAGAAATCGGGAAAGCTCTGGGTCGCAAGCGTCTTGAACAGCCGGAGTCTGGGGCGCGGACGCTCGCCATCGAATAATCCGAGCCGTGTGCTGGTGCCTCCGACGTCCGCAGCTAAGATCACCATTCGGTTAATGGGATTGGGTAATTGGATAATCGGGTAATTTGGTAATTGATTGGGCGATTGAATGCGCCAATCAATTACCCGATTACCCAATTACCCGATTACCCAATTGACATTCGCTTTACCCGATTACCCAATTGACATTCGCTTTACCCGATTACCCAATTGACATTCGCTGTATTCTCCTTCACATTGGTCCCGTTCGGAGCGTCTCAGCCTGAGTGGAGGCCGTTTGCCAGCACCCTCGCCTGACGTGTCCGGCCATCGACCCTCAGAACATCCTGGCGCCGCTGCGCAGGGAACCCCGCTGGCCGGACAGGTGGTCGTCTTTACCGGTAAACTCAGTTCGCTCGGCAGACGAGACGCCCGTGCCCTCGTGGCGCGGCTCGGCGGAGATACGGGCGACGACGTCAACGCGAAGACGACGATGCTGGTGATCGGGGCGGAAGGCTCGGGCCAGCCCGCCGATGCAGCGGCCGATGGTGCTCGAGCTCCTGAATCGATCGACGGCCAGGCCGAGTCCACTCCCGCGACCAGCGTCTCCGGTCGGACGAAGACCAACAAGCTCAAACGAGCCGAGGAGCTCAAAGCTGAAGGCCTCGCGATCCGCCTCGTTTCCGAAGACGAATTCTGTCGAATCGTCGACGTTCCGACGGTGGAGACATTGAGGCAGCAGTACCATTCCTCGCGCGATCTCCTCGCGCGCTATCAGGCGCTGCGCGACGATCATCTTCGCTATCTCGTGAAGTGCGGCGTCGTCCGGCCTGCGGTTCGCACCAATACCGACACGTTCTTTGCTTTTGGCGACCTGGCTGTCATCAAGCAGGCCAGTGATGATCTTGTGGGTGGGGCCTCGTTTCGAGCTGTCGCGCGGAACCTGATGGCGTCGCGACACGGTCAGCTTGCGTTCGACTTCCGTCTCGACGCAGCCCCGGCCAAAATTCTGGCGCTCCGGCGTCCGTCCGAGCGGCCCGAGACCAAGCCGGCTCAGATGTACAGTGCCGACACGACACGGGACACCGCTCGCGCCGAAGAGTACTTCCGCGCGGGATCATTGCTCGACGACGGGGATGAGTCGAAGCTCGAGCAGGCGGCCGCCGCCTACCGGCGCGCGCTCGAGTTCGACCCGTACCTCGTGGCGGCGCTGATCAATCTGGCCAACGTGCACTACAGCCGCGACGAGGTGGTGGAGGCCCAGGCCCTCTACGAACGGGCGATCGGGCTCGAGCCCGATTTCTTCGAGGCGCACTTCAATCTGGGGAACATCTACCACGACCTCGGCCGCTTCACGGAAGCCCAGGCATGCTATCGCGAAGCGCTGCGCCTAAACCCTGCATACGCCGACGCGCATTTCTACCTGGCGGTGACGTTCGAGAAGATGGGACTGTCCCAGGACGCGAGGCCACACTGGAAAGCCTACCGGGATCTCGCGCCGCACGGGGAGTGGGTGGCGTTGGCCAAGGAATTCTCCGAGTAAACCCCCAAGCCTGGAGCCCTGAGCGCCGAGCGTCAGTATCGATAGTCTTCCGGGTTGCGCTTCTTCGGCGTTCGACGGAGCTTGTAGAACGCGCACTCCAGGCACCACGCTTCAGGGTCGAACCCGGTCGTGCCGGCAAGCGGGAGGACGTCGCGATGGCCGCAGCATTCGGCGCCCTCATCCGGCGGCCGGCGCCACCGGCACGATTTGAAGCGGGCCATGGCCGCGCTCATCCCCGGCGTGGTGGCCGGCGACTCCGACGCACTGTCGGGCTGGGCGGTGGGAGCCATGGATGGGCTGTGAAACGGCTCAGACATCAGATTTCAATTCTAGACGAACCCCAACTGCCTTTTCTAGTTGTGCAACGGCCCACTGTTCGTCTGGCGTCACGAGGGTGATGGCCTGACCAACCTCGTTGGCACGGCCGGTCCGTCCGACACGGTGGACGTAGGTTTCGGATGAGTCCGGAACCTCGTAGTTGACAACGGTGCGAATACCGTCGATGTCGAGGCCACGCGCGGCGATGTCGGTGGCAACCAGCGCCGTGTATCGGCCGCCCCGAAACCCCTCGACCGCCGCGCGACGCTGCTCCTGCGTCCGATCCGCATGCAGGGCGGCCGCGCGAATGCCAGCCGACGCGAGCTTCCGCGCCAGGCGCTCGGCGCCTATCTTCGTGCGCGTGAAGATCAGCGTGGGCCCCTCGGGCTGTTTCAAGTAGGCCACCAGCCAGTCAAGCTTCGCAGAGGAGGGCATTCTCTCGAGGCGATGCGTGATCGACTTGGGCGGCGTGCTTCGCTGGCCGACCTGAATATATATGGGGCTGCGGACGATTTCGAGCGCGAGCCGCATCATATCGTCGGGCATCGTGGCGGAAAAGAGCACAGTCTGTCGCGGGCCAGTCAACGCCGAGATGATTCGACGGACGTCGGGCCAGAACCCCATGTCCATCATGCGATCGGCCTCGTCGAGCACCAGCAGCTCGACGCTCGACAAATCCGCATTCTGCTGTCGCAGATGATCGATGAGACGGCCGGGCGTGGCGACGACGATGTCCACGCCGGCGCGCAGCGCCCGTTCCTGAGGCCCCATCTCGACGCCGCCATAAACGGCGGCGCTGGTGATCGGCGTGTGATACGCGAGACCGTGAATTTCGTCTTCGATCTGGACTGCGAGCTCGCGGGTGGGAGCGAGAACGAGCACACGCGACTTCGGGAAGAGTCGTTCTCCCTTCTCGGGCTCCGCCAAAACAGGCACGGGCCCTCTTTCGGTCAGCAGCCGCTGCAGCATCGGCACGACGAACGCGGCGGTCTTCCCTGTCCCCGTCTCGGCGCAGGCAATCAGATCGCGTCCCGCCAGCGCCAGGGGAATCACGGCGGTTTGGATGGGGCGCGTTTCCTTATACGAAAGGTCGCGCAACCCCTCGGCCAGCCGCGGGTCGAGATTCAGCGTGCTGAACGGAACTGGATCGGTGTCGCACGCGAGCGGCTCGAGTACCGGGACTCGAGGGGTGATCGGAGCCGCTGGCGCCGGGGCATGCGGACCCCGCCGCGAGCGGTTTCGACCACTTGGCCGATGGCTGCGTGCTTGATGGTGTCTATGGGTTGTGTTGGAGTTCAAACGGTTTCTAGCTAGCGGGCGCGGAATGTGATGATGCCCCGGACGGGGTCGTAGGGCGAAACCCCGACGGTCACCCGATCCCCAGGCACTACCTTGATTCGAAATCGACGCATGCGGCCGCTGAGCTGCGCCAGCACTTCGTGCCCGGCGTCACACTGCACGCGGTACAGTCCGCCGCTGTGCACGGCCACGACAGTGCCCTGCATGTCTATCAGATCGTCCTTGCTCAACTGCTAGCGAATCCTTTCTCGAGACAAATATTGTGCCACATGGGGCAAAAGGGATCTACTTAAATGAATTGGGTAATCGGGTAATTGGGTAATCGGGTAATGGATTGGGGCATTGGCTGAGGATGGGATCGCAGCCCGCAACCAATGCTAACTGATCCAGCTTGGATTCCTCGCCCAATCTCCCAATCAATTACCCAATTACCAGATTACCCAATTCATAGCCTTCTGACTGCCTCCTCGACCTCCTTCGCGAGCGCTTCGTAGTCGTCCCCCGTCAGGTGCAGCGGCGCGCCGAACGCCACACGCACCCGACCGGGCGTCGCCATGTGCCAGGTGGGGTGGAGCACCCGATCCAGCCCTTCGACGCGGACGGGGACGACGGGGACGGTGAGGCGCGCGGCAATCATGCCGATCCCCGGGCGAAACGGTCCAATGTCCCCGGACTCCGTTCGCCGCCCTTCCGGAAAAATGAGCACGGAAAAGCCATCCTCGATCACCTCGCCGATGTAGCGCAGCGTCTGGCGGGCGCCCGCTTCGCGCTGCGGCAGCGGAAACGCGTTGAAGAACAGCGCCGCGAGATAGTAGTTCAGCGAGTTGGTGAACCAGGCCAGCCGGCCGTACTCGTCCGGGAAGAAATGCGCTTTGAAGAACTCCTTGGCCATGGCCGGCGCCACCCGGTACCGCAGGCGCGGCGGCAACGCGGCCATGATGACCGGTGTATCCATGTGGCTCTGATGGTTGGCCGCGAAAATGACTGGACCTTTCAGCTTGGCGAGCTGCTCGAGTCCGTCCACGCGGGTCCATGCGAACACGCGCGCGAGCGGAAGGATCCAGGTGGGCAGGCTCGCCCGCCGGATCGTTCGCGCCAGCCAGGATCGGTTCCACGACGGAAAGTCCACCGGCTCGGCGGGCCGCGCGACCGCCGCCGGCGCCTGTTCGATCAGCTTGCGCAGGTCCCCGATGTCTCGAGCCTCGGCGAACCTGCCCTCGTCGATCGGCGTCTGAAAGGCGTCTTCGAGGGCGACCATCAACTCCACTCGATCGAGCGAGCTGAGGCCAAGCTCTTCGATGGTCGTCCCGGGAGCGAGCTCGGCGCCTCCGGTGTATTTGGCAAGCAGGCCGGCCAGGCGATCGGTGCCCGTCGCGACCTGCTCCGGCTTGCCTCCAGCCACCACCCAGTCGCGCACGACCGCGTGCTTCAGCTTTCGGGTTCCCTCGGTCCGCGGGAGCTCGCCCGAGGGCCAGACGAGCGCCCGGCGAATCTTCTGATGATCCTCGAGCTTTGAATTGGCCTCGCGAACGATCGATTCGAGATCCGCGCCCTCCTCGAGCACCAGCACGGCGTGCACCCGCTCCTCCGTGCCGATGCGTGCGCCGACCACCGCGGCGTCTCGAACGCCAGCGAGATGTGTCAGCACCCGCTCGACGTCCTCCGGAAAGACGTTGAGACCTTCGGGCGTGACGATCATCTCCTTCTTCCGGCCCCGAATGTAGAGTTGGCCGTCCGCCGCGATCTCCCCGATGTCTCCGGTGTGAAACCATCCGTTTTCGAAGGCCCGGGCTGTTTCTTCTTCCGCGTTGAAATAGCCCTTCGTCACGTTTTCGCCGCGCACGAGAATCTCGCCATCAGGCGCGATCTTGACCTCGACGCCCGCCATCGCCTTGCCCACCGAGCCTTTTCTCGTGCTGAACGGGTGGTTCAGGCTCACGATCGGCGCGGTTTCCGTCAGGCCGTAGCCTTGGACGACGACGTACCCGAGCTCCGACCAGAGCGCCTCGAGCTCGCTGTCGAGGGGAGCGGCGCCAACGACAAAGGCCCAGAATTTCCAGCCAAAGAGGCGGTGGATGGCGCGATACCGCCACCACCGCCGCAGGAAGTGCTGTTTCGGCCCCGGTACGTCGGGATGGGGCACCACCCGGAGCACGTGCTCCCGCAAGACGTCGAGAATCTTCGGCACCGAGACGAGCACGGAGATGCGGCGGCTCTTGATCTGGGCGGCTATCTCTACGGGGTTGTAACCGCGCATGAAGACGACGACGCCAGGGAGCATGGGCGGAATGAACGTCGCCATGGCCTGGCCGAACATGTGGCTGAGCGGCAGCAGATTCAGAAAGCGAACCGGCGCCACGGGCCGGCTCCAGTGCCGGTATTTGAGCACTTCCCGTTCGACCGGAACGATGTTCGCGACGATGTTCCGGTGGGTGATGATGACCCCTTTGGGTTCGGCCGTCGCGCCTGACGTGAAGATGATCTCCGCGACGTCGTCGGCGCCGATGGGGACGTCTGGTGCGGTGTCAGCCTCGGGATTCACCGGGGCCGGGAGTTCCGGCCACTGGTATTCGTGGAGTTTCCAGAGAGGTGCCCCGATGGAGGATGCGGGCGGCGGGACGTCCTGACCGACGAGCACGAGTTTGGCCGAGACGATCCGGCTGACGCGCGCGAGGAACTCGGGCGAGGCCCGGTAGTCGACGGGGACGACGACGACGCCGCGCAGGAGGCAGGCCCAGAAGGCGACGACCCATTCGGGGCGGTTCTCGCTCCAGAAGACAACTTTGTCGCCCTTCTGGAGTCCGAGCGATTTCAGATCCGCGGCAAACGTCCGGGCCGCGTGCGCCACCTCGGCGTACGCATGCGTGCGGCTTCGAAAGCCGTTGTCGTAAACGAGGAAATCGCCGCGCGCACGCGCGAGATCGTGAAAGAAATCTATGAGCGTGTCGCGGGGCACGGTTGAACTATGATATACGGCCGCGATGCGGATCTTTCTGACGGGCGCGACCGGATACATCGGTTCGGCTGTTCTCGACGCGCTCGTGCGAGCCGGTCACGATGTGACGGCGCTCGTGCGTGATCACAACAAAGCGGAGCGGGTGAGATCGCGCGGCGGGCATCCGGTTGTCGGCAACCTCGGCGAGCCCGAGTCGTTTCGCGTCGCAGCCGAAGCGCAGGACGGGTACATCCACACCGCGTACGACTGGACCGGCGGTCCGGCGATCGAGCGCGCCGGGCTCGACGCGATTGTGAACTCGGCCAAGCGGCCGCGCACGGCCGGGGGCAAGGGGCCCCAGAAGCGATTCATCATCTATACCTCGGGTGTCTGGGTGCTCGGCCCCGTGCCGGAGCCGGCGACCGAGGATGCGCCCATCAACCCGGTGTCCCTCGTGTCGTGGCGCCCCGATCACGAGCAGATGATTCTGGGCGCGGCTTCTCCCACGCTTCGAACCATGGTCGTCCGCCCCGGCATCGTCTATGGCGGGGGCCATGGGATTGTCGGCAACCTGCTGAAGTCGGCGTCGAACGGCCTGGTCCGCGTGATCGGCGACGGCAACAATCATTGGCCGCTCGTGTACGATCGCGACCTCGCAGACTTGTACGTCCGGCTGTCGTCCGATGAGGAAGCGTCGGGCGTTTTTCACGCCAACGACGAAGGGGACGAGTGCGTCAACGACATCGTGTCCGCCATCTCGCCGTATCTGCCGCTGCGGCCCGATGTGCGTCATGTGCCCATCGAAGAGGCGCGCAACAAGATGGGCCCATTTGCCGACGCGCTCGCCCTCGATCAGGTGGTTCGCAGTCCGCGGGCGCGAGCACTGGGTTGGACGCCGAGCCTGCACTCCGTGGGAGGAAATGCGGCACGGCTGCTCGAAGAATGGCGCGCCTCTCGCGCTTGACCGCTACTGTTCCCTCGCCGCCGGCTCGACAAGATTGAGTTGGGCCGACTGATCGGCGACGCCCGTCGCGTCGGTGATGTCGGTCGCGGCCGGCCTCGGCGCCGGCAGCGCGCCTCCGACAATCCCGTCGACGAGCCCGTACTCGAGCGCGTTCGGCGCATCGAGGTAGAAGTCGGTCCGCTTGGTGTCCCGGATGATCTGGCGAAGCGGTTTCCCCGACCGCGACGACAAGATCCTGTAAATCTGGTCCTGCATCTGCTTGAGGCGCTCGAGGTGCTGGGCTGCGGCCGTCGTGGACTGCCAGCCGGCCCATTTCGCCGGCTCGTGGATCATGATCCAGGAATGGGGATACGCCAGACGCTTCCCCTCGCTGGCGGCCTGGAGGACGATCGATCCCATCGAGTAGGCCATGCCCTGCACGACGACCGACACCTCGAGACCTCGATGGACGAGGTGGCGGACGACGTCGTGGATGGCGAGGCCATCGGTGACGTTGCCGCCCGCGCTGTTGATGTAAAGGTTGATCGGCCGCGAGCTGTCGTTCGACAGCTCGCGCAGCCGCTCGATGCAGATTCGCGCGGTGTCCTTCTCGATATCGCCGATCAGGTACACGTCGCGCTGCCGCTCGTTCTGCTCCCGGCGGAGCTGGGCTCGAACGGCTTCGGTCAATTCGGCGACCAGACGATCGTTCAAATCACCCATCGGTTCATTATCGCACTCGTCACCGCGCCGAACCTCATCGTGGCGACAGTAGCTGAACCTTGAACGGTAGCTGGCGCTTTCCAGTTCGATGTAGTGTTGTCGGGCAGCCACGAAATCACGAAATCACGAAAACAGAAGCGCCCGACGCGGCGGCCAGCTTCAGGCTGCGAGGTCGCACGGCGGCCGGCATCGCGGCGGTGCGACCTCCGGGTTCGTGTTTTCGAGCTTTCGTGGCGGAATTACTTCGTCGCGCTCCACACCCAAACGAAAACAGCTTCAGATTAAATCAGTCTCCAAACTCTTCCAAATCCTCCGCCTCCGCCCCTGGCAAAAGATCGAAGAACGCATCCAGACTGCGATCGAGCGAGCGGCGCAGCTGAGGAATGGTCCCGTCGAGGGTGTGCATGGTGACCGTCGCCGTTGCCCCATCGGCCAGGCTTGCGGCCGCGTCGGTCAGTCTGATGACCGTGCCTTCAGGAACGAGGCGAATTCCGTAGACCATGGTGTATCGAGCCATGCCGCGATTGTACCGATGCCCGCGCCTCGACAACGCTTTAGATCAACAGTCGGGCGGCGGCGAGCGCCTCGTCGAGCGTCGTCACCCTGCCGTCAAGTTGTTGCTCGTAGACAGCCTTCAGAATTTCGCCGACACGTGGTCCCGGGCTGAGTCCGAGCGCAAGCAGATGCCTGCCGAGCAGGATGGGCGCGGGGGGCCGGTGTTCCACGCCGAGCGCACGAGCCCGTTCGACGAACCAGTCCATTGCGCGACAATCGAACCGGCCCGGCTCCCGCCCTTCGCAGTCCGCCTTGGCGAGCCGGTACAGCAGCTCGAGGTCAACCTTCTGGGCCAGCCGCCGGAAGGCTCCGTCGCCGACCTCATCCCGCACTTTGAACCAGGCCCCCGGCTTCAGATGCTGCGCCACCAACGCGGCCACCTGCCGTCTGACGTCGTACCCGTCGAGGGAGTGCACGTTCAGACGATCCAGCAGCGCGCACGTCGGGGCCACGCCCTGCTCCTCATGGTCCATCGATCGAATCCGACCGTCGATGACGGCTGTCGTCGCCGGCTTGCCCAGATCGTGGCAGAGCGCGCCGAGCATGACGGTAATCTGTTGCGGCCGATCGAGATCGTCGAGGCGCCGGCGCGCCTGGTCCACGACTTGAAGGGTGTGGACCCAGACGTCGCCCTCCGGGTGCCACTCGGGCTCCTGCGGACAGCCCGAAAGGCGATAGAGCTCCGGGAAGAGTGCCTCGACGACACCGAGCGACATGGCGATCGTCAGACCGATTGACGGTCGCGGCGCAAGCAGCAGCTTTTCGACTTCGCCCCAGATGCGCTCCGGAGGCAAGTCGTCGAGTCCCGCGGACGTCATCCTGCGGCACAGCTCATGCGTTTCGGCGTCAAGTGTCAGGTCGAGCCTCGCGGCGAACTGGATGGCACGCAATACTCGAAGGTTGTCGTCGCCAAAGGTGGAGGCGTCGACGACGCGAAGCACCCGTCGAGCGATGTCGCCGCGGCCATCGTAGGGATCGAGGTACTCACCCGTCAGGGGATCCCAGGCGATGGCGTTGACCGTGAAATCGCGGCGCCTCGCGGCCTCCGCGAGAGTCATCGTGGGATCGCCTTCGATGTCGAAGCCGCGATGTCCGCGACCCGACTTGGATTCGCGGCGTGGAAGCGAGACGTCGATGTCCCCCGACTTGTACACCTGGAAGCTCTCGCCCACGGTCTCAATCCGCCCATGCGACTCGAGCAGGGTTCGCAGCCGGTCTCCCGCGATCCCGAACACCTCGAGGTCCACGTCTTTCGAATCTCGGCCCATCAGCCTGTCGCGGACCCAGCCGCCGACAATCAGTGCGCGCCCTCCCGCGGCTCGCACCGATTCGGCGATGCGCCGCGCGCGCTGGCTCGAGCTTTCGGCTCCCGGCTCGACCGGACGATCCTGCCCGTCCTCTCTATTCATTGGTAGCAATTGAGTTTAGGGGAACGGACCGGGCAGACCCAAGCGTCGCTTCAAAATCCGCGATTATGGAGACTTTAGGTCAGCTCCCACGAGAAAAAAAGGCCGGACGAGTGTGGAAATTCTCGCCCGGCCTCTGTGAGGATCCTGCGCGTTGTCGTGAATAACTACGCAGTTTTGTCAGGCAATACGCCGCTCGCCCACGAGTTGGGGGCGAATTGTGGCATGCCGGCGAACCTCCGGTTGAGCCAGCGGCGTGGGCGGCGCCTCGTTCAGCTCCCAGCCGGGCGATTCGTGCCCGCAAGATACGCACTTGAGAAACATCCGTTCGTGCTGGAACTGCAGCAGGTTGTCGTGCCCGTAAAAGCCGCAAACTACTTCACGGACCCGTTCCAGGACCCGTTCGCTCAAGCCGTCAGGCGTCCGGCGCGCACTATTTTCGTCATGTACCGTAGTGGGACGGGGGAACTTGCTGACCATCACTTCTGCTCCTTCACCCCCTACGAGTATCAAGAGACGTGCCGGATGAGGTGTGGCCAAGCTAACCCATTGGGAGGCAAGTAGTTGTCAGCTCTTCTCCCCGAGAAGCCCGCGCAGGACAAACGTCACGTTCGCAGGACGCTCCCCCAGCCGGCGCATGAAATAGGGAAACCAGTCCCGACCGAACGGAACGTAGACGCGGACCCGATAGCCTTCCCGCACCAGCAGCGACTGCAGATCGCGCCGGATTCCGTACAGCATCTGAAACTCGAAGCGGTCGGGGCCCACGGCGTTCTCCCGTGCGAACTGGCGCGCGAGGTCGAGCATCGCCAGATCGTGCGTGGCGATGGCAGGATAGTGTCCGCCGGCCAGCAGGACTTTCATCATCCGCGCGTACGCCGCGTCGACGTCGGCCTTTTTCTGATAGGCGACTGCCTTCGGCTCGCGATACGCGCCCTTGACGAGTCGAATGCGGGCCCCGAGCGCATTGATCCGCTTGAGATCCTCCTCGCTTCTATAGAGATCCGACTGCAGGACGACCCCGATGCGCCGGTGGCCCTGCTGCCAGAGCGTCTCGAAGATGTCGAGCGTCACGCCGGTATAGCGTGAGCTTTCCATGTCGATGCGGATGAAAAACCCGGCCGGTTCGGCCAGCTCCAGGATTTTCCGCATGTGATCGACGGCGCTCGCCCGATCGACGTCGAGACCGAGCTGGGTCAGCTTCAGCGAGATGTTTCGCTCGACGCCCGACTCGATGAGTGCGCGGGCGACCGCCAGGTAGTCGCGCGTGGCCGCTTCCGCCTCGGCCAGGGAGGTGACGTTCTCGCCCAGGTGATCGAAGGTTTCGGTGAGGCCGCTGGCCTCGAGTGCGCGGGCCGCGCGGATCGCGTCCTCGACGGTTTCCCCCGGCACGAACCGGTGGACCAAGCTCGCCTGCCGTCGCATGCCGAATCGAGTGGCGAGCTTCTGAAGGCTGTGACTTTGAGCGAGGAGGTGGAAGACGGCTTTCGACGCGCTGTCGAGCATCAGTGCGTGCGGCCCGTGGTCACCAGCAGATGCTCGATCGCTCGCGCGTAATAACGGAGGACGCTTCGGTCGCGCACGCGGAACCGGTCCCGTTCGAGTACGACGATGCCGCGGGTTTCGAGCGGCTCCGCGGCTTCCTCGACCGCCTGGCGTCCGCTGGTGACGCCGAGGTTGGCGTGGCGGGCCGCAAGCTCTTCGATCAGGCGGTCGATGCGCGTCTCGAGATCCCGCCGGCCAATCGACGGCCGCATCGCGGCGGCGAAGAGCGCCGTGGGCAGGACTTTGTAAAGTGCGCCGATGCGGACGCGAATCAGGCGGCCGAGCTCGAGCACGTCGCTGCGCGACTGCGCATCGCAGTCGCCGACCGGGATGGGCGCGCCAAAGGTGACGAAGGCCCGCGACCAGTACCCCACCGCGTAGCGCACCATTTCGGCCAGTTCACGCGTGAACGGCCGCTGGCGCTTCTTGATCCGCTGTCGCGCCAGGATGTGGTCTTCGAGCACGAGGTCGTACGCGATGGCCACCGGCACGATCACGAGGTCTGGACATCCGGCCGTGAGCGCGGCATGAATCAGTCC
>Ga0247825_10000896_pt1 | contig 19326 bp, 16 predicted proteins | sample 13C_Vanillin_Day_FD_194413 | JGI IMG/M metagenome (GOLD analysis project Ga0247825, IMG submission 194413) | Soil microbial communities from agricultural site in Penn Yan, New York, United States - 13C_Vanillin_Day48 | ecosystem: Environmental > Terrestrial > Soil > Agricultural land | place...
CCCCACCCCGGGCTTTTTCCCCACTCCACTCTCTTACCCATTCCCAATCAATTACCAGATTACCCAATTACCAGATTATCCAATTCTCCGATCATCGTCCCTTCGCTCGCAGCGGTGATCCTGACATCCACCCACTCGTTGCGTGAGCGCCCAGGGGGAATTCTCACTTTCAGGTAATTTCCCGTCACGACGACCGACCCATCGTCAATCGTCAGCCCCCGATGCGCGGTGCCGATCTGGGACTCGCGAAAGTCCGATGTCAGCCGCTGACCGATGCGTCGGACGATATGCGCGCGATCGCGAACCGTGGCGCCGTGAACCTTATCCCGCCGCGATGCGGCGGCAGTGCCCGGTCGATCCGAGTACGGGAAGACATGCAGATGTGTCAACGACGAGGATTCCAGGTACGAAGCCAACTGCGCGAACTCCTCGTCGGTCTCGCCCGGAAACCCCACGATGACATCAGCGCCAATCGAGGCCTCAGGCAGCGTCGCGCGAATGGTCTCGACGAGGTTCCGGTAATACTCAATGGTGTACGGACGTTCCATGGCCATCAGCATTCGGTTGCTCGCGTGCTGGAGCGGCAAATGAAAATGAGGGGCGAAGGAGCCTGCCGATGCGACGAGCCTCACGATGTCGGGCGTGCAATCCATCGGCTCGAGTGAGCTGACGCGAAAGAGCACCTCGCTGTTACTCCGGCCAGACGGCCGAGCCCAGCGTTCGGCGAGACGTCGCATCAATTCGACCAACGACGACGACGGTGTCAGATCGCGCCCATAGGAGCCGAGATGAACGCCGGTCAACGCGATTTCCCTGAACCCTGCCTCCGTCGCGCGGTCGACCTCGGACAGCGCGTTGTCGACGGACAGACTTCGCGGCAGCCCACGAGTCGTGGGGATGATGCAGTACGAGCATTTCTCGGCACAGCCGGTCTGTACCCGGAGCGTGAACGCCGTGCGACCGGCAACACCGGGCTCGAGCGCAGCGCCGCACGCGCCATCGCCGTCACCGAAGCGATGGGCCGTCGTCGCTTCGACCAAGGATATGAGCTGACCCTTCTCTTCGTTGGTCACGACGCGCAGGACGTGAGGCAGGGCCCTGATCTCCTCAGAGCGCCTGGTCGCGTAGCAGCCGGTGACGACGATTTCTGCCGTTGGGTTGACCCGGGCCAGACGTCGAATCGTCTGGCGCGCGGCCTGGTCGGCGCTCGCGGTCACCGAGCAGGTGTTCACCACCACGAGATCGGCCTCTTCAGCGGCGACCGCAATCGCCCCGCGACGTCGGAAGCCGTCCTCGAGGCTCAACGAGTCTGCCTGGTTGACCCGGCACCCAAAGGTGATGACTGAATACTTCACACGCCAGAGCCGTTTGAAAAAGCGCGCGAGTGGAGTTGCGTTCTCCGGCTACCGTGGATGAGCTAAGGCTTTTCTGCCGATATCGGTCCGGTACTGCATGCCCGGAAATGAAATGTGGGCCACGCCCGAGTACGCGCGCGCGATCGCTTCTGGGAAGTCCGCGCCACGGCCAGTAACGGTCAGCACACGGCCTCCTGCGGTGATGAGTTGTCCGTCCCTCTTCGCCGTGCCCGCATGGTAGACGGCCACACCTGGCATCGTTTCGGCCGCCTCCACACCCTTGATGGTCTGTCCGGCGTCGGCGGACTCAGGATATCCACGAGACGCCAACACCACCCCCACGACGCATTCATTGGCGATTTGGACCGACGACTGCCGGAGCTGTCCGGTTGCGCCGGCCACGAGAATTGGCAACAGCGGTTCGTCGATCAGCGGCACCAGGGACTGCGTCTCGGGATCGCCGAGCCGTACATTGAATTCGATGACCTTTGGTCCTTCCAACGTGATCATCAGGCCGACGAAGAGGAACCCGCGGAACGGGTGACCCTCTTCAGCCATACCGGCCAGCGTGGGCTCCACGATCGTGTGCATGACCACTTCTCGCACTGCATCGTCGACGAGCGGACTCGGCGCAAATGCTCCCATCCCGCCTGTATTCGGTCCGCGGTCGTCGTCGAACATGCGCTTGTGGTCCTGCGCCGACCCAATCGGCACCGCACGAACGCCATCGCAGGCGACGAAGAACGAAACCTCTTGGCCCGATAGACATTCTTCAATCACCACCGTTTCCCCGGCCGCCCCAAAGCGTCGTTCAGCCATCGCGGCAACAACGGCTGATTCAGCGCTGCTGCGGTCGTCGGCGATGACCACGCCTTTGCCGGCTGCCAAGCCATCCGCCTTGACAACGAGGGGCCACCCGAACTCTCCGGACCTCACCACCTTGATGGCGGCGTCGAGCGACTGCGAAGCGTGGAACCGGGCGGTCGGCACCCGGTGACGGACCATGAACGCCTTAGCGAACGCCTTACTCGATTCGAGGCGGGCAGCGGCGGCCGTGGGACCGAACAGCAGACGGCCGGCGGACGTGAAGTGGTCGGCGACACCGCGACTCAGCGGCACTTCCGGTCCGACGACCGTAAAGTCGATGTGTTCACGCTCGGCCAGGTCCAACAATGCGACCGGGTCGTGCACGTCGCAGGATACGGTGCGAGCGAGGCGGGCAATCCCGGGATTCCCGGGAGCGCATACGAGCTCGCCCACGTCTCGATCGGCGGCCAGCCTGGCCACGAGTGCGTGCTCCCTGGCGCCGCCGCCGATCACGAGAACTCGCATTGCCAAAAGGACTTAGGGTTTGTACCGGTGTGCACGTAAAGAGAGGCGTGACCGGGACTATTTCGTTGACCTTGGCCGGGAATGCGCCTAGAATCCGCGCTTGCCCGTGATAGCCTAACATATTTGGGTTGTCTGACGAGGGGGTGTGAGAGCGTGGCTGAAGTGAAGATCCAGGATGGCGAGTCGATCGAAAGCGCCCTCCGACGTTTCAAGCGGAAAGTTCAGCAGGAAGACATTATCAAGGACATCAAGAAGCACTCATTCTATTTGAAGCCGGGTGACAAGCGGCGCGCCAAGCAGGCACTGGCGCGGAAGCGGAATCGTAAGAAGCTGCGGCGAGAGTTGGAATAGCACTGACTGAGACGACCCGACCCGACGAGGTACCGAGCAATGGAGTTCCAAGATCGGATTCTCAACTGCGTGGATTGTGGCGCGGAGTTCGTCTGGACAGCCGGCGAGCAGCAATTTTTCGCCGACAAGAACTTCAAGAACGAACCGAAGCGGTGCAAGGGGTGCAAGGCGAAACGTGCGAGCCGGCCGGCTGGCTCCGGCAACGCGCGCGAGCGGGTCGAGACCGTCACCACGTGCTCGGCGTGCGGTAAGGAAACCACGGTGCCGTTCAAACCGACGCAGGGTCGTCCCGTCTTCTGCAAGGAGTGTTTCCAGTCCCGAAAGTTCGCAGGTGCCGGAGGCGTTTAACGCCCGCGGAAGGTGGCGCGTCAGCGTCTCGTCTCGATCGATCCATCGGTACAATCCCCGAATGCGATGCGAACCTGGTCGCCATAACCCGTCTGGCGCACGCTAGATGGCGCGCGGCACTTCTCCTCCCGCGATGGTCTGGCACGAGGCGCCCGAGCGCTCGCTCGTCCTGAACCTTCTGATTTCCCTGCGGCCAGGTCAGTGGGCCAAGAACCTGCTGGTATTCGCGGGGCTGCTTTTCGGCCTTCGATTGTTCGACGCGACGGAAGTCTTCCGCGCGGTCGCTGCGTTCCTGATCTTCTGTCTGTTGTCCGGGGTGGTCTACCTCATCAACGACGTCGCGGACCGCGAAAGCGATCGGCAGCACCCCCTCAAAGCTCGGAGGCCCATCGCCTCGGGAGCGCTGTCCGTTCACGCGGCTCTCACGGCGGCGGTTCTGCTTGGCGGCGTAGCTCTGGTTTCGTCGTTCGCGCTCGGCGTCCGCTTCTTCGCCGTCTCGGTCGCCTACCTCGCGTTGCTGGCGCTCTATTCGGGCCCGCTGAAACACATCGTCATCATCGACGTGCTGACGATCGCCATCGGCTTCGTGCTGCGCGCGGTCGCCGGGGCACTGGCGGTCGAGGTCGAGATCAGCCACTGGCTCCTCGTGTGTACTATTCTGCTGGCTCTGTTCATTTCGTTGGCGAAGCGCCGACACGAGCTCGTGCTGCTGGCTGATGGCGCAGCCAGCCACCGGCCGATTCTCGGTGAATACAGCCCGTATCTGCTGGATCAGATGATTTCGGTGGTCACGGCCTCGACGCTCATCGCGTACGTCTTCTATACGATCAGCCCGGAAACCGAACAGAAGTTCGGTACGGCCTGGCTGGGATTGACTATCCCGTTTCCCCTTTACGGTATTTTCCGGTATCTCTATCTGGTACATCAGCGCGAGGGGGGCGGCAGCCCGGCGGACCTGCTTTTGACCGACCGCCCGCTCTTGATTTGCGTCACCTTGTGGGCGGTGGCCGTCGCACTGATAATCTACCGGCCCCTTTGAAAATGCCCGAGTTCAACGTCCGCTCCGATTCGGTGAACGTCGAGCAGATCATGGAACAGATCCGCGCGCGTATTCGCGAGAAGCGGGGCGTGGACTACACGGAACAGCAGGTTCGGGAGCTGGCCGCGGTGAAGCTCGAGAAGTTTCTCGATCCGCGCGGCGTCCGGTCCGATCTTCTGAGCGAGTTCCGACGCAGCGGCCCCGATCCGAATTACGCGTTCGAGGACGACACGCTGTTCCGATCGACTCGAGGGTTGATCCAGGGCATCCGGCGCCTGCTGCAGCCGGTGTTGAAACTGTTCTTCAACCCGAATCCGCTCATCCACGTGCTGCACATGCAGTCGCAAATCAACGACCTGAACGCGAGTCGGCATCAGCTCTACTACGAGCTGATTCACAATCTGGTCGTCGAGACCACGCGTCTCGGCATCGAGGTCAAGAATCTGAAGATGCGGGTCGAGTCGCTGGATGCGCGCGTCGATTTCAGCGAGCGCCGGGCGCGCGCCCTCGAGGGAGCGGTCATGTATCGCCCGCAGGACGACGAGGACGGCGACCGCGATCGGTTGAGGTCGTCCGAACGCAGCGGTCCTGGTGCAGTCCCCGCGGCCGTCTCGGCGCCAGCAGTCACGGGGGCGACACCGAACTCTATCGTTGGAGCAACGCCTGTTGCTGAAGGCGCCGGGCAGCGCAGCAGGCGTCGCCGACGTCGACGCGGCCGCCGAGGTGGCGCACCGGCCGCCTTGGTCATGGGGAGTCCGGGCGGACCGGCACCAAGCCAGCCGCCTGGCACTTCAGAAACGGGTCATGGTGACCAGCCGGCAGCCTCCGCTTCAGCAGCCGACGCGCCGAACCCCGACGCGGAGCCGGGCCCTGCGGAGGACGCAACAGAGCGCGGGTCCGACGTCGATCAGTGAGACTCGCGGTCGTCGTCCAGCGATACGGGCGCGGCATCAACGGCGGCGCAGAGCTTCACGCGCGCTACATTGCCGAGCATCTGGCGCGCCACGTCGAGGTCGATGTTCTGACGACCCTGGCCAGCGACTACCTCACCTGGCGAAATGAACGTTGGCCCGCCAACGAGCACATCAACGGCATCTCCATTCAGCGCTTCCCCGTCGAACGCGAACGAGACTTGCTCACGTTCAGCAAGCGGTCGGCGCGGGTCTTCGAACAGCCGCATTCGCTGGCCGACGAGCTTCGCTGGCTTGACGCGGAGGGCCCGACAAGCCCGGCGCTGGTCAGACACATCGCTGCGAAAGCTGGTGCATACGATTTCTGTCTGTTCTTCAGCTATCGCTACTATCAGGCGTATCACGGGGTGCGATCGGCACCGCGGCAGGCAGTCCTCGTGCCGACGGCGGAGCGCGACTCGGCCGTCGGGCTGGAGATGTTTCAGCCGATTTTTCGCGGCGTCCGCGCGCTGATGTACAACTCGCCCGAAGAACAAATGATGATACAGAGCGTGTCGGGCAACCACGACGTCCCTTCGGTAGTCGTTGGCGTGGGCTCCGAGGTTCCCGAGGACGCGCAGCCCGACAGATTCCGTCAGAAGTACGGGATCAAGGATCGGTTTGCGATTTACGTAGGCCGCATCGACGAAAACAAAGGGTGCCGGGACCTGTTCGAACTCTTCGAGCGCTATCTCAGTCAGTCATACGGCCGGTTGTCGCTGGTGCTCGTGGGGCAGTCGCTGCTGACGATTCCCGACCACCCGCGCATCCGACATCTGGGATTTCTCGACGACCGGGACAAATTCGACGCCATGGCTGCCGCGGAGGTCCTGCTGGTGCCCTCCCACTTCGAGAGCCTTTCCATGGTCTCGCTCGAAGCCTGGGGGCTCGGACGGCCGGTGCTGGCGAACGGGCGATGCGATGTCCTGAAGGGCCAGTGCATACGGAGCGCGGCCGGGCTGTACTACGAAAGCGCTCCGGAGTTCCTGGCTGCTCTTCAGTCGTTGGAGAAGAGCCGCCGCTTTCGCGCGGCGCTTGGCGCCAACGGTCAGCAGTTTTTCCGCCGGCACTATGCGTGGCAGGTCATCGAGCGCAAGTACCTGAATCTTCTCGAGAGGCTCAGCCAGGAGCCGGCAGGCACGGCAATCGAACCGATGCCGGGATGGTTTGCGAGGCAGCGGCGCACCCTGCCGCCCGGCGACGATGTCGTGGCGAGACTGCCGCGAGGAGCGGCGACGGAAGGAACAGGCCGTTTCAACCAGGTGGTGATGGGGGCCGCGTCGTGACCCGTATTCATCAGGTGCTCGCCACGCTGGGATATGGGGATGCCATCGGCCACGAGGTGCTCGGCATCCAGCGCGTGCTTCGATCGGCAGGGTACGAATCCGAGATCTTCGTCGAGGCCGCCGATCGTCGGGTGGAATCGCTGACACGTGACTACCGGCAGCTCATCGACTTCAGTCATCCCGACAACCTTCTGTTCCATCACTTTTCCCTTGCCTCGAAGGCGTCGCGGACGGCCTATGCCTTGCCGGACCGGATGGCGCTCATCTACCACAACATCACGCCGCCGGAGTTCTTCGTCGGCCTCCACCGCTCGCTGAGCAGCGAATGTTTCAGAGGGCGACGTGAACTGCGCGCGTACGCCGATCGATGCGACATCGCGCTGGGCGACTCCGAGTTCAACCGCCAGGACCTAGAGGCGCTCGGCTTCACCAGAACCGGTGTGCTGCCGGTCGTGCCAGATTTCACGCACCTCGACGGCCAGGCTGACCGCACGGTGGCGAGTCTATTTGACGACACCTGGATCAATATCCTCTTCGTCGGCCGCATGGTGCCCAACAAGAAAATTGAGGACGTCATCCGCTTCTTCCATGCGTACCACTCCTTCTACAACCCGCGCTCCCGATTGCTGCTCGTCGGCGCTCACGGAGGGTTCGACCGTTATATGGCGTCGCTCCACGAGCTGGCGGCCGGACTCGGAAACAGCCACGTTCATTTCGTGGGGCAGGTCTCGAACGAAGAGCTCGTCGCCTTCTATGAGATCGCCGATCTCTTCCTCTGCGCGAGCGAACACGAGGGATTCTGCGTACCGCTCGTCGAGGCGTTCTACACGGAGATTCCGGTTCTGGCGTACGCGTCCACGGCAGTGCCGGCGACGATGGACGGGGCGGGCATTCTCTACGAGGACAAGGATCCGTCGCATGTCGCCTCGCTGATGGATACGGTGCTTTCGAACGTCGACGTCCAGGACGCGCTCATCGACGGTCAGCTGGCCGCCGTCGATCGGCTGCGTTCGAAAGACTTCGGCGGGACGCTGCTCCGAATCGTGAATCAGGTCTTCGGCTCGCGACGGGCGCAGGCGCCGCGAGTCACCTTCGACTTCTGGCATCAGTTCGACGCGGCCGAAGAGCTCGAGGAGCTTCGCCTGGATCGCCCATCGATCTACCGGATGCTGCCGTCCCCATGATCGTCAATCAGTGGCTGGCCGCCGCACACACGAAAGACGCCATCGGCGACAGCGCCAGACGTCTGCGGGACTTGTTGCGCGGAATCGGCCATGAGTCCGAGCTGTACGCGCTGACGATCGATGGGGACCTGGAATCAGAGGTGCGCCCCTTCGCAGATCCGTCGTCGCGCCGCGGTGACTTCACGATCCTGCACTACGCGCTTCCGTCCCCGATGTCAGCCGCCCTGGCGTCACTCGATCGAGGACGGATCCTCCACTATCACAACATCACGCCGCCGGCGTACTTCGCCGCGTACGACCCTGCGCTGACCCGCCTCGCCGTGCTCGCCCGTCGGGAACTCGCGACGCTGGTGGGACGCGTGGATCTGGCGCTGGGCGTCTCCGAGTTCAACCGCCGCGAGCTCGAGTCTCTCGGCTTCTCTCCGACCGACGTCCTGCCCATCGCCGTGGACACCTCGCGCATCACCCGTCCCGTCCGCCGACCGGCCATCGAGCGTCTTCTCGACGACGAGCTGGTGAATTTTCTCTTCGTCGGACGGATTGCGCCCAACAAGAAGATCGAAGATCACATCTTTCTGGCGGAACACTACAAGCGATACGTCGATGCGTACTACCGCTTCATCTTCGTCGGGCGATACGATGTCGTGCCCCGCTACTATGCGATGATCCGGGCGCTCATCAGTGAGTTCAAGATGCTCGAAGAGCGGTTCATCTTCACCGGTCCGGTGCCAGACGAGGAGCTCGCCGTCTATTACCGGCACGCCGCGGTGTACATTTCGATGAGCGAGCACGAGGGTTTCTGCGCCCCCCTCGTCGAGGCGATGGCCGCCGACGTTCCGGTGCTCGCCTACGCCGCGGCCGCCGTACCGGAAACCCTCGGGGGCGCCGGGGTGCAGTTTTCTCCCAAGGATCTCGAACAGGCGGCGGAGCTCGCAGGGGCGCTGGTCTTCGACGAACCGTTCCGGACAGGCGTGATCGAGGGACAGCGGCGACGTCTCCAGGACTTCGGGGAGGAGCGCATCCTTCGGGATCTGACCCGGGTCCTCGATCTATGAAGCTCGCTTTCATCGTTCAACGCTACGGCGCCGAAGTCCTGGGCGGCTCTGAGTATCATTGCCGCCTGATCGCCGAGCGTCTGGCTCCCCACCACGATGTCGAGGTGCTCACCACCTGCGCGCGCGACTACGTCACCTGGAAGAACGAGTACCCGGAGGGTCCGGACCGCATCCGTGGCGTGACTGTCCGCCGTTTCGCCAATCAGATCACGCGAGACATTGGCGCCTTTGACCGCCTCTCCGACTGGATCTTCAACAACGCCCATACCGCCGACGACGAGCTGGAATGGCTGAAACAGCAGGGCCCATGGAGCCCGCCGCTCTTCAACTACCTCAACTCGAACCATCAGCGGTACGACGTACTGATCTTCTTCACCTATCTCTACGCCACAACGGTGCTCGGCGTCGAGGTCAGCCCGGCGCGCAGCGTGCTGGTGCCCACTGCTCACGACGAGCCGGCCATTCGACTCGAAATCTACAAGGGCGTGTTCAGCAGACCGGCGGCGATCATGTTCAATACCGACGTGGAGCGGCGTTTCCTCAAGGAACAGTTCGCCAGTCTGCCCGCGTGGGAGGAAACGGTCGGTGTTGGCATCGATTTCCCGCAACACCAGCCGTACCCCCGCATGCCGGCCGCGGTCGAGCAGGAGCCGCAGACCGACGACAGCGTGGAAGAGGCTTCATCCCGGGAATTCCCCTCACATCTGACGTCCCGTGGCGCGGTGTTCAGACGCCGCCATCGCCTGTACGGGCCGATCGCGCTCTATGGCGGCCGGATCGATCCGGGCAAGGGCTGCGAAGAGCTGATCGAATACTTCGGCCGCTACGCAGAGCAGGGCGGCGACGCGATTCTGACGCTCATGGGTGTCAAGCTGATGCCGCTCCCTGAGACGTCGTTCATCAAGTTCGCCGGACTCCTGTCGGACCGGGAGCGCCTTCAGGCGCTCGAGGCCGCGACGGTCGTGATCTGTCCGTCCCCCTACGAGAGCCTGTCGTTGCTGGCTCTCGAGGCGATGTCGGTCGGCACTCCGATCCTCGTAAATGGCCGCAGCCCGGTGCTCGTCGAGCATTGCGTGCGCAGCCACGCCGGGCTGTACTATGCCGACGGGGACGAGTTCGTCGAATCGCTCAAGCTGCTCGTGAGGGACGACTCGCTTCGCGCGGCGATGGGTCGGAACGGCCGCGATTACGTCCGGCGCAACTACCGGTGGGACGTCGTCCTGGGCAAGTACGAGCGCGTGTTTGCGAAAATCCGAGGCGCGAGATAAAGAGCGGCGCTAGTAGCGCAGCAGGAACGAGAGCAGAAGGGCGGCGGTCGCCGCGGGATTCTCGACAATCACCATGTGTCGGCCTCCGGGAATCTCCGCCACCTGCGCTCCCGCAGTGCAGTCCCCAATGGCCTCACCCACCAGGCGGTACCATACGCGCGTCAACGCTCCATTGGCCACCAGCGTCGGAACCCCGAGACTCCGCAGCTGATCGCACGTCACATGTGGTGCCGGGCTGCTGAAGGTCGGTCCGACCGTCGCTGCGTTGGCCAGAAGGCCCTCCTTCACCGGCTCAGGTAGTTTCTTAAACCCAGCCTCCCCGCCCTGAAGCCAGTCGAAGAGCGCCTCGGCTCCACGCTCGTCCTGTCGCGCCCGCACGAAGGCCTGAACGGCTGCCACCATGGCGGCCCGACTCACCACCTCGGGCTCGAAACCCGGTGCTGCTGCCGATACGACGCTGGCGATGGCCGGTTCAATAAGCGTCAGACTGCGAACCCTGGCCGGTTCGCCGAGGGCGGCAAGGAGCGCCACGCCTGCGCCGTAAGAGTGTCCGACGAGATGTACCGGGTCAGCGAACGACCGCAGCAGTTCGAGCAGATCGTCCCGGTGACTTTCGTACGAATAGAGGGCGTCCGGCGACGGGGATGGGTTGGGCCAGTGATAGCGTCTGCTGACAGCGAGCACACGGTACTGTGGCTCGAGACGCTCGCTGATCGATAGCCACTGTCGATAATCGCCGAGTGCGCCATGAACCAGAATGACGGCCGGTCCCTGCCCGTTCTCAACGACAGCGAGGCCGGAACCCAACAACTACCCCATCGCCAGGTTCTTCGCTGGATCCGTCTCGTCGTCTGAGTCTGGCCCGGTACCGGTGGCGCTGCCACCACCGGTACCGGGACCCGACACACCCCGTTTCCGCCGAGGGCGGATGTCGTAACGCTTGATCATCTCGTTCAGAGTGGTGGGCTTCACATGCAGCAACTCGGCCGCCCGTTTCTGCACGCCGCCCGCCACTTCGAGGGTTGACTCGATCAGCCGCTTCTCGAAATCGCTCGTGACGTCTTTGAACGAAATACCTTCGGGAGGCACCACGAATTCAGGCACGTTGAACGGCGCGGTCTTGTGGACGTGCTCTGGAATCAGCTCCACGCCAATTCGCGGACCTGCCGTCAGGACGACCGCCCGTTCGATGACGTTTTCGAGTTCACGCACGTTCCCCGGCCAGTCGTACTCCGTGAGCAGATCGAGTGCCGCCGGCGTCAGCTCCAGGCCGCTCTTACGGTTGTCCTCGCCGTATTTCTGCAGGAAGTGCCTCGCCAGCAGTGGGATGTCGTCCTTCCGTTCGCGCAGTGGAGGAAGCTGCAAGGCGATGACGTGGAGACGATAGAACAAATCCTCCCGGAATCTCCCCTCCTCCATCATCCGCTTGAGGTCCGCATTGGTGGCGGCGATGATCCGGACGTCCACGCGGATGGTGTCCAAGCCGCCGAGCCGCATGAAATCGCGCTCCTGGATGACACGGAGGAGCTTCGCCTGCGTCTCGAACGGGACGTTGCCTATCTCGTCGAAGAAGATGGTGCCGGTGTCGGCGAGATCGAACAGGCCTTTCTTTGGTGCGACCGCGCCGGTGAACGCGCCCTTCACATGACCGAACAGCGTCGACTCCAGAAGATCGGGTGGCAGATTTCCCGAGTTGACCGTGACGAACGGCCGCTCGGATCGAGAGGAGTTGGCGTGAATCGCGCGCGCGACCAGCTCCTTGCCGGTGCCGCTTTCGCCCTGGATGAGAATCGTCGACCGGCTCGGCGCCGCCTGAATGATCAGGTCGAACACCTGCCGCATCTGCGGGCTCTTCCCGATGAGGTTGGCGAACTTGTGGTAGCGCTCCTGGATGTTCTGGCGCAGGTTCCTGTTCTCATGGACCAACCTGCGGCGTTCGAGCGCGTTGCGAACGACGACGAGCACTTCATCGTTCTTGAACGGCTTGGTGATGTAGTCGAAGGCGCCCGCCTTCATCGCGGAGATAGCGCTTCCCACCGAGGCGTAGGCCGTGATGATCAGGACCGCGAGATCCTCGTCGATGCGCTTCAGCTCGTCGAGGGTCGCGATGCCGTCGAGTCCAGGCATCATGATGTCCACGATGGCGGCATCGAAGGGCATGGCGCGGGCCAGCTCCAGGCCTTCCGTTCCGGAGGAGGCCACGCGCACGGTGTAGCCCTCGCGGCTCAGCAGCGTTTCGAGGATCTCCCGCATGATCTCCTCATCGTCGATCACGAGAATCATGCCGGTTCGTGATGTGGCCATAATGTCCTGCCTCAACTACCTTCGCGCGCGCACCCGTGCGATCTCGGCCGCACGAGGCATCGACAGCGTGAAGCGCGTACCCTGTCCGACAACGCTGTCGCAGTGAAGCTCGCCCTCGTGTTCTCGAACGATGCCGTAGGTAATGGACAGTCCCAGCCCCGTTCCACGCCCGATGGCCTTTGTCGTGAAGAATGGATCGTAGATGCGCGCCAGATGCTCTGCCGGAATGCCTGATCCTGTGTCCGCAATCTCGGCGATCACCCGTTCGCCCTCAGCGCGCGTCGACACCAACAGCCAGCCGCCCTTGGGCATCGCGTCACGTGCGTTCAGGAACAAGTTGAGAAACACCTGCTGCAGCTGGTGCTCGATCCCGACGACGGGCACCGGCGACTCGGAGAGCTCGCGCCGAATCTTGATTCGAGCGACCTCGAACTGGTGCTCGAGAAGAGAGAACACGTCGGTGATCACGGCGTTCAAATCGACATGCGTCGGCTCGTTCTCCCGACCCTGACGGGACAGATTGAGCAGGCCGTTGACGATCTTCGCCGCCCGGAACGTCTGCCGCTCGATCTTCTCGAGCAGGCGCGTCTTGGGATCCGCGGCGTCAGCCCCCTCGAGCAGCATCTGCGTAAAACTCGAGATGCCGGTCAACGGCGTATTGACCTCGTGCGCCACGCCGGCCGCAAGCAGGCCGATGGACGCCATCTTCTCGGAAATCTGCAGCTGTTCCTCGAGCCTGACGCGATCGGTGATGTCCTCGAGCAAGAGGATCGCCCCTGCCACCACATCGCTGCCGGAATCCTGGAGCGGCACCACGGTCGCCGTAACCAGCAGCTGCGATCCGTCGGGCTCATCCTTGCGGGAGTTGAGCGGTACGCGGTAGAGAGTTGCCCCGAACGGATTGTCGCGACGCGCCGCCTGGATCGCCTGTACAAATGGCTGGTCGAACACCTCATCCAGCCTGCGGCCGATCGCTTCTTCCCGGCTGATGCCGTAAAAGCCCTCCAGGGCGCGATTCCAGCGGACGATGTGTTCGTCGAGGTCGAAGACCACGAGCCCGTTGTCGAGCGATTCGAGGATGTTCTCGTTGAACTCCCGCATGCGGCCGAGCTCCTCGGCTTTCAGGTGCAGCTGCCGATAGAGCCGGCCGTTCTCGATGGCCGTCGCCACCTGACCGGCCACGGCCGTCAGCAATGCCAGATCCTCGCTGTTGAACGGCTCCTCGTTTTGCTTCCGCCCAAGCGCCAGGACGGCAATCGCTCCGCCCTCGAAGACGCACGGCACGAAGTAATAGATGCCGGCATCGCGCCAGAACTCCACCTCCTCGGCAGCAAACCACGCCGCCGCAATCGGATCGTCGAGGGCCACGGTGTGCCCCGCGTCGAGGCGCGCCATGAACGATGACTCACGCGACAGGGACGGCACATCATCGAACCCGTAGTCGCCGATGGATGTGAAATCACCAGCGCTGTCGTTCCCGCCTGGCGCCAGCATCAAGGCCATCCGGTCGATGACCAGCGTCTCGACAATGCGTGACACCAGCCGCTGACCGAGCCTCACGACATCGAGGTCGGTGTTCAGGTCGCGCGCGAATGCGACCAGTGCGCGCCGATAGTCGTACCGGTCGCGATAGAACATCCGATCGAGCGCGTTCTGCACCGCCTCCTTGACCGGTTGTGCGAGCAAGACGATGACGGTCGTGGCGAGAATCGCGATGAGCCAGTTCTGTCGATCGGTTCCGTCGGGAAAGGCAAACGAAGTGAGCTTCAAAATCGCCAGCCCCAGCGCCACGGTCGCCGCAACGAATGCCGTGTACGCGAAGCCACGCTTGATGATGACCTCGACGTCGCGGAGGCGATAGCGAACGATGGCCGACGCGAACGTCAGCGGCACGAGACCCAGCGGAATCGCCGTCAGCTGCAGCGCCAGCGGCGGATCGATCCCGATCGCCCAGGGCAGCGCGTACCCCAGCGCGAAGGGGCCGACTCCCAGACCGGTGCCCCAGAAAATCCATCGGAGCTGTCGCCTGGCCGTCGGCGACGTCAGCTGCTGAAAGCCGCGAACCAGAACGACGAGGGCCGCCGCCACGCAGACGAACAGATACAGCAGCTCGAGCCGATCGGCGATTTCGATGACGCGCGAGGCCCAGGCGCCGTCCGCCAATCCGCGCGCGATGGCCACAGTGCGTGACGAAAGCAGGGCGATCGCGGGCAGGTAGAGCAGCCCAAAGAGCCACACGGATCGGCGGAACAGTTCCGTGACCACCGACTCGCCTCGAGGAGCGTCGGGACGTGAAGCGCTTGGACCAAAGCGGGGCCAGCTACTCGGACGCTGCGGGAACACCAGCGTGAAGTGCAGCAGCAGCGGTGGCAGGAGCGCCTGCGCGACGGCATCCCCCCAGTAGAACACCCAGTCGAGCCGATCGAACGGACCGTTGAACGAAAAGGTGAACGCGCCGAAGAAGGCAACGCACACCCAGAAAAAATGCAGCGTCGCCTGATCCCGAGGTCGCTTGAGCCTGACCAGCGCACCGACTAGGAGCGTAAAGAGACCGACAGCAGCGAGCACGTAATACATGGAGCTGCCTCGCGGTGCGGGCGCAAGGGTCACCTCGAGGACCTGTCGCGAACCGAGGCGGGCGAGCGTGTACATCAGCTGCGTGTCCGGCTTGGCGGCGTGCTGGTACGCGATCACGTCGGACTGGGTGTAAATGGGCGAGCCGTTGACGGCCAGCAGAAGGTCGCCTGTCTGAATCCCGGCGCGCGCAGCCGCCGATCCTCCCGCCACCTGAACTGCCGCAACGCCTTCTTCGCGGGTGGCCCACAGGACGCCATCCTCTAGCTCGTGCCATCTGAGGTGGGTAACGACGTTGGCGGTCCCGAGCGTGGCCAGGAAGACGACGACCACAAGCGCGAAGGCAGAACGACTCCACCTCCGCCATCTGGCTTCGGCGGGATCCTGTCGTCCAGGGATCGTGACGGGCTGGTGGCCACTGAAATCCAGACCTGGTGCCACAGCCTAAGTATAGGGAAAGGAGTGAGCGTTTTCCGGTGAAGCGGGGAGGTTTCTTGCGCGAATTCAGCCTGAATTCGGCACCAATTCAAAAACTTGGACGGCGCGCCAGGCTTAGAACCGGAGAGTCAGGCCCCCCACGATTCGCTTGGGCGGCCGGACGACCAGAAGCTCATCAAAGACAGAGGCGTCGAGAGCAGCCTCGTGGAAGCTGTTGCGAACAGCAACGAGCATTTCCCAGCGGGCGGCGCTGAAGTCCATGAACGGCAGCGACTGGTGCACCTGCACATCGAACCGAGAGTCGTATGTCGAGCGTTCTCCAGCTTGTGCCGTACTGCTCAAGCGGGCAACCACTAGGATGCGGGTGGCGGTCTCGGGCAGGTTCGTCTCCACGGCCGTCGCCAGATCGTGCACGCGATCGAGGGCGGTTACCGGCGCGAAGAGCAGCAGATACCCCGCTCCAAGCTCAGGACTCCAGTGGGCCTTGGTCATCGTGTACTCGACCGACCCATTCACACGGGAAGCCAGCGTGGTCCGGAATCCGGCGGTCCAACCGAGCGTATCGGCGTCCCCGACATTGCCAACCAGGTAGTGCCCAAGCTGCGAAGGGACTTTTGAGGCTTCGAACCCGAAGACGGTCACCAGTTGGTCGTCAATCTGCTGGCGGAAAGCTCTGACGGAGACCGTTGACATGCCGAAATCACGCTCCGCACCGACCGCGAAATGATCGGTCCGCTGCGCCCGGAGCGGACTTCCCTCGACGAGCGGGGAGAACGTTCGTTGCGGCGGCAGCCAGAGCCCGGCATTGACGGGCGGCAGAAACTCCTCGGCTCCGGGCGCAATCGCGCGGCTCGAGACGAGTGCAGTGAAGCGTAAATGATCCGCTGGGGACAGAGCTACCTCGAGGCGCGGGCTGAAGAGTCCTGGCCCGTCAAGGTAGTCGTAGCGCGAGAACCGGGCGCCGTAACTGATCGCCACCGCGGGTGTCAGGGTGTAGGTGTCGAAGCCGTACACCGCGCCCACGTTCCGGCTGCCGTCGGACACTTCGCGGAGTGCCACGGGGTTGCCGCCATCGTACCGCTGAGTGCTGTAGGAGAGCCCGAGGTCGTACCGGTGCCGGGCCGGCACGCGCGTGGCGTAAGCACCGGAAACGAACCAGGACGAGATGTCTCCCTGCGTGAGCGCGCCGCGCATCGACCAGTCCGCGTAGTCGCCAACCGGCGCCGCGAGCGTCACCGACGCGATGCTTCGGGAAAAATTATCAGTGGTAAACAGCTGCTTCGGCGAGTCGAACGAGCCGGTCGTCAGCAGGTTGAACTGACCGCTCAGCGGCATGCCGGCGAACAGGTTGTTCGCCAATCCGGAGGGGCCGGTCGATCGAACCTCGAGAGCGTTGAACGTGCCGGTGCCACCGGGCGCGCCGTCCTCGCCGAGCAGCGCTTCGGCCATCGTCACATCCTTGAGAATGCTGCGGCGCATGTGGCGAAGCATCCAGGCGGTCTCGCCGTGATCGTCGTCAGCCGAGGTGTCTGACGATTCACCTCCTGGAGCTGGATCGAGCGGGTCGCCGTTCGCGGCCGGCTCCAGTGGCTGAATGGCAATACCAATTCCGGCGGCAAGAATAGGGATGGCTGGCTCGGGCGACCCGGCGGTCTCCGGCGCGGCCACCGAACCTACGTGTTGAACGGCAATGGAGGAGTTGGTCCGAGCGCTGGCCCGGACTTCGACGACCTGCCCGCGAGAGCTCAGGAACCCGGAAACGTGGACTCTCAGCAGATAGGGTCCTGGTGACAGCGTCGGAAAGTGGAACCGCCCGCTCTGATCGGTAACGGCGACGGCCGTTCTGGGACCGAGCGCGGAAACCATTGCGCCTTCGACGGGGGCGCCACGCTCATCGGCCACGACGCCGCCGATCGACCCCGCGGCCAGCGGCGCCTGCCGGGTCGTGCGGGACCCTTGCTGCGCCTGCACGACTGCGGCCTGGAAGAGCAGTACCAGGCCGCCGACCGCTGCCGCGATCACTTTCGGGGAGCCTGTCATGTGTTTCTCCGGGGAGCCATCCACGGCTCCCCTTCCGCTACCGTACTCTCTATGACACGCTGAAGTTCACGTCCCGCGTCACGGTCTGGTTGCCGAGCTTGTCAGTCACCTTGATCTCGAGCCGGTAGTCCCCGGCGGGAAAACCGGAGAGCGGGACCGCCTGCTCCGATGGGAGCATGTGTCCTGCATTGAGGTCGAATTGCGCCGGCAACGTCGTGGCATTCAGGGCCTGAGGAGCCGTTTTATTGTAGAACTTTTCGCCCGATTTGCACGGCTCATCGGCACCCGGCTGATTGCCTGCCATCGCCTGGCAGAAGACGTACTCCACATTCAGATCGGGCTTACCGGCATCGTTTTTCGGATTGTAGATGAGGAAGAAGACGGACAGCTGGTTGGCCTTGGTGAACTTGGTCGTGGCCGCGGGTGTCAGCTCGAAGACTCCCAGCCTTGCGTAGGGTCGCTCGATCAGCTGCGCGTTGTTGAGCGGCGCAGCCAGCGGCTCAATCTTGTCCACGACGACCACCGAGCTCGTCGCCAGTTCACCGTTCCAGAAGTCCGGCACGTCCACCGATTGTTTGAGAACGACGGTCTTGGGCGGCGGTGAATTCTTCGGCGCCTTCTCGCTCGGGATCTCCTTGGTCACGATGTACACGTCGTAGGTGCCTGCCGGCGCCTCGAAGAATCGGCTCAGTCTGACGGGCGTTGTGCCGCCCGCCACTGAAACCAGGCCGGCGCGTTCCCAGACAGGTTCCACGCGCTTGGCGTTCTTAGCGTCTGCGGCAGCCGCCGCGGCCGCCTGCGGCACGACGCGCCAATAGACCATCAGCGTCCCGCCGTTCACCTTGGTCGGATCGAGAGAAAAGGTGAACGGAACGAACTCTTTCCCCTTCGGGCCCTGCAGGAAGTCCTGATTCACCCAGGTTAGGCTGAAATCGTTCGGCCCACCTCGCGCCATCAACGCGTCTTCTGCCAGCTTCGAGAGGGCCTCGGCTTCTTTCTTCATCGCCTCGTCCTGTTTCTTCTCGAACTCCTGCTGTGCGAACGGGGCGGCCGAGAAAAACAATGCGAGGACCGTCCCAAGTATCATCGTTGTAGCACGACGTGCCATAAGCCAACTCTCCATAAGATAAGCGTGGACCAACGGCCCATCATAGGCGTGGGCTCCAGCGCAAGTCAAACCCTTCCGCAGGTTGAACTTCAGCCGCAGACCGCTGTGCTAAGATCCGCCGACGAGCCAGGCAGCTTTCTCGACAGAAGCCACGCGAAAGGCCGCCGGCCCTGGGTCGACATGAAGCTCATCGACGTCACGGTTCCCCTCGACGCGCGACTTCCCACGTACCCGGGCAACACACCACTCATACTCGAAGCCAACAAGTGCCTGACCCGTGGCGACAGCTCGAACGTTCCCACGCTCCATCTCAGCGCGCACGCCAATACTCACTGCGCCGGCGTCACCTCGTCGGGCGCTGAACGCCTCATCGCCTCTGGCGTGCTCTGCCTGCCGGCCTCTGGCGTGCTCTGCCTGCCGCCGTGCATCGTCGGAGCCGACGGCGCCCCGGCCCGCGTGCGGCTGCAGAGTCAGTGAGTTGTCATGCCGGCGCTGCTCGACGACAGCGTGGTCATCGTGCTTGCGGGCGGGGCGGGCGAACGCCTCTATCCGCTGACCAAGGATCGGGCGAAGCCGGCCGTCTACTTCGGCGGACCCTACCGGATCATCGACTTCGCGCTGAGCAACTGCATCAATTCCGGGCTGCGACGCATCTTCATCGCCACACAGTACAAGTCGCTGTCACTCAACCGTC
>Ga0247825_10000897_pt1 | contig 19313 bp, 33 predicted proteins | sample 13C_Vanillin_Day_FD_194413 | JGI IMG/M metagenome (GOLD analysis project Ga0247825, IMG submission 194413) | Soil microbial communities from agricultural site in Penn Yan, New York, United States - 13C_Vanillin_Day48 | ecosystem: Environmental > Terrestrial > Soil > Agricultural land | place...
CCTACAAGCACCCCCACCTCGACCTCCGTGCCGCCCTCGCCCACGCCTACCGCTTCACCATCCCCAACGCAGACGCCCACCGTGACGCCTACCTCAACGCCGCAGCCGTCGAACGTGAAGCCCTTCCCGCCGAATGGAAGCGATGGCCGTATCACGATTACCCAGCCGGGAGTCTATAGCGGCACAGTCGGCTGTCCCGCAAACATCACGGGCGGCGACTACTGCGTCAACGTCTTCACCTCTGGCGCCACCCTTCAGGACTTCACCATCAACGCCCCGGGAGGCGTGGGCGCCATTCTCACGGGTTCCGGCAACTCGTTCCTCAGAGGCACCATAAACGGCCGCGGTGGGATTACCGGCTACCGCGTGCAGAACATCCTGATCGACGGCGTCACCTTCAACGTTTCTGTAGGCGCGATAGGCATCTACGACACCGACTGCGAGAACCTGACGGCGAAGCGGACGCGGAACATCGTCATCCGCAACTCGGTCGTCAACAGCACGGCCACGGGCAACGAGACGATCTGGATGAAGTGCGCTCAGGACGTGCTGATCGAGGACAGCCGGATCATCACGTCGGCGTCGTGGGCCATGAGCTTCCCCGACGCCCTCAACGTGACTGTGCGCAACAACACGTTCGACCTGAACCACTCGCGTACGTGGTTGGGCATCGAGTTCCCGCGTACGTTCGGCGCCCTGGTCGAGAACAACACGGCGCAAGGGCAGGCCGGCAACGTGCTGGTCTGGCAGTGCTGTCAAAGCCGTGACCTGATCGTGACTAATAATGTGGTCTCCGGTGGAATGACAGTTGGGTGTTGCCTAACCCCTCCCAGCACGGGGAGCGCTGGTCTGGCGGGGCCTTCGATTGATGGCCTGTTCCTTGGGCGTCGCCCAGCGACAATTCTCGGGAGAGTAAGGGCCGTCATTGTCGATGCGGTCGATAGACATGCCCGCAGGCCGTGGCCCCATGTCGGCGAAGAAGTTCGCGAAGCTTTCCCGCCAACGATCACAAATCGTAATGCCCCGGCCGCCATAGCGCTCCCAGGCCGTCTGGCTCGGGTTAGTGGTGCGCGCCACGATGCCGCTCCAGATGATGTACTCACGGGTCTTACTGAGGCCGTGATAGATGTGGGTCCTCAGCGGAAAACCAGCGTCTCCATGTTTCAGCCATCGCATGTAGTGCAAGGAGCACCACGTGCGTGCATAGTGCCGCCCCTTACATCCCTCGATGGAGCACGGTTGATCAGGGTTGTCGGGACGTCGCCCAGCCAGCGGATCGCCATGTCTAAGCCAGCGCTTGTAATGCGCATTGCACCATCCGCGGTGCAGGATCGCCTTCTCGCAGCCATCAATAGAGCAGGTAGTAATCTGATCGAGCATCGGAAGTCACGTCCTTTCGGTGTCATGCGGCAGGCCGTTAGCGCGGTGCTGCCGCCTTCTATTTTACTCCGGAACGTGGTCTCCGGCGGCATGACTGTAGGCGTTATCACCGCTCCGAGTACGGGCGATGGAGGGCTACGGTGATGGCCGGCACAGTGCACCTCCGACCCGCAGAGCGGCGCATTCTGAAGGCGCTCGGCACGGGTGAGCTCGTCTCATGGAAGACGCTAACCACGGCTGCGTCGGGCTACTACAACATGGGAAGCCTGCGCATGCACCTATGGCGCCTCAAGCACAAGATCCCGGGCTTTCAGTACGAAGTGACAAAGGGAGTCGGCATCCGGCTGGAGGGCGTTGACCGCTGCCCTCACTGTCTCGGGACGGGCGTGCAGCTCCCTCGGAAGGCGGGCTGAGCCGTGTGCTGTAGGACTGTCGTAGAACCCCTAGACCCCACCATCGCCCGCGTGATCCTCACGGTCGGTCAGTTCGTCCCTCAAGGCGACCCAGCGGCCGCTGTGACGTGGCGCCGTGAGGTTGCCGAAGAGGGGTGCAATGTCACGGTCACCCTGGCAGGCAACGAGTTCCAGGCGTCGATCACGCCCTCGATCTCCCACTACGCCCACCACGCCGGCAAGCGCATCACGGGCGGGATCTACTTCGAGATTTGCGCCAAGTACGCGGAGAAGGTCGACGGCACCGTGACCCAGAAGAGCAACGTGCAGGGCTGCGCTGACCCGGACACGCATTTCTCGCAGCACGTCCTCGCCGTCTACCCGCATATGCCGCTTTCCTGGGATCGGGCGTGTAACGGGTTTCAGTCCGTGATCCTGGGGCACGACCATGACCACGACGCAGCCTGATGAGTGCCCGCCCCATCACTACGTCATACCCATGCCCGATGGTCGGCGCTGGCTTGACGCAACCTGCAAGAAGTGCGGCCACGTGAGGATGTATCGGGCATCGATAGACGACGAGCGCAAAACGTGGGCCCCACACGTCCCCGGCCTCGGGCGGTCCGAGGTGAGGTATGTCTATGACTGAAGGAGCAAGGATGGCGACGATCACCGATTACCCGATGTACGGCCCGTACTGGAGCATCATCCCGCCGTTTCAGCCGTTCCAGCAGTGGCCTATCGATTGGGGGAAGCCGTATGTGTGGTGGGAATCCGGGCCGGTAATCACGGACAACAAGACGCACGATAGCGCGCCGAAGAAGCGGCGGTACAGGAGGATCAAATGAAGGCAGTTGAGTTTCTGGAAGGGTTCTTCGAGCGGCACCCGAACATCCTGACCCTCGCGCGCACGCTGGTCTACGCAGTCGTGACCGCAGTGCTCATCGAGGCAGGGCTGGGCGACGTGGCTGAAGAAGTGGTAGGCGTCGCGCCGGTGTAGACTCATTTCAAGCCTGCCAGCGGCGGGAAACCAGTGGGTGATAAGGAGCGTGGCCCTCCGGGGTAGTGCAAGAAGCCGCTGACACGGTGCACTACTAGACAGACAAGAGGGCACACCCGGTGCGACGTCGGGGATGATGAGAGGCCCGTCGTTAAACGCCGTAACCCGTTACGTGAGGTGCTGGCCGTAATCGTAGTCCCGCTGGCAGGTATATAATCTGGGTGCAGCATCGAGGGCATCGCGACGCTAAAACGTTAGCATCAAGTGGTGAGCGACCTGGACTGCTAGAGATCGAAGGCCCTGTATAGCTTCGGCGCGGGGCCTTCTCTGCGTCCGCTCGTGTAGAATAGGGACGCAACGCCCCCCTGCGTGCGGTCGCTCCAACAGCGTAGGGACGATCCGTTGAATGGCCGTCGAAGTCTTTCCTGGTCAGCGGTCAGCCTATGAGCGGAGTTCGTGACGACGGCTTCGTGAGGGTGCGGAAACGGCAGCGTTGCAAGAACAAGCCCCGGTCTCCCTCGATGGTCTGGTCATGTGCTGGGCCAGCGAGACGGGATCGGGGCTTATCTGCGCACTATATGTCTTCCGTAAAGTAACTTTCAGTATTCCGGAGCAGGTGGTACTGACCCGAGCTGAGCGCCTGACGGAAGCCCCGGTCGAGGTTCCGCCAATACTCCCACGACGTGCCGAAGGCGAGGGCCAGCGTTCGACAATCCCATTCTCTCAGCGGCTCGCACTTCATAACGTAGTCGAAGAACTTCACGCCGTATCCGACCTCATCAGCGAGATCTTTCAGTGTCCATCCGCGCTGCTCCATCAGTTCCTCAACGAAGTGGCGAGGCGGCCAAATCTCAGCGTATCGCGTCGGATCGTCAATACCGGAGGTTGTGCGGAGTTTCTTAGGAGGCGTAGACGACATATCGGGAGTGGCTTTAGCAACTTTAGCGACTTTAGCAGCGTTCATGCCGTCTCCTTCCCCATGCCCAGCAGCAGCGTCGCGATCCCGATACTCTGCATCGACCGCATCGCCCGTCTCTCCCTGCCAACCTTCGAGTAGAAGTTCGTCATCCTCATAGAAGTATGCCCCAGCGCGACCATCAACTCAGACTCCTGACCGCCCGCCTCGCACCACGCCACCGCGAACGTAAACCGGAGCCGGTGCGGGTGGTGTCTGCCGGGGATGTTCGCACGCTCTGCCAGTCTTTGCACGAGACGGTACACGAAGTCAGGCCCGCGCTTCTGAGGGCACAGCCGGTCGTTAAACTCCAACGCTTCCTCGACAGCGTGAATGACGGCTGGTTCGGGCTTGATGTACTGGTAGGCGCCACCCTTGCGGAGAATCCTGATCGTGCCGTTCTCGAAGTTGCAGTCGTCGCGGGAGATGCGAGCGACCTCTGACCTTCGTATGCCGGTCCCGAGAAGGAGCATGAACACAGCTCGCTCCTGGTAGTCGCGGCAGGCGTGGTACATCTTCGCCACTTCGCCCTGTGTGTACGGTTCGCCTGAGCGGTTCTGCGCGGCGCGGATCGGGATGTCCATCGACGGGTTCGCCTTGACCCGTCCACCGTCGAGGAGATAGGCGAAGAGCCTGCGGATCGTGACCTGGCGCAAGCTGATAGAGCAGGGCGCGTAGCCGGCGCTCTGCATGTCTGCGAGGTGGTCGATGATGTCCTCTTTCCTGACCCGTTCAAGGGTGAGGGCGTTGTCATCGAGCCAACGCTGAAAGAGGCGTGCTTGTTCTGTGTAGGACTGAATCGAGCGGGGGGAATACGGTTTGGTACGTGGATACGTTTGAAGCCAGTAGCCGAAGTTTTGCACGGCCAGTCTCTTCTGAGCAGCACGGGGCACGCACCCCCTCCTCCCTGCAGAGAGGCTGCCGCGTCAGTTACGGGACCATTCCTTGGTGTTTGCACTATCGGCATCTTGCGATGGATGTGCAAGAGAAATGTCACCGTCGTCTGGGCATTAATCATCGACGTTCTTTATATACGGAACGAACGGATCATGCTTTAGCGATCACCTGTCACGCGGTCAGAGCCTCACGGCGGGGTGCCAGTTGGCTTTGGAGGGCAGCAGCTTTGGCCTGTAGCTGCTGGAGCTTGGTGCGGTTGTTGCCTAGCGCGATCTCGCGCTCAGATAGACCCAAGCGCTGCAATCGTTCGCGGGTGACACCCTGGGGAGCGCCGCCCTCGTCTTCGATGATGCGCCGGAGGTGACGTTCGGAGATTCCCGTCAACTCGGCTGCTCCTTCGAGGTCCAAGCCCAAGACATCCATTCTCTCGTAGACCATTCGGCCTAGCGTGCGCTCACCTTCCATAGACCGTATCTTAGGCATATGCCACTCCTGTGTCAAACTTTTGTCCGTAACACGTCAAGTAGGTATTGCATTCCCATATCTGCTGTGACAAACTTCTGTCACGAACGGGATTTAAGTGGAGGACGTGCGATGCAGTTAGAAATTGCTGAGTCAACACAATGCGATCTTGTCCCGAGTCAAACGCTCCTAACGTCCAAGCCCGCTGACATAGCCCCTTGGACGTGCTCGCGCTGCTGGCGCACGGCGTTCGTGCTCGACAAGGACAAGTTGCACCGCTGCATCAACTGCGGCCTGCCCCGGCACTACGCGATCTGTACCGACTGCGGCAACGGCTACCAGGCGCACGGCTCTAAGGGCTGCGTCGGCGTCGCTGACGACGGCAACCCTTGCGAGTGCCAAAGGCGGGTGTCGTGAGCACGCTACGCCGCTGGTGGCGGCGGTTCACGGCACGGCTGCACGACCACTCAGACGACGACTGCCCTGACTGCATCGCACTGGTTCTCGATGGCTACCTCATGGCCTCTGACGACGCGAAGGCGCGAGGTCGGCGATGAGCGACCAACTGCCGCTGTTCCCCTACGCCGGCCAGGTGCCGCACGCAAACACAGACACGTCACGCGCTGCCGCGGTAGCGCTCGAGGAACGACTCGGCGACTGGCAGGCGAAGGTCCTGCTCTCGCTGCTGGAGTCTCCCGCGACGGATGAACAGCTTGAGGAACGGCTGGGCTGCGTGAGGACACGCACGGCCCGCCCACGACGCCGTGAGCTAGAGCTTGCGGGCTTCGTGGAGGACTCAGGCGAACGGACAGAGGGTTACGCCGGGCGACCACAAATCGTCTGGAGGTTGACCGCGAAGGGTCGCGCGAGGGGTGCGGCATTCGCTTCAGGGGGTGGGCCACCCCGTGGGTTGGGATAGCAGAGGAAGCAATCACGACCCGGCACCGGCTGCGAGGCCGGAGTAGTTCTAGGGAGGTAGGTCAAATAGAGAGCAAACGGAAAAGGTTGATTTAGAGCGCGGGCGGGTCGGATGTAACGGCCCGCTCGCAACCACTACCAGGAACGTAGCAGGAGCATTTTAGCACATGAACAAGACAACGAAGGCAACGGACTACATAGGGTGGCGGTGGACGCAATCGATCCTCTACCACCGTATGCGCAGCCGGGACGCTGCCAAAGCAGCCTGCGGCCGACGCGTCGACGCCGTGAACGGGCAAGGCATACCGCCTCAAGGCTACCAGGCGTGCGGCGTGTGCTTTCCTGCGCGGAAAGCCCGAGGCCAGTCATGAGCCCCCTGTACGACGACAGCACAGAGGCACGAGACAACGCTGCCTTCGAGGCGCTGAACCGCTGGGTGATGTACCGGGTGATGCTGCCGCTGGCGGTGCTGGTGGTGGTCGGTAGCTGGGTCGGTGTCCTGTGAACGACACACAGACCCTCGAAGGCGCGGTGGCGCTGCTGCGACGTGCATGGCCGCATGTGCAGGACAGGCTTGGCCCTCGTGAGGATCAGCAGCCTATCGCTGAACTGAACGGCGAGATCAGGAATTTCCTCGCCCTACCCGTATCCCCTGACCTCCCTGCCGACGCGCCGGGAGAGGGGCTGAGGAAGGCGCTGGAGCCGTTCGCGCGGTTTTGCTCGTGGGTAGAAGCCGTCACCGAACTTCATGGCGATGAACCCCTGAAAGACTCAGCAGTCGTCGCGCAACTGATGGGCGGAGGTGGTTCCGACTACATCTGGATGAGCGATCTACGCGCTGCCCGTGCTGCCCTTGCAGCAGAGGAGGCGCAGTGATGGCTAGGGTCTATACCTACGCCGACGCTGCCGCCCTGGACGAGCGTGAGGGGATGTTCGACTACCGACAGCCGGTAGGCGACTACACGCATCTAGCGCCCGTGGCGCAGTTTCACCGTGACCTCGACCGCCCTGCGTGCCTGCCAGAACGCGCCGAAGGCTTCTCGATAGCCGATGAGCCGCGCAGAGGCTGGCCGGCGCCGGGACCAGAGCAAGGGAGGCTGCTGTGACGACGGATACGAGGATGAGGCACTGCGGACGTTGCGGCCAAATCTGCAAGGTCGTTAAGCGCCCAGACCTACCAAGCCCGCCCATGAGACGCCGAAGCGACTGTTGCTCGGCATGGATCAAAGAGGACTACCAATGACAACCACCGACCTCGTAGCGTATAGCGATACCGTCTCCCTGCCCATCACGGTCGAAGAGGCCGTGAAGCAGTGGGATGAATACCAGCGGCTCACTCAGAGCCTGCTGAACGCGACCGACTTCCAGAAGATCGGGTCGCGCTCATTCAAGAAGAAGAGCGCATGGCGCAAGTACGCCCGTGCTTTCAACATCTCGGACCGCGTGACCCACGAGGAGATCGCACGAGCTGAGGACGGCTTCCCGCTCTTCGCCCGCATCCGCGTCGAGGCCAGCCACCCCAACGGCCGCACCGCCGAGGCCGACCACGAGTGTCACGTCAAGGAGCGCTGCTGCCCCGCGTCGACAGGCGCCAACTGCGACAAGAAGACCTGGCGCGGCCACTACTGCTGCACCACGGGTTGCAACGGACGCCTGCACTGGTCACACCCCGGCGACCTCCCGGCGACCGCACTCACGCGTGCCAAGAACCGCGCTATCTCCGACCTGATCGGAGCCGGTGAGGTGAGCGCCGAAGAGATGGAAGGCCAGCGCCACGCCGACGAGGACGATGCTCCGCCTGCACCGCGGCAAGCGCCACAGCGTGCCCCACAGCGCCCACAGCAGGCTCCTACGCCTCGCAGTGCCGCCGTTGACGCAGTGATCGAGGGTGAGGTCAGAGAGGTGACGGCACCAGCAAAGACCGACCTCACGCGCGAGACTCAGGCGCTAATCGTGGACGCCTACCACGCCGTCCAGAAAGCCCGTGGCGAGGAGTTCAGGAGCATGGTGCTGCCCGAGTTGATGAAGAAGTGGCCGCACGCATTCCAAGCCCACGCGAACAACATCACGGCACTCGCAGAGGCCGAGGGTCAGTCCGTGATCGAGTGGCTGGGAGACGAGACGCCCTTCGAGGGCTAACAGGCACGACGCGCGGGACCGCTCCCCCGCGCTGTCGCCCCTTGCTGTCGTGGCTGGCTAGGGCAGCAAGGGGCGGTAAGACAACCGCAATCGGCAAGCACGAATAGCAAGGGAGGGCGACCCGCCACATGGGTGAACTAGCAGTAATGGACCGCACCGGAGACACGAAGGTGATGTGGGATCAGGCCAACGAGGACGAAGTCTCGAACGCCAAACGCACCTTCGATGACCTCAAGAAGAAGGGCTACCTCGCCTACAGCGTGAAGCGCAACGGCGACAAGGGCGAGGTCGTCCGCGAGTTCGATGCAGGCGCAGAGAAGCTGATCATGGCTCCTCCGATGCAGGGCGGGTGAAATGACCGGCGTCTGGGGTTATTGGGTCGATACAGCGTCTACATCCACGGCGTCGGACACGTGGATGTACTGGAACACGTCCGGCACGGCGTCCACAACTGACATCTGGCAGACCTGGACGACGCACACTGCCGGGGCTGATTCGACTATCACCTACGTCCCGTGGGTGGAGTGGAACGTCAAGTACGAGGAGACCGCGAAGCAACGCCGTGCACGTCTCAAGCAAGAGCGTGAGCAGCGTGCCGAGTGGGAGCGTCGGCGCATCGCTGCTGAGGAGCGCGATGCCCAACTCAGGGCCGAACAGGAAGCCGCCGTCGCCACGGCCGAGAAGCTTCTACGGGAGCACCTCGCCGAGGAACAGGTCGCCGAATACGACCGGCTCAAGGCGTTCCTCGTCAAGGCGCAGTCAGGCCGCACCTACCGGATCAAGAAGGGGTGGGCTGGCAACGTCGAGCTACTGAACGACGAAGGTCAACCCATCATGCGGTTCTGCATCCATCCGCGCGAATCAGTGCCGGAGCAGGACAACATGCTCGCTCAGAAGTTCCTACTTGAGAACGACGAGGAATCGTTTGAACGCATCGCGAACAAGACACCGATAGGGGTTCGGTAGTCGGTCGCTGCTTGCGTCTTGGAAGCAGGGCGCGGGCAGCGGTAGACCCGCACTTAGAGGAAGCAAGGAAAGCTAATGAACCAGTGGGCATCCCGCAAGCCCATGAACCGTACTGGCTGGAAGAGCGCCAAAAAAGAGCGCGAGAAGAAGGCTGAAGAGCGTTTCCAGTACCAGGTGATCGAGCTTGCCCGACACCTCGGGTGGTTTCCCGTCCACATCCTCAACATGGGCGGTACAGCGGCCGGCGTCCCGGACCTGTTCCTGTTCCGTGAACGTCTCGTCTGGATCGAGCTGAAGGCGTACTCCGACGCCACGGGCAAGGCGGGGAAGCTGAGCCCGGAGCAGGAGCGCTTTCACGACGTACTGCGCGACGCTGGGCAGGAGATTTACGTCGCGTGGGATGACGACGACGGCTGGGCGCTGATCAAGCGCGTGCTCGCGAAGCCGGGGGTGCCGCAGTGACTGGTCGCATCCTCGACCAGCGCAACGCTGACCGGCTCCCAGAAGACGGCGCGCTCGGTAACACGGGCTGGCAGACCCCGCCTGCGTTCTTCGATGGCGTCGCGCAAGAGTTCGGCCCCTTCGACCTCGACCCGTCGGGAGCGCACACGGCCTACGTGTCGCAGGCCATCGCCTACTACCACACCGAGGACGGCGAGTGGCTGTGGACGCCTGACGGCCCCTCGAAGATCAGCAACGACGACGGCCTCGCTCGGCTGTGGACAGGCCGCGTGTTCTGCAACCCGCCGTATCGACGCGTCGAGGCGTGGGTCAAGCAGGGCAGGGAGAGCGCCGCTGCTGGTGCCCTCGTGGTGATGCTGCTGGCCCCGTCGACGGACGCCCGATGGTTTCACCGCTACGTATGGGATGCGCGCCTACACCGTGCTCAGGGCGATACAGAGGTGAGGTTCCTCGAGGGACGCATCCGGTTCCTCCATCCCGCCCCAGCGCAGCGCGAGACAGACTTCAAGGGCTTCCGTCCGATTAGCGGCAACATGCTCGTGATCTTCCACCCGCCTATGACTGACGCTGCGTACCTGCGCCGGGAGCCGGGGCACAAGGGAGGGGGAGTGTGAGGGTGCTTGTGGGCTGTGAGTACTCGGGGATCGTGCGCGACGCCTTTATCCGTGCCGGCCACGACGCCATGAGCTGCGACCTGCTGCCGTCAGAGTCCTGCGGCCCTCACTACCAGGGCGACGTCATGGACGTGCTGGATGACGGCTGGGACCTCGCGATCTTCCACCCGCCCTGCACGCACCTCGCCGTCTCTGGCGCCCGCTGGTGGCCTGAGAAGCGCAAGGAGCAGGCAGAGGCGCTGACGTTCGTCCACAAGCTCCTAAACGCTCCCATACCCCTGATAGCGCTGGAGAACCCCATCAGCCTGATCAGCACGGCGATACGCCCGCCGACGCAGGTGATCCAGCCGTGGCAGTTCGGTCACGGCGAGACGAAGGCGATCTGTCTGTGGCTAAAAGCACTGCCGCCTCTGTACCCCACGAACGTGGTCGAGGGCAGGGAGCCGCGGGTGCACATGATGCCGCCCGGACCTAACAGGTGGAAGGAACGCAGCCGGTTCTTTGGGGGCGTGGCTGAGGCGATGGCGACGCAATGGGGTAACTGGAGGCCGCTCCTATGACCGCCCGACGCTGCGCCCACTGTGGAGGCTCGCTGTTCTACGACCGCTATGACGAAGAGTGGCGCTGCCTGCTCTGCGCTCGCCCTGTGACGTTCGTGGTGCCCCTCGATCTGCCCGAGGCACGTCTAGGACACCCCGGCCGGCAGATCTCTGACGACGTGATCGACGCGATCTTGCAGTACGTCGCGCGCAACCCTGGACGCAAGACGGTGGTGATCGCGGAGGGCCTGAAGGTGTCTCGCAGGACCATGGGACTGCGGTTAGCCAAGCTGCAGGAACTAGGGATGTTGATCAACGAGGGTCTAGGCGGCACCACTGACCCCTACCGCTGGTTTCTGGCAGACGTAGAGGAGGAGAGCGCTTGAAGCCTTACTACGACTCAGGCGGGATCACGATCTACCACGGGGACTGTCGCGACGTGATCGAGAGCCTGCCCGAAGAGTCAATCGATGCCATCGCCACAGACCCGCCCTACCCGAGCGAGTTCATACCCATGTATCGGGAGTGGTGGGCGAGCTGTGACGGCGTTCTGAGGAATGGCGGCGTGTGCTTCGCGATGGTCGGGCAATACCGGCTTCCCGAGGTGATCGATAGCTTCCCGCCATCGTGGAAGTACCTATGGACCGGATGCTTCGCGCAGCCCCAGATGGCGGTCTCCATATGGCCTCGCGGCATCTCGTCGGCGTGGAAACCGCTGCTCATCTACGGCAAGAACTTCGAGAAGTTCAAGCCCTGGAAGTATGACGTCATCGGCAACGCTCAGGACTACAAAGCCGCGAAGCACTTCCACGAGTGGGGACAAGAGAGCTATCAGTTCCGGCTCATGCTGTCGCGTTTCGATGTGACCGGCGTGGTTCTCGACCCGTTCATGGGAAGCGGCACGACGTTACGAGCTGCGAAAGACCTCGGACTCAAGGCCATCGGCATCGAGATCGAAGAGCGGTACTGCGACATAGCGGTGAAGCGTCTCGCGCAAGAGGTATTGCTATGAGGGAGGAAGCATGACGGCATTAGTTGAGAGGGTAGAGGTCAAGGCACCGGCAACCGTGCTCCGGCGCGTCGAGTGTGACGCGAAGGACGCGGCGATCATGTGCGCTGTGCTCAGGGGAGCCAAGACGTACCGGGAGATCAGTGAGGTTGTCGGCATAAGCAAGGGCGGCACGTTGATGGGCCGTGTGACCGGCGTCTACAACGATGGGCGTTCGCGGCGTGTGGGCGGTGGCCTAATCGCACGAGGCTATGTGTGTGCCGAGACGCAGATTTTCCGCACACTGCGCCCTGGTCCGAAGCTCGCCGGCATAGACCACGATTGGCCGCTTGAGTTGGTCGAGGTCGATCTGTAGTCATGGCCGACACCCCGTCCGGCTTCGACTACAAACGCTACTTAGCGTCCCGCGAATGGTCGCTCTTGCGAGAGCAAGTCCGCGAAAGATCGGGCGATTCATGCGAGCACTGCTTCGTGCAGCACCAACAGGCTGTCCATCACCTGACTTACGAGCGCATTGGCCGGGAGCGGCTTGAGGACCTGATGGCCGTGTGCAATCCCTGCCACGAGTATCTGTCTGGTAAGTCAAACGAGAATCCTTTGACGTTCTGGGCTGTCGTTTCGCCGCCTGTCTACGTCACCCATGTTGCATGGCCGAGGCATCTTCTGCTGCCTTACCAGGTGCCACCGAAGTGGGAGTGGCCGGGTGTGCCGGCGCATGGTGTCAGGTGCGACGGCCCATCCTGCCTTTTCTGCAAGTACATCGACCCGGACTGGCCGATGTTCGTCATGGGCCTAATGCTGCTGGTGTCGCCATGAGCTGGGCACGGCTGGACGATGACATCTTCGACAACCCAAAGATCGCAGCCCTCTCGGACGCGGCACAACTAGCGCACATCAAGGCCATCGTCTATAGCGCGAAGGCACTCACCGATGGCGACGTACCGCTGCGCAAGGCGAGAGAGTTCGCCTCGCCCAAGGTGATCAAGGAGTTAGTACCGGGGTTGTGGGAGCCGACCGAGGCGGGATTTCGGGTGCACGACTACCTCGAATACAACCCGAACCGTGCCAGTGTTTTGGCCGAACGAGAGAAGGCAAAACAGCGGATGTTCGGCAAACGTTCGGGCGAACATCCGGCGAACAAAGGGCGAACTTCGCCTTCTCCCGATCCCGTACCCGATCCCCTCTTGGTAGAGACACCCTACGTAACTACGCAAGAGTCAGATCCGCTACGTAAACCTACAAACGTGCTGGATCGCACGTTTGGTCAGGGCTCCGACCGTGAGGACCTGGAGAGGGCGTTAGACGAGGAGTGGAAGTTGGACTACCTCAAGGAACACCCGGAGGGGATCAGGATGACACCCGAAGAGATCAAGCGAGGCCGAATCGACTTACGTGCGCGGCGCAAAGGTTCCGCGGCGGCAGTGGGCTAACGGTCAGTACCGGCGAAGCAAGGAGGTTTAGGGATGGCAAGACGCGACGGTGGATTACGAGACGGCGCCTGACGCCTACCTCGCAGCGATTGCGAGACGGCGAGGGGTGCCTGAGATGTGGATTGACGACGTAGTGCAGGAGACACGAATCCGGATGTGGAAGTACCCGCACATAAAGGCCAGCGTTTGCGCCCGGACGGCAGCGGCGGATTACTTCCGGGCGCAGGCCCGTCGCGTCGAGTCCATGCCTTACCCGGTAGGCTTCGACTCCCCTTATGAGCGTGATGAGCAGCAAGGACGCGAGGCGTTGGCGGATGCAGGCATGCTCGTGAACAGGCTCCCGCCGTTCTTGCGAGCTGAGGTTCGCCGAATGGAACAAGGTCTCCCCGCCGGCACAGATCGGCAGCGCGTCTACCGCGTCAAGGCACGCAAGCGACTACGAGAGATGCTGGCTCTGAGTCCCGACTAGGCAGTGGGGCGTCATGCCCTGACGAAGGAGAGAACACGATGGCACCAACGAAACGATACGCATTGATGGACGAGCTGCGAGGGGTGATCAACAAGCACAGTCGCGAAAACGAGAGCGACACGCCCGATTACCTGCTCGCGGAGTACGTGATCGACTGCCTCGTGGCGTACGAGAGGACGGTCACGCTCCGGGACAAGTGGCATGGACGTGAACGCCCGACTGCGGCCTCGTACCACGTCGAAGCAGAGTCAGGTAGCTGAGGGTAAGCAGGCTCAGGACGGCGCTGATTCCCGCGACCGTCGTCCTGGCCCTAGCGCTGGTGATTGGAGGCATGGATGACACACGAATTACTACAGAACGCACGGGAGCGATTGAATCAGATAGCAGGAACGCAGGGCCCAGTGGAATCGGGACTCTGGCACGCAGTTGGCTCGATCCTCGACTACCTGGAGGGCATGGAGGCGGTGACGAACAGCCAGACGACGCCCGTTGCGCAGGAGACGACGACGGAGCCCTGCAACATGCACCTGTTCACGGACCAGGTAGCGAACGGCCCGCGCTGCACGCTACCGAAGGGACACGCGGGATGGTGCGAGCAGGAGACGACGACGGATGCGCCGGCGTGCGAGCACAGGAACGTGGATCGCTTGGGCGCGCAATGGCGATGGTGTCGCGACTGTGGAGCAGTGCGCTGGGCATCATGGGAGTGGAGGCTACCCGGACAGCCGGTGCCAGCGGGGAGCGCGTAGATGGCGGCGATGTTCGACTGCGAGAAGGACGGCCATCACTACTGGCAGATTCGCCCGACCAAGAACCTCAACCCGTTAATGCTTGTGGTGAAGTGCCTGAACTGCAAGAAGACCGGCGAAGCGATGGTGTGGTACCCGGAGCAGGTTGCGGAGATGAGGCTGTCGTTGGGCCTAGAGAGACCGGGCAAGTAGATGCTGCACCATCACCAGCCCCGCGTCCTGTTCCAGTCGCCCCCGTCGCGCCCGCCGACGTTCGCGCTGTGGTCTGTGCATACGACTGGCCGTGTGAGCAAGCCCTCCGTGTGGCGCAATGCGAGTCGAGCCTTAACCCGGCTGCTGTCTCGCCTGACGGAGCGAACGTGGGCTTACTGCAAATCAATCTCGTCCATTGGCAGCGCGTTTCGGCTTTCGTTGGAGTGCCGTTCAGACTGCGCGAAGAAGCGCTGCCCTACTTGTTGGACCCGGAGGTAAACGTGAGAGTTGCATACGCTATCTGGAGCGATCAGGGATGGGCGCCGTGGAGCTGCAAGCCATGAGCGAACGCAACTGCCCGCCACATGAACCGTGGGCGAACGACGCCAGCCTGGTAGTCGATTGGGAGAACGGTGGCGGCTGGATAGGTGACGTGCGCATCACCGACGCGACCGAATGCAGGCGATGTGGTCATTCCTGCGACGCCAACGAGCTGTTCGAGGCGTTCACACTACCGACGAAACCCGAGCCCCGCCCATGACGCGCTGTTCTCTCAGTGGACGGGCATGATCCCGCTTCCTCAACTACCGTGGCCTGACGCGCTATGGGCAAGCGTGCTGCTCCTGTGGTTCGTCTGTGCGCTGTTCTCCTGGTACGTCCATGAGTTCTTAGGTCTGCCGGCGCCGTGGGAGAGACGACGGCGATGACCAACCGCCTCGTGCGCTGGGTACACGTCGGCTGTGACATCGAGGTCCGCATGCAGGACTACGGTGAGATCATGCCGGGTGTTATCCGTGTCGAGGCGGTGAAGGGCCAGAAGGTGAAGCTGACCATCGAGAGAGGAGTGGAGCTTATCGTCAAGGACTCGCCGAAGTAGTAAACTTGTTGCAAAAGCGTACTCACGTGCGCCTATAGCTCGATAGCAGGATGCCGTCGCGAACTGACCGTTAGTCAGCGCGGCGGCTCTTTGCATTTCAGGGAGTTCGCAGATGGTTAAGGACCGCACACCGGCAGAGATCATGCGCAGGCTCAAGGCTCGCAAGCAGGGTTAACGATGGCTGAGGCCCCCGCCACCAGCAAACCCAAGACGCAATTACGTGCAAAGAAACGCAACATCCTCGACAGCAATGCGCCCGAGGTCGTTGCCATCATTGCGGGCGGCGACCGTCCGTCCGACATCGCCCGCCTTTACGGTGTCGCACCCTCAAGCATTACTCGGTTCACTGAGCGCCACGCCGACGCGATCGATGCCATGCGCACCGAGATCGTGCGGCAGGTCGAGGATTACGCCATCGCCCACAAGGTGAATCGCGTCGCCACACTGCAGCGCCTCATGGACGACGTGACTGCCCACCTCGACGCCCGCGGGCTGATGGAGGTCAGCACTGTGACCAAGCCGGACGGCACCACGATCGAGCGAGAGCGGTTTGCCCGTGAGGTGAGCGCAGAGCTACGCGCCATCCTCAAGGACGCAGCGCTGGAGATGGGGCAGATACCGTCCGGCAATGGCGGCGGCATCGAGATCAAGGACTCGCAGGTGATCATCACGCGCAACACGCCGGAGTTAGGCGTGTGACCACTGCTACGCCTGTCCGGCATGAGTGGACGCCCAACGACCGCCAAAGGGAAGTCCTAGAAGCCATACGCGCCACGCCAGAGGGCGAATACTGGTTCATCGGCTACGGCGGCGCGGCGGGCGGCGCCAAGACAAACCTATTGGCCGAGGGCGCAATCGAGTTTGCTTTGCAGTGCCCAGGCTCCCGTCAGCTCGTAGGCCGGCACACGATGAAGGACCTGCGCACCACGACGTTGCAGGAGTTTGATGAGCGCTGCCCTCGCGAGATTCTGCACAAGTCCTACGACTCCGGCCCGGTTTATCGGCAGATACGCGACCCTCACTGGCCGGAAGGAGTGGTCAGTACGATCTACTTCCGCGAAGTCAAGGACGCGAAGAACGGCATCGGCTCGGAGCAATTCGGCGCTATCTGGCTCGAGGAAGCCCACGAGATCGACAAGGCCGACATCCTGTATCTGTTCTCTCGCCTGCGGCATAAGCCTGAGCGTAAATGGGGCATCGTCTGCGCCTTCAACCCGTTCCCGTCCTACGTGGTCGATGTGTTCCTCGAAGGGACAGAGACCTTCGAGGTCGAGGAGGGCGCCGAGACGGTAGTACATCAGACCTATGTGCCAGCCCGTGTCGCGGACAACCCGCACCTGCCGGCCAATTACGGCGCCATGATGCGCCAGCAGTACAGCAACGACCCCTTCATGCTCGCAGTCCTGCTTGAGGGCCGGTCGGGTGTCGTGCCCAACGCCATCTTCCCGCAGATGAAAGACCCGTCGTACATCCAAATCCTGCGCATGAACGGCTTCCCTGCTGAGTGGCTCTACACCGCAACCGGTGACGGCGTGGACTGGGGAACCAGCCACCAGCACCAGAGCGCCCAGGTAATCGCCTCACGGGAGAAGTCAGGCATCATCGCCGTGCGCGATGCGTGGATGAGTCCCGAGGGCTCAAGTGACGAACTGTACGAGGTAGGTAGCGAGTTCAAGTCTCATTACGGCGTGCAGTTTGCTGCCTTCGACCGGTCGCAGGGTTCCCTTGAGGACGACCTGAAGATCAAAAGCCCCACCTACAGGGCGCAGTACCCCAACGCCACGGCTGGCCTGTTCCCTGACGTGCGCAAGGGGATCAGGGACGTCGACGGGCGGATCCGGGTGTACCGAGGGCTGCTCGGTAGCTCGCTCATCGACGGCAAGATAGTGAGCGACCCTCGCAAGTCCCGCGTGCGCTTCGACTGGTCGAAGCCCGGTGTGCGCATGTTGTGGAACCAACTCGCGATGTATCACCGCGACGACGACGGCGACATCGTAGAGGTCAACGACGACCTCGTGGACGCTTTCTTCTATGTGCTGTGGGAACTGGAGCACTGGGTTCCGTTGCCATCGATGGGCCACGCGCAGAGGGTAGGACAGCCTCAACGGCCTATGCCCGTCCGTTCAGCCGTCGTAAAGGTGGGCTAGATGCCTGATACAGACCCGCTCAAGATCAAGGCGTACTCCGAAGAGTTCGAGCAGGACCTGAAGTGGCAGGACTTCCACGACGCCCGCTACGGCGCCGGCACTGGATACCGCGACATCACCCGCAGACGGGCGCCGCAGTCCGTGTCCTCCCTGCTCAAGGCCAACGTGCCCGACGTGGACGTGCAGTCACCCGAGATCGAGATCGACCTGCAGCGCGCATTGGCAGCGCAGATGGAGAACGAGGTCAAGGTCGATGTCAACGACACAACGCAGTCAGACGGTGGGCAGCGCAAGGCCGAGAACATCCGCGCCTACGCCGCCTCGGTCACTGCCTTTTGGAACAAGGGCCGCAGGCTAGAGCAGACGCTGCTCGAAGGGCAAGACGCAGACGGGATTCAGGTTATCTACCTGTCGCACAAGATGCCGCCCGAGCCCGACGCGTCAGAGCTGAAGGTCGACTACAAGGGCATCGACCCCGCAGACAAGACGCCTGAGGCGAACAAGAAGCGCGACGAGCGGCGGGAGAAGGCGCGCGAGAAGTGGTTCGAGGACTACTACGCGCACGACTCGAACTTCCCGTGGGCGTGGCGTGCGGTGAACGGTCGCTCGATCAAGTTCGGCCCCAACCTGGACGACCCGGACGTGTTCATCGAGACATCCGTCGTGTCCATGTCAGAAGCCCAAAGGTACAAGAACAAGGACGGCAAGAAGGTCAAGTACACCCGCGATCACTGGCACTTCGCAGGCGTGGACGAAGGGCCGGAGGAATACACAGACGGTCAATCTACGACGGGCAAGAAGGCCGAGATCATCACGATGGCCTGCCGCGAGCGCACTGACTACGGCGACAAGTGGCACGTCTCCCGCTGCGTCAAACTCCAGGGTGAGGACTACGACAAGGCGATGAACATCGATGACTGGGATGTGCCTTACGAGCACGCGCCCTACTTCATCTGCCCGTCAGGCGGTCAACTGCTCACCGAGACCCAACCCCACCTGAGGTTCAGGGCTAAAGAGTACCCGCTGTACGTCTACTTCATCGAGAAGAACCGGCTGGAGACTGAGCTAGACCGGTTATTGGCCTACTGGACGGCCAACCCGTTTGCGATCCCACTCAAGGGCATGCAGAAGGAGTGGGTCGCAGCGTTCGAGGGCATGTCCAGCGCAGGGCTGGGCATCATGGAGGGGCAGGCGGGCGAGCGTCAGTTCCGCTGGATCGAGCCGGTCAGTGGTACGGGCGAGCCGATGGTCGTACCGGACATGGTGAACACGCCGCTTGAGCAACTGGTGACGGCGTACGAACGCAGGATCGCCATGATCGACATGAAGATCGACGGCGTCATGGAGAACAAACTGCTCACGGGCAGGACCCCCGACGCGGCGATGAGCGCCATGCCGTCGACCACGGTGCTGACGAACAAGGAGAGCGCGCAAGGGTCTCAGGTCCCGTACCTGACGAACAAGGACGCCACGATTCAGGCGATGCTCGAAGCCGTGTTCCAGTGCATCGTCACCTGGGGCGACGACAAGGTCTACCCGTGGCGCATCCGCGGGTCTGAGCCCTTCGCGCGCAACCCCCTTGAGGCGGGCGAGCGCGGCGCTGTGCGGCCGTCAGACTTCGAGACGGGCTTCGACCTGATCGTGCACACCGAGGGCATGACAGAGGCCGAGCGCACGAACAAAGAAGCGCTGGCCGACGTGGCGCACGAGAAGGGC
>Ga0247825_10000898_pt1 | contig 19310 bp, 18 predicted proteins | sample 13C_Vanillin_Day_FD_194413 | JGI IMG/M metagenome (GOLD analysis project Ga0247825, IMG submission 194413) | Soil microbial communities from agricultural site in Penn Yan, New York, United States - 13C_Vanillin_Day48 | ecosystem: Environmental > Terrestrial > Soil > Agricultural land | place...
CCCCGCAGGGGGCGCCCGCTGCGTTCTCCCCGGGCGGCAACGCCATCGGCACTGTCAAGGCGGCGTTTGGATTCGACGACATTACCGATGGCTTCTCCGACCTGGTGGACGGTGCCAAGGATGCGGTCGGCACGGTGGTGGACGGGGGCCGCCGCATCATCGGCTCCGCGGGGGACTTCGCGATCGACGCGGCCGAAGGGACGCTCGACTTCGCGGGTGACGTGGCGGATCTCACCACCGAGGCCGTGCAGGAGGGGATCCAGTTCGCCGTGGAGCAGGGCCTGGAGCTGGCCGGCCCTCTGCTCAACGAGGCGCGCGATCTCATCCAGGGGGCTGTTCTGGATGGGCTCAACATCGAAGAGAAGATCGACAACCTGGAGCCCGGTGACACCCTGTCGATCGGCGGTGAAGTCAACGTGACCGCGGGGATCGAGGTGGGCGCGGGGGCGACGCTCGAGGTGGCGGCCAACGAGGATGGCACCTACACCGTGTCGGGTGAGATCGAGGCCGACCTGGGCGTGAAGCTGTTCGGCGGAGGGACGCTGGGGGCGGGCGGCAAGGTCGAGTTCACCTTCCCTGATAAGGAGGCGGCGATCCGTGGGGCCGAGAGCCTGGCGCTGGCCGGCGCTGGCGCGGCCGCGGCGCTCACGCCTCCGTTCCAGGCGGTGGCCCCGCTGCTGTTGCCTGGGAGCGATGATCTCGGGAACCTCACGAGCAATATCTCGGCGATCGAGCTGTCGGCTGAGGCGGCCGCCTCGGTGGAGGCGAAGCTGGAGCTGGGCACCGTCACCGGGGGCGCCGAGGCGGGCGTCGAGGCCGGTATCACCTACCGGCTGGAGCTCGAGGACGGCAAGCCGGTGTCGCTGGTCCGCCAGCAGCACCTCGAGGGCAGCGTCTCTGCGGGCCTCACCGCCGATCTGTTCGCCAACAGCGGCGTGACGGGCTCGCTGGATCTCGCCCAGGCCGAGGCCGAGGCCAACTACACCGTGTCCACTCGCATCCCGCTGCCGGATGATCTCGGGGATGTGGGGGATGTCCTCCAGGCGGGTGCATTCATCGCCGACGTCTCGGGTGGCCTTTCGAACCTGCTGCCCAACGCGGAGACCTCGATCGAGGGCTCGGTGTCCGTCTCGGGCGGAGGCACGCCCAGCGTGGGCGCCGAAGTGGGCTTCGAGGTGCCGGACGTAGAGCTGACGGACGGCCTGGAGATCGCTTCGGAGCTGCTGCGGGGCAACTTCCGCGAGGCGCTGCGGAACGTGCCAGATGTGACGTTCTCCGGGAACACCTTCACCGAGACCGGCTTCGAGGTGGACGGTGGGCTGGAGGTCGCTGGCCAGGGCATCGATCTCAACCTCCATAACGTGGTGAAGGACATGGAGAACCCGTTCGAGGTGACGCTGTTTGCGTAGGCCCGAGCCTTTTTCGGGGAGCTCGGGGGATGAGGTTCCCCGGAGCCTCACTCCTCTCCGTTCTCGTCTTCCTCTTCCTCTGAGGCGAGCGGGTGCACCGTCACCACGCGTCCGTCCTTGTCCGGGGAGTCGCGCACTGCGTCCAGCTCCTCGGGCTTGGTCGGAGCCCGCTCCGAGAAGTCGTCGCCGTGAAGGTGACGTTGGCGCTGCTCGCTCGTCCCGCCGTACCCCTCCCGCATCTTCGGTCTCTTCGCCATGGTCCGCTCCTGGGTTCGTTCCCTTCCAGTGACCTTTAGGATGGGCTGGGTTCACGCGCGAAAGGCTCTGCCGCTTGTTCCCCATGCGGCCTGCCGTGTTCGCTCTGACTGAACTCGGCTGGCTTGTGTCCGATCGTGCTCTCCGGTTGCTCCTGAAGATCAGAGTTCATGGCTTCACCTCCGGGCCACGATCAACGATGGGGATGGGCCGTTTGATAGGCAAGCCTCTGCCGTGGTCCTTCGCCTCATCGCCTTCCTGGCGCGGCGGGTGAGCGGCTAGGCCCTCCGCTGGAGCTGCTCGCGGGCCTCGAGCCACGCCATGGGGATGGAGCCGCGCCCCGCACTCAGGGCGACGATGCCCCCTACAATGGCACACGTGGTGTCGCGATCTCCCAGGCCGGAGACCGTGGACCAGAGCGCCTCCTCATAGCTGTCCAGGTGGCGCGCCGCGCACCAGACAGCGAATGGCACCGTGTCCTCGGAGATGACGCGCGCCCCGCTGCCCAGCTCCTTCGCCGCCGCCATCGGAGCGGCTTCGAGCGGCAGCGCTCGTGCTCGCTCCAGCCCTCGCCGCGTCGCACCGGGCGGCGTGTGGTCCAGCACCACCTCGAAGAGTGCGCGCGACGGCGGGTGCTGCTCCCGGTGCTGAGACGCCCATGCGGCTGCCACCGCGATGGCGATGGCTCCCGCCTGACCGTCCGGATGGAAGTGCGTCACCTCCGCCGAGGCCCGAGCCTCGGACACCACCCGGGACAGGTCGTCCGCGAAGTAGGCTCCCAGCGGTCCCACGCGCATGGCCCCGCCGTTCCCCATGGAGCCGGTGCCGCCGAAGACCTGCGAAGAGGCCCTGCGCCACGGCTCGCCCAGGTAGATGGCCTCGAGGATGCCGTGCGCGGTGCCGCCGTAGCCTCGGTGAGGGTTGTCCCGGTAGCGGACGCCGAACACCTGGGCGAGCGCGTCCTGATCAATGCGCCCGTGCTCCTCCAGCACCTGGACGATGCCAAGCGCCATCTCGGTGTCATCGGTGTAGCGCCAGGGCCCACGAGGTGTGGTGCGCTGCTCCACCATGGACAGGGCCGCCTGGGGAGGCAGGAAGAAGCGCTCTCCGAAGGAGTCTCCCACGGAGAGTCCATCCAGCGAGAGCAGGGCGCGCTCCATCCGCGCGGCATGGTCGGCGGGCTTAGAGGTCTTCATGCCCCCTTTCTAACGCCCTGGTGGCTAAGTGTCAATGGTACACTAAGAAGCCACGGTCTCTACGGAGACAACAGCTCGACCGTCTGGGTGGCACCGTTGGTGCTGCCGAGCCCTCCAGTGACGAGCACCTGACCGTTCTTCAGCAGCGTCGCCGTGTGCCCGCTGCGGCCTTCGCCCATGGACTTGCGTTGTTCCCACGAGCTGGTCAGCGGGTCATAGAGCTCGACCGACGCGAGCTGCCTGCCCCCATTCTCTCCCCCTGAGACGAGGACCTTGCCGTTGCCCAACAACGTCGCCGTGTGTTTGCCGCGCGCTTGGGCCATGGACTCCGTTGCGGCCCAGCTCCCCGAGGCAGGGTCATACAGCGCGGCTGTCTTGAGGCTATTCAGGCCCTCGCTCCCCCCCACAATGAGCACCTTGCCGTTGGCAAGCGTTGTCGCCGTGGGCCCATGACGCGGCTGAGGCATGGAGCCCGCAGGCGACCAGCTGTTGCTCCCGGGATCGTACAGCTCACTCGTGGCGAGCGGGCCACTGGCGCCTTGCCCTCCGGCAACCAGCACCCTGCCGTCACTCAGCAACGCCGCCGAGTGCCCATGGCGGGCCTCGGACAGTTGACCAGCGGGGGCCCAGAGGCCGGTGGCTGGATCGTACAGCTCGGCTGCCGCGAGAGGGGCACTCGCGTCGCTCCCGCCCACGACGAGCACCTTGCCGTTGTTCATCAATGTCGCTGTGTGCGCGGCGCGGCTTTGGGCCATGGGGTTGGTCGGAGACCAGTTGCGGCCCGCTGGATCGTAGAACTCGGCTGTGGCGAGGCTCTCTGCGCTTCCAAACCCACCTGTGATGAGCACGCGGCCGTTCGTCATCAACGTGGCCGTGTGCAGGTTGCGCCACTGGGCCAGGGGCCCCGCGGGTGTCCAGGAGCGCGTCTCAGGCGTGTAGACCTCGGAGGCCTGGACGGCGAACCCGCCCGCGACAATCACCCAGCCGTTCTCCAGCAGCGTCGCCTGATGCCAATAGCGCGCCTGGGACATCGGAGCGACCTGGCCGCCGCAGGAAGCGCCCTGGAGGCAGGGATCCGGTGGAGGCGGGGGCAGGGGCTCTGGCTCACATGCCACCAGAGCGAGGGTGAAGAGCAGCGCCACCCTTTGTAAGGGAGACAGAGGCGAGCGCCCCTGGAGGCTGGCTTCGAGGGACGTGAAGGCCGGCATGAGCGTCGCTCCTTACTTCCAATTGTACTCCTGAATGCTCTCCCAGCGCCGGGGACTACTCCCACGCTGGGGAGCAGCGGTTGTAGGCCCAGACGCACGTAGGGGAGGCTGTGCGGCAGGCGTCCTGAGTCTTGAACGACTTGCAGAAACACTCCACGGGGGCCCCGTAGCAGATCGCCTCTGCCTCCACCTGCTCCGAGCCAGGTGCCGCAACCCGTGCGGGCATCGCCTCTTCCGTGGATACAGGAGCCAGGCTCTCCTCGGGGAGCGGCTCCCCACCACATGCAGTCAGGCCCAGCAGCGCGGCAATAGCGATGAAGCGAAGCATGAACGCCTCCAGCGGCAGGTTGGGCTCCACGGGATGCCGGGAGCCCGTGGACCTTGTTGTATGCTAAAAGAGCAAATCAAGTAAAAACTGCTTAGCTTGCCGGAGCGACACCATGCCCCACCTACCTCCGAGGCCAACCCTTGCGGACCTGCAGCGCTACGTGGCCGAGCTTGAGGTGGAGCGCGGCTTCCAGGGACAGGACGTTGTGCAGAAGGCGCTGCTCCTGGGCGAGGAGGTGGGGGAGCTCTTCAAGGCCCTGCGCAAGAGCCAGGGGCTCTCGATCGATCCGCAATCGAGGGTGGGCAGCGTGAGCGAGGAGCTGGCGGATGTCCTGATCTACCTCTGCGCGATCGCGAACCGCTTTGGCATCCAGCTCGAGGAGGCGTTCCGGTTGAAGGAGGAGATCAACATGCGTCGGAGCTGGACGTCGGCCCCTGCCGCGCCAGGCTCCGCCGGGCCACGCTCCCAAGGGGAGTCCTGAGCAGGCCTGATGTTATGCTCGGGGCAACGCTTACCCACTGTGCTCACATCGGATTACGAACTGAGACGAGCAAGATTCGCCTCTGTTGGCCGCGGACTCGCGCTCTTTCTCGGCCTCTTCACCTTCGTCAACTTCATCGCCGAGAGGCGGAGTGAAGGGGTCGACGCCAACCTCTGGTGGATCGACTTTAAGCGCTCGCTAGCGTCGAGAGGCTTCCGCCATCGGTGATTTGGGAGATCCGCATGCACCCGCTCCACTCCTTCGCACGCCAGGCCTGGGGTCCTGCCCTGTTGTTGTGTCTGGCGATGGCCTTGCCAGGGGCAGCCCAGACTGCAGGCCCCACGAAGGGGTCAGCTGTCCGGCCCGGCTGCACGGAGAAGGACAAGCCCTTCTGGCGCGCCATCAAGGAGCGCAAGGGGGTGCCAGAGCCGGGGGTCTCCGTCGATGCGCTTGGGCCCGTGCTGGTGTCCTGCCTCGGTTCGTCCGATTCCGAGCTGCGGGATGGCCTCGCTTATGAGCTCCTCACCTCGTGGATGCGCTCCGGGGCCCTGTCGGACTCAGCCCTGCGTGGCCTCACCGAGAAGCTCCTGGGACAGCTGAGTGAGGGGTTGGGCGAGTCGGGCACAGACAACGTGTTCCGCCGCACCTTCTCGGCGCTGGTGCTGTCCGAGGTCATGCGCCGCGACAACCTCCAGCCGTTCCTCTCGCCCGAGGAGCTCACCCGGCTCCTGAAGGCCGCGGTTCACTACCTGCCGGGGGAGCGGGACCTGCGCGGCTTCAGCGACAAGCTGGGATGGATGCATGGGGCCGCACACGGAGCGGATCTCCTCTGGCGGTTGGCCATGAGTCCTCGGATAGAGCGGGAGGGGCTCGAGCAGATCCTCCAGGCGGTTGCCGCGAAGATCGCGCCTCCGGAGCATGCCTATGTCCACAACGAGAGCGATCGGTTGGCGCGAGTGGTGGTAGCCGTGATTCGCCGGGGGAAGGTGGCCCCCTCTACACTCAAGAGCTGGCTCGAAGCAGTCGCCACCCCCCAGGGGATGTCGTCATGGGATGAGGCCTTCCGCAACGAGGCGGGGCTCACGCGGCTGCACAACACGAAACAGTTCCTGCGTGCGCTCCACGCGATGCTGGTCCTCCAGAAGACGCCGGTCCCTCAACAGGAGCAGGTGCTCCCGCTGGTGGTGGGCGCGCTCGAGCGCGTCAGCCTTGTGTGAGCCAGGCCCGAGTTTTTGCGACACGAAATCACAGCGCCCGGGCGAGCTGCTCGTCATAGGAAGCTTTCGACGACGGCTCCTTCTGCGAGCTGATGAAGTACTTCCCCGTGACGACCTTGAGCTCCTGAGCGCTGGCGAGTGTGATGGCCAGCAAGGTAACGGTTGACTCAGATTCCATCTACGCCAGCTTGGGAAAAGAAACGTTAACTCAAAGTTGATGGTGTGCTGGCTCAAAGCTCATCAGACTCCTGTGAGAACGCTGGTTGTTCCTGAATCTGATCAAGGGAGATCCCATGGAGACCATCAAGAACGCACCTCGGTCCTCACTGCAGGAAGCGGCGCAACGGGCGCGCGAAGAGGCGGCGCGCAGAGCGCAGGAAGAGGCCATCCGGCGACAGGCCGAGGCGCAGCGCGCGCAGCAATCCGCACGCTCCCAGGCCTCGGCGAGACCGGCGGCGCCCACCAGTGGCTTCGTCCCTCGCGGCGCGGCCCCGTATCAACTGGCCCCCTCCGCGCCCCAGCTCTCGGTGCAGGGCGCCGGTTTCTCCCCCGCCGCGCTACAGAGGCTCGTCGCCTCCGGCCAGACTCCGGAGCTCTCCAGGGCTCAGCCGTACGATGTCGCGGGCGCCAAGAGGAACCTCTCCGGCTACCGCTATGCCCCTGAAGGGGATGGCACGACGGTCGCTGAGGCGGTGGCTGAGCACGTCGTGCGCGGCGGCGTTGCCACTGGCAAGGATGGAGCCCTGAACTGCACCCAGGCGGCGTACGAGTCTCAGGACTACTTCGCTCGGCAGAACCCACCCGTCCAGACCGAGATCGTCGCTGCGGACGATCACGCCGTGCTGCGCATGCCGGATGGCCGCTACTGGGACCCGAGCCGCGCCATGCTCGGGCAGGATGGCTTCCTCTCCCGTACTGAAGCGCGCCCATACGAGGGTATCGACGGCGTCACGGTGGCTGAGCGGCGCGACCTGGAAGCGGCGGCCACCGCCAGCATGGCGGCGCTGGGCAGCGGCGCGAGCGCCGACGAGAGGCTCGTGGCGGCCCGCGCTGGTGCCGAGCAGCGAGCCACGACGCTCGGCGCGGATGGGCAGGCTGGAGAAGCCTCCGCGATTGCGCGGGCCAATGACGTCAAGGGCAGCGAGGATCCCCTTGCGCTGGTGAACGGGAGCTATGCCGAATGGCTGCGGATGCCGCCGGTGTTGCCTCCGCCGGGGACGTCGGCCAGCCGCCTCGTCGAGGCACCCGGCCAGCGGTACGAAGTCTCCGTCGGCACCAGCAGCGTCACCGACTCCGCGACTGGTGAGCAGGTCACCGTCACGCTCGAGGCGACTGCGGCGGCCCAGAACGCTGGCGAGCTCGAGGCAGGCGTGGTCGAGGGTGGGGCCGCGGTGTTTGCCGGCGGCCGAGTGACCATCGAGCTCACGATGGACCGCAGTCAGTACGATGCATGGCGCGAAGGCCAGCTGGCGACGCCCATCAACCCGATGGATCCCTCGACGATGCCACCGGGGACCAGCGCGATGATCCGTTCCGAGACGGTGGGAGGCGGCGAGTTCGAGGCTGCGTTGAAGCGCCAGCATGTCGCGGTCTTTGGTGCAACCGCGAACGTGGAGAGCGCAGGCATCGCCGTCGGCATCTCGAACGTCAGCGATCCCAACGATCCCAGCTCAAACGTGATGCGCGTGGTGCTGGGCCCAACCGAAGGCGTGAGCAACGAGATGCAGCTTGGCGTGCGGCTGCAGGGCGAGAGTGTCTCGGTCAGCGCGTCCCTGGGCCGCTCGGACGCCGCGCAGAGCTACGATCTGGTGGTGGCTGACTTCGACATGAACACCCCCGAGGGACGCGCGGCGTACGACCAGTTCACCCGCACCGGCGAGCTGCCTGAAGCGTCGGGAGCCGGAGCGCGCATCGGCAGGCTCCAGCAAGTGGACGCCTCCAGCACCGCGTCCATCGGCGCAGAGCTGGCCATCGAGGAGGGAGAGGGCGAGAACAGAAGCGCGGTCACCATCGGTGGCGCCATCGACTGGGGGACCAACGCCGGTACGGCTCGGCTCCTCACCTGGGACGATGGCACCGTCGAGTGGCAGATGGGAGGGAACACTGGCAGCGCTACGATAGAGTTCGCCGGGATCGATCCGGCTGGAGACGCTCCGTCCATTCGGACGTTCACGCTTGGAAACACCGCGCTGGGTGAGATGGAGGCGGGGGCGCTGGCCATGGCCTTCAACGGCGGCCAGCCCGTCTACTTCGGCGGAGAGGTCAACTTCCAGTGGACCCTGACGGACGGAGACGCGATGGCGCTCAGGGACGACGCGCGCGCCTTCGTCGCCTGGCACACCGAGCGGTACGGATTTGCGCCCGAGGGCGGCAGCCTCCAGGCCAGGCTGGCCGCGGCAGAGACGCCCGATCAGGTCACCGTCGCACTGGCGCTCAATCGCAGCTCGCCCGCCTACCTGGGCGCGCAGCTGAACCTCATGTACACGATGGAGGGCAGCCCGCTGCAAGGGCAGACCGCGCCCGGCGCGGCGATCTTGCAGCTGGATCCTCAGCCTGAGTAGGGCTCCCATGACGATGGGTGGTGCGCGCGGATGAGCGGGACCGAAATTTCCGCCGATCCGGCCTGAATCCCCGCTCTCCCATTCATCGGGAGCCCGACGCATCCTTCGATCCAGCCACCCGCCTCCCGCGGGCCTCTCGAGGACGCGTCATGACTCACGAACACCCCGCCCCCTCCGTCCACCACCTCGTGCCGGGCTTTGGCGCCGACCGCGCCGCCCACTACGACACCCAGGCGGCCGTCAACCTCGCCGGCTGCCAGGCGATGTACGAGCTAGGCGTCAGCGCGCTAACCTCCCAGCTCGACGGCCAGGACTCGGCGTCGCTGCTCTTCGTGGGACTGGGCACGGGCGCGGAGTTGATGCCCTACACCCGCTTCAACGTGCCGGGCTGGCGCTTCACGGGCGTGGATCCCTCCGACGCCATGCTCGCCGTCGCCCGCAAGCGCCTGGAGGCCGAGGACATGCTCTCGCGCACGCACCTGCACGTGGGCGAGCTGCGCACCCTGCCTCCCGGCCCTCCATTCGACGGCGCGCAGGTGATGGGAGTCCTGCACCATGTGAAGGGCGACGAGGCCCGTCTTGAGCTGCTGCGAGAGGTGACCCGGCGGCTCAAGCCCCAAGCGCCCCTCGTCCTGGGCTGCCGTGTCGGCAAGGACCCCGAGCTGATGAACGTGGAGCTGCGGCGGTTGCGGGCGTATGGAATCCCCCCGGACAAGCTGGAGCATCGGCGCCAGCTCTTCGCGGAGATGCAGCCTATCGAGTCCGATGCCGCCCTGTTCGCGATGTTCGCCCGGACCGGCCTGGTGGCGCCGCGTCTGCTCTTCGCCTCGCTGCAGTTCAAGGTCTTCCTCGTGCACTTTGACCCCGGAGCCAGGGGGAGTTGAGCCCATGCCAGGCATGCCGCTACGAGTATGGGTGCAACGCTACAGTACTCTCGAGCACTGTCCCGCCCGCGCTGGAACAGGCGTGGGCTTCTGGGGTAGCGCTACGGCGTGTAAAGCTCCCGGAGCGTCAGGAGTTTCGCCCAGCTGCCCTGGCGCGTCTTGAAGACGGCTCCGGTCCATTCCGCCAACACGAAAGGCTTCGTCTGCGGGCTGCAGCAGGACTCACCCGGAATCGGTTCGATCCAGAGCTGCCGACCCTTCAACCGGATCCAGTGGTTGTAGACCGGACTGTGCCGGGGCTTGCCAGTCTCTGGGTAGCCTCCGCTGAGCAGGAGCACGTCCTCCTTCTGGGTGCCCACCAGGAAGCGGGCCCTTGCCAGCCTCGGATGTTCGCCAGCAAGGCTCAGGACCTCCGCAAAGCGCAGCAGGTTGAAACCTCGGTACTTGTAGCCCGTCACGAGGTACTCGTTCGGAAGGCCCGGCATCGGGAAGATTCCATCGATCACAGCGTCGAGAGCGAGATCCTCCCAGGCGCCGTCGGGAACAACCTCGACGTCCCCCTGCGGAGTCAACCATTGCAGGTACGCTTCACCGCGTTCCGCGTTGTCCGCCGTGTAATGGCCTTCGCGGCGCACCGCGGTCCGGACGGTCCAGGACCGGACGCGGCCATCGGGCGAGGTGACCGACCAGGCGCAACCCATCTGCTCCGCCTGAAGCGGACCTCGCTCGACCCTTCGCTGGAGCGGAGCAATCGCGTCATCCCACTTCGGACGATGGCGCTCGAGCGTGGAATGCAGGCGAAGGAGCCGCTCGAGGTTGCCCTGACCACAGGTCGCCAGTTCCAGCTCTGCAAAAGCGACCGCATCCGGTATGCACCGTTCCGCAAGGAGAGCCAGGTCTGGCTTGATCGCTTCCAACGTCTGGCAGGAGCGAGGGGCTGTGGCAGGCTCGGTGCTCGAGGGGCACCAAGCCCAGATCCACCTCGTGGGCTTGTCTGGCTCCGCCCATCGGCCAATGTCGACACACCATCCGCCATCGTAGGCGGCGAAGACGGGTGCATCGGTTCCTCGAGCAAGCGCCCCCTTGAGATCAAGCGCAGGGTCCTCTCGCCATCCGACGGAGGCCTCCACGGAAGAGGAGCGTGTGCCAGCGTCGGGGGCGGCTGACATGCAGAGCAGGGCCAGCAGGCCGAGGGTCACCATCGTGCGGCCCTCCTTGGAGAGAGGTGGTTCACTCTACTGCGGAAGGGGCTCCCAGGAGACGGGGCCCCAGACATCCGCGCTTCTACCGCATCGCGGAAGTACCTCCGCCTCACGCTCAGGTCCGTGGCGGACGACGCGCGCGAGCTGCACGCCGAGGCGTTCGGGCGCAGACCTGCGGAGCTGCACGGGGCGTGGCTGCCGTAAGGCTCGGCGCAAGCTCGCCGCGACACGGAGGCGAAAACCCCGAGCGGTGATGAGTCAACGGACGGTGCACACCTTCCGGATGGACGCTCCGCTACGCTCGAGCTCGAGCTCGAAGCGGGACGCGTCCTTCGCCTTCGAATAGAGCTCCAGCGCTTTGTCCGGGCTGGTGAGATCGACTCCGTTGACACGACGGATGACGTCGCCGCTCTGCATGCCAAGCTGACCATAGACAGAGTCCGAGCGAACGGAGAAGAGCTTGAAGCCTACGGGCAAGCCATCCTTGAAGGCGGGGACGACGCGCGCCCCATATTTCAGGCCGTCGAGGGTCTCGAGTTCCTTGTCCAATTCCGCGCGGGAGATCTCGTACGCGTTCTCGCCGACGGCGCGGATGCTGCTGACCTTGCTGGGCGCGGTGTAGGCCTGCTCCACCGTCGGCGAGGGAGGCGTCCGTGCGGCGGCCGTCCTCAGCTCGTCACGCTCCTTCGTCACCGAGGCCACCTGACCCTCCAACGCGCTCACCTTCGCCTTCAGTGCCGCATTCTCCGCGCGCAGCGCATCCGCGTCCTCGCGCGCCCGGTTCAGCTCGTGAGAGCCGCCACACCCGACGAGGGACACCACCGCCAGCATCGCCACGGCTCTCCAAGCCTTCATATGCTCTGGCTCCTATCTGTCTCGAGCCTAGGGGCCTTCCTACCTGGAATCCACCAGTTCGGGGAGGGGCGCCGCTTGACGCAGGAGCACTGGCTCAGCCGTTGGCGGAGAACTCCGCGAGGCCCACGGAACTCCGCCAGGCCCTCTCTCAAAATGCTGTGCCTGGAAGGCCTACGGGACCTGCGCTCGACAGAGTGAGATCGCGCTCGCTAGAGGTTCCGAGCGGCGGGTTCGATTCCCGCCGCCTTCAGGCAGCAATACTCCCGTAGCGACAGCAAGATGCCACGGGGTTTTCTTTTTCAGCCGAGACCGTGGGGTGCCTCCCGGTTACGAGCGAGCGGCCATGTGCTTGCCGGTCAGTGAGCCCTTGTGCGAGGCGAGCTGCCCGGGAAGTCCTTCGAAGACCACGCGGCCGCCCTCATGCCCGGCGCCAGGTCCCAGGTCGATGACCCAGTCCGCACGGGAGACGACGTCGAGATTGTGCTCGATGACGATGACGGTGGACCCGGCATCAACCAGCCGATCGAACAGGCCAATCAGCATGTCCACGTCGTTCATGTGCAGGCCTGTGGTGGGCTCGTCGAGCACGTAGATGTTGCCCGAGCGGCCCAGCTCCGCGGCGAGCTTCAGGCGCTGGCGCTCGCCGCCCGAGAGCGTCGACAGCGGCTGCCCCAGCGTGAGGTAGCCGAGCCCGACGTCATCCAGCCCCTGGAGGATCCTGGCGATGGCTGGCTCGGTGAAGAAGGCCACGGCGTCAGTGACGGACATCTGGTAGACGTCGCTGATGGACTTGCCGCGCAGCGTGTGAGCCAGCACCTCGTCGGTGAACCGCTTGCCCTCGCACGTCTCGCAGACAGTCACCATCGGGTCCAGGTGCGCTAGATCCGTGTAGATGACGCCGAGCCCGCTGCAGTCCGGGCAAGCGCCCTTCGAGTTGGCGGAGAACAGCGCGGCGTCCACCTGGTTCGCCTTGGCGAAGGCCTTGCGGACATTGTCGAGGATGCCGGTGTATGTGGCCGTGTTGGAGCGGCGCGAGCCGCGAGCCAGGTTCTGGTCGATGATGATGGTCTCCGGGTACGCCTTGGGCAGGCAGCCCTGAATCAGCGACGACTTCCCCGCTCCCGCGACGCCCGTCACGACCGTGAGCACCCCACGTGGAATCGAGACGGAGAGGTTCTGGAGGTTGTTGAGGCGGGCGCCCTTGAGCTGGAGCTGCCCCGTGGGCTTGCGTGGCGTGGTCTTGATGGGCTGGTGCTTCTTCATGTGGTTGCCCGTGAGCGTGCCCGAGGTGAGTAGGCCCTCGTACGTGCCCTCGTAGACGACCTGTCCGCCCTTGCTGCCGGCCTTCGGCCCCATGTCGACCACGTGGTCGGCGATGGCAATCATGTCCGGCTTGTGCTCGACGATGAGCACGGTGTTGCCCTTGTCGCGCAGCTGCTGCATCAGGCCCGCGAGCCGGCCGACGTCGTGCGGGTGGAGCCCCACGCTGGGCTCGTCGAAGATGTACGTCACATCGGTGAGGCTGGAGCCCAGGTGCCGCACCATCTTGACGCGCTGGCTCTCTCCGCCCGACAGGGTCGAGCTCTCGCGGTCGAGGCTGAGGTAGCCCAGCCCAATTGTCACCAGGTTGTCGAGCCGGTGCGCCAGGGCCTCCAGCATCGGTCCCACGGACGGAGCGGCAATCTTGCGGACGAACGCGGCAAGGTCCGAGACCTGCATCGCGGAACACTCAGCGATGTTCTTGCCCTGGATGCGGCTGCCAAGCGCGGCCTGGTTGAGCCGCCCGCCCTTGCAGGAAGGGCAGGTGGCGCGGGTGAAGATGCGCTCGTATTCGGCGCGGACATGCGGCTGGACGGTCTCCGGGTCCTTGGAGCCCAGCGCCCTGCGCAGCTTGGGGACAAGGCCCTCATAGGTGAGGTTCATCTTGTCGACCTTGATCTTCCGGCCGTCGTCGAGAAGGAGGAGCTTGTCCATCTCCTCCTTCGAGTACTGGGACAGCTTCTTGTCGAGGTCGAAGTAGCCGGACTTCGCGAAGATGGCCCAGTACCAGCTATCGACCGCGTAGGCCTTGGGCAGGATGGCGCCCTCGTTGAGGGACTTGGACGTGTCGATGACAGCGTCCATGTCCATGGACGCGACCTGGCCAATGCCCTCGCACTCCGGGCAGAGGCCGCGCGGGTCGTTGTAGGAGTAGAGCCCTGGGCTGCCCAGGTGGGGCTCGGCCAGACGCGAGAACACCACGCGGAGCATCTGCGCCGCATCCGTGACGGTGGCGACTGTCGAGCGCGAGTTTCCGCCCAGCCGCTGCTGGTCGACGATGATGGCCGCGGAGAGGTTCTCCAGGCTCTCCGCATCCGGCTGGCCGTAGTGCGGCATGAACTGCTGCACGAATGCCGGATAGGTCTCGTTGATGAGCCGCTGGCTCTCGGCCGCGATGGTGCCGAAGACCAGGGACGACTTGCCCGAGCCCGAGACACCGGTGAAGACGGTGATCTTCTGCTTGGGGATGTCGAGCGAGATGTTCTTGAGGTTGTTCTCGCGAGCCCCACGAATCTTGATGCAACCGTACATGGATTCCTTCTCCTCAGAGTGATGCACGCTTGATGGTCGCGGAGCCCACGGCGAGGCCGGCCGTGCCGACCACCGCCGCGACCCCCACGCCTTGAAGGACGGTCAGGGTGAACAGCTCTCCCGAGAACAACGCCCGCTCCGCTTCGACCAGATAGGCCAGGGGGTTGAAGCGGGACGCCACGTAGAGCCAGCGAGGTGCCATCTCCATGGGGAGCAGCACACCGCCCAGCAGCATCAGCGGCAACGAGACGGAATGGGAGACGAGATAGAACAGCGAGCCGTCATGCTTGCTCGCGATGGCCAGCGCGTAGGACAGCGCCGCCACTCCGATGCCGAACAACAGCAGCAGCCCCAACCCCAGGAGCATGGGCAGGACGTGGAGTTCGAGTCCAAAGGGAACAGTCACCGCGATGACGATCATTGCCTGGACGAGGAGCGGTACCAGCTCCTTCAAGGCTCGGCCCACGAGGATGGCCGGACGGCTCATGGGGGTGGCGAGGAACCGCTCGAAGGAGCCCGACAGGAGCTCTTCGGTCAAGCTCCAGCCACAGGACACGGTGGTGAACAGGACCAGCATGACCACCATGCCAGGCACGAACCACTGGAGTGGCGCGCCCGCTGCCCCGGTCGGCACGTCGCCCAGCAGGGGTACGAAGAGCCCCAGATAGAGCAGCGGTTGGATGACGCCGAAGACGATGTAGTACCAGTTCCTGAGCGTGGGGCCGATCTCGCGGCCGAAGGCAATGCGGGCGTCGGTGAGGAAGCTCATGAGGGATGTCTCCGTGAACAGGGGAACGCGAGTCAGGAGGCAGCAGCCTCCCGAAGGGACCGCCCGGTGAGTCCGAGGAACACGTCGTCGAGCGTCGGTCGCTTGACCGTGGCGCTCACCGCCTCGATGTCAGCCCGGTGCAGCCGGCGGATGAGCTCGGGGAGCATCGCCTCGCCATCTCGGAGAGTCACCGAGACTGTTCGGCCCTCGCAGCGGACCTCTCGAGCATCGGGCAAGGCTCGGGCCAGCTCGGCGGCTTTCCCCGCCCGGGCATCGTCGTTCACGGTGATGCGCAGCGTGTCGCCCGCCAGGTGGGCCTTGAGCTTCTCCGGCGTGTCGTCGGCAATCATCACCCCGTGGTCCATGATGAGGACCCGCTCGGCCATGGTGTCGGCCTCGTCGAGGTAATGGGTGGTCAGGAAGATGGTCATACCGCTCTGTTTCCGGATGCGGGTGATGTGCTCCCAGAGATTGGCGCGGCTGTGCGGGTCGAGCCCGGTGGAGGGCTCGTCGAGGAACAGAATCCTGGGGGTGTGCATGAGCCCCAGCGCCACATCGAGCCGACGCTTCTGCCCGCCGGACAGGGAGGCACAGTCGCGGTTGGCCAGCCCGTCGAGTTCGAGCATGCCGAGCAGCTCATCCGCGCGCTTCCGAGCCGCTGCGGCGCTCATGCGCTGGGCGCGCCCCTGCGTCATCAGCTCGTCGCGAACCCGGTGATAGGGCCCCGAGCTCGTCCCCTGTCCCACGTAGCCAATCTGCCTGCGCACGGCGGCAGGCTCGCGCACCACGTCATGTCCGCCCACCTGCGCACTCCCAGCCGTGGGAGGCAGGAGCGTCGTCAGCATGCGCACCGAGGTGGACTTCCCGGCACCATTTGGCCCCAGGAAGGCCACCAGTTCACCCTCGGCCACATTCAAGCTAAGGCCACGGACGGCCTCCACGGCGCCTGTCTTGGTCTTGAAGGTGCGCGTCAAATCACGAGCAGTAATCATGAGGGGCTCCTCTCGCTGACCCTTGAGCAAACGATTCCCGTCCCGCGGACAAGGCGCATCCGCAGGCAGGCCTCCAGCAAATTGCTCGACATTTTTGCAGCCGCACCATAACTTCGTGCGGTGCACGAGGTTTAGCACAGTAACCCCGTGCGCTGTAAATAGTTATTGCGGGGTATGGATGAGCGACGAGATTTCCGGACGGGGCGACCCGTTGAAATCACTGCAGTTGCTGTGGGGAAGGACAGAGGCGCCGCGGCGAGGCCCGAAGGCGAAGGCCAGTGTCGCGGAGCTGGTGTCCGCGGCCGTCGCCATTGCCGATGCCGAAGGGCTCGAAGCCGTCAGTACGCGCCGAGTCGCGGAAGCGGTCGGCATTTCTCCCATGTCGATCTACACGCACGTCCCCGGCAAGGCGGAGCTGCTCGACCTGATGATGGATGCCGTGGCGGGTGAGGTCCTGAAGGACAGGCCCGTCTTCAAGCCCGCACAGTGGCGAGCCAATCTGACCCGGGTGGCGACCGATTATCGCAACCTCTATCTGGCCCACCCCTGGGTGATTCAGCTCGCGACTCACCGGACGGTGCTTGGCCCGAACACCTTTCAGTCAGCCGATATCGCGCTGAGCGCTATCGAAGGCTTGGGGCTCACCGATCTCGAGATGGACCGGGTGATTACGCTGGTCCTCGACTACGTGCACGGCGCGGTACGCAATGCGGCGCGAGAGAAGAGGGTCAAGGAGCTGACCGGAATGACGGACGAGGAGTGGTGGTACCGCGTCGCGCCGTTCCTCGAGACGCTCGACTTCACGCCCTATCCCGTGCTGGCGCGCGTCGGGAAGACCACTGGAGAGACCTACGGAGCGCATGATCCCGAAGGGGCCTTCGCTTTCGGGCTGGCGCGGATGCTCGATGGCCTGGCCCTGTTCATCGAGGCGAAGACTGCGAGCCGGAAGCGATAGCACGGAAGTTGCCCCGGCTCCGCGACTCTCCCGCACAAGTTCTGTCCAGCGGCTGGGTCACTTCAGCACGAGCTGCGTGCAGCGAAACAGGGCGATGACCTTGTTGTTCTCTTCATGCGTCACGGTGACGTCCCACACCTGGGTGGTGCGTCCACCGTGGCGCATGATGGCCTCGGCGATGATCACGCCCGAGCGGGCCGTCCCCAGGAAGTTGGAGGCGAGGTCGATGGTAGTGAAGCTGCTCGCGCCTTCCGGCAGGCTGGCGATACAGCCATAGCCCGCACAGGTGTCGGCGAAAGCCACCACGGTGCCCGCATGGAGATAGCCATTGGGGGCCAGCAGCTCAGGCCTGACTGGCAGCCTCGCTTTCAATCGGCCATGGGCGACGTCGATGATGTCGACCCCCAGTAACCCGGGAAGTCGTCCCTGGCTCCATTGATTGAAGGAGGCGGGTGTCTTGTCCGTGCTGTCCATTCGAGCACGATAGCCCAGCTGCATTCATGGGGCAGAGCCACGAAGGGCGCGTCAGGGTGACCCACCCTCTGGGCACCACGAATGGGGGCTCTCTTCCAGGAGCCCCCATGACAGCAACGCCGTGGATGACGCGGCGTTCTCGGCGCACCTCAGCTGCGCGGCGCCGACATCCGGTACGCCGCCGCGTCGATCGGCGCGCCGTAATTCGCGCTCTCGATCACCGTCTTCCCCTTCACGCCGCCCTCGCCCTCCCACTCGGTGAGGTGGTTCACCATGATGCCGTCCACGCTGCGGTAGTCGGAGAAGTGCACCACCTTCGTCACCTTCTTGCCCTCATGCGTGTAGGAGACGACACGCTTGACCTCCAGCATCGTCTGCTTGTCCAGGAGGCGCGCCTCCACGCCCTCGCCACGCGTGAGCACCAGCTTGTAGGCCGGCGCGCCCTTCACATCCACGATGCCAGCCAGCTCCACCTTCACGCCCCGCTTCGCGTAGTCCACCAGCACGTCGTCGAAGGCGGCCTTCTCCGCCATCTTCGGCTGCTTGTCCTTCTCCAGCGCCTTGGGCGCCGCGTTGCCCTCTGCGACCCAGCCGTTCGTGCCGTCAAAGGCCTTCACGATCGTCTTGTCGCCCTTCTGGATGTCGTAGCGCATCAGGTTGGGCCGGCTGCGGCGCGCCGTCATCTTGGTGATGGAGTCCCCCTCGTAGGTGGTGGCCGTGAACTGAAACGTCTTCGCCGCCTTCAGCTTCTCTACTCCGCCCAGCGCCTTCAGGTGCTGGGCAATGACCGAATCAGCCGTCTCTTTGAGCGCCTGCTTCTGCTGATCGCACTCCTTGCCCTCCCCCGCGTAGCTCGTGCTGGAGAGGAAAGCGACGGCGGAGAGGATCCCGACAACGACGATCTGCAGCTTCATGTGTGCCTCCGTTGGTGTGTGAGACGGGAGGCACTGTGCCTGTCCTGGACAGCCCCGTGCGGAGCGTTCAGCCAGCGGTGACGAAGGTGCAGCCAGCGGGCACGTGGCTGCAGCGAACGGGCCACGACGCGCAAGCCCTCAGCGGAGCTGCTGGAACTTCTCCCGGTGGCTGCGCGCCACCTTCAGTTCTGTCCCATTGGCCAGCACCGCCACCAGGTCCCTGCGGCCCTCGCTGCGCAGCTCCTTGATGCGGCAGTGATTCACGATGGCCGAGCGGTGGATGCGCATGAAGCGCTCCGGGTCCAGCCGCGCCTCCAGGCTCTGCATCGTCTCGCGGTGGAGGTAGCTCTGGTCCCCCGTGTGGATCTGCACGTAGTAGTCCGCCGCCTCGATCCAGTTGATCTCGTCCACCTCGAGGAAGACCACGCGCCCCACGTCCTTGATGGCCAGCCGCGTGAGGTACTTCGCCGCCGCCGCCCCGGGCTGCCCCTCAGGCGCGCCTGCTCTTGTGGGCGGCAGCGGGACGGGCGTGGTGGGGCTCCCCACAAGCCCTTGGAGCGCGCTCTCTCTGTCCCCGTACGTGCTCAGCACCGACAACAGCCGCTGACCCAGGTCCGACGCTCGCGCCAGCCGCAGCTGTGCCTTCACTCGCCGCAGGGCGTCGTGGAAGCGCTCGTCCCGGAACGGCTTCAGCAGGTAGTCCACCGCGTGGATGTCGAAGGCCCGCAGCGCGTACTTGTCATACGCCGTGACGAAGATGACCGCCGGTACCTCCGAAGGTGCAAGCTTCGCCAGCACCTCGAAGCCATTCAGCTCCGGCATCTGCACGTCCAGCAGCACCAGGTCCGGCCTCAGCGCACGAAGGGACTCCACCGCCTCCGGGCCGTTGCCCGCCTCGCCCACCACCTCCACCTCCGGATCCCCCGCCAGCAGCAGCCGTACCCCCTCGCGTGCGAGCGGTGCTGGAGCTGCCGTTCCGGGCGGTCTCGCCGGAGGAGCCCCAATGACCGCGCTCAGCTGCATCCGGACGCTGGTGGTG
>Ga0247825_10000899_pt1 | contig 19298 bp, 17 predicted proteins | sample 13C_Vanillin_Day_FD_194413 | JGI IMG/M metagenome (GOLD analysis project Ga0247825, IMG submission 194413) | Soil microbial communities from agricultural site in Penn Yan, New York, United States - 13C_Vanillin_Day48 | ecosystem: Environmental > Terrestrial > Soil > Agricultural land | place...
AGCGGGCGTAGTCGTCGACCGCTCCTCCCACCATCACCAGCAGACGCCCTTCGGTGGCCGCCGATCCGCCGCCGCTCACCGGAGCATCGACTACGGAGACCCCGCGCTCCCGCGCCTTGGCAGCCAGGTCGTGACACGTGTCCGGGTGCACCGTGCTGTGGATGGCGATCACGCCGCCGTCCTTCATCCCCTCGAGCACACCGTCCTCACCGGCGACCACCTCCTGGACATCGTCGTCGCTGACCACGCAGATACACACGAGATCGCTGGCCGCGCCCAGGTCGGCCGGGGAGTCGGCGAACGTCGCGGCGGTGTCGGCAAAGGGCACGAAAGCATCGGGACGGCGCGCCCACAGGGTGACGTCGTACCCCGCATGAATGATCCGGCGTGCCATGGGCGCACCCTGGCTACCGAGTCCGATGAATCCGACGCGCATCAGTGTTCCTCCGATTCGAGATTGGGAATCATGCGGCCACGACCTCTCGCGGCTGCGGTCGCCAGAACAGTGCGAGCAGTCCCGCCGTTGCTGCGACGCCCAGACCCAGTGCGGTGCCCCCACCGGCCCAGCCGGCGATGTCGATGCCTGCGACGGCATCGAGTGAGAACTTTCCCGGCCCGAGCATTGCCAACGCCAGAGCGGTCACCGACAGCACCAGGACGTACTCATAGCCTTCCTTGAAGACGAAGAACCCGTTGGGCCGGTGGGCGAGGATTCCCGCCACGAGCATCACCGAGATGACCGCCGCGCAGGCGAGCGGTGTGAGTAGGCCAATGACGAGAAGTAAGCCCGCGCCGATTTCGGTGACTACACTCAACCACGCCTGCAGCTTGCCCTCCCTCAGACCCAGTCCGCTGAACCAGCGGGCAGTCCCTTCGATACGGCCACCGCCGCGCCAATGGTTCAGCCCGTGCGCAACCATGGTCACTCCGACAACCAGTCTGACAAGTAGCAGTGCAACATCGACGGCGTGCATCAGTCATCCTTCCCTGTTGTGCTGTGTGTGCAGTGCTCGACGAAGGACAACACCTTCGCGTAGTAGTCCGGGGCTCCATGGCCGAGACTGAGGTTGTGCCCACTGCCGGCCTGTTCGTTGACGGTGACGCTGGGCGCAGCGGTGAACATGGCCGCGATATCTTGCAGCGCGGCGGAGTCGATTCGCCACACCTTCTCGAACTCCGCGGCTGTGAAGTGAACGGGCACTCGTATCCGCGCCGCGAGCGCCGGAAAGTCGATTCGCGCCCAGGTCGCCAGGACGCCTGACTCGTATCGGGGAGTCGATGAGGCGATAGGTGCGCCCCCGATCAGTTCGGTGGGGTACAGGCGGCTCGGTTGCCACAACAACTCGCGCACGGCCTCCGGTGGCGCCGGCTGATGAGGCGTGCCCAGGATTTCCGCCGCCACGGGCTGGTGTTCGCGACCGGTACCGGCAAGCTCGATACCCAATAAGTCGGTGCCTCGTTCGTCGGCGGCCATGCGGACTGCGAGCTCCGAACCGGCTGAATGCGCCCACACGAAGAGGCCGGCGCCGCGCGGGCGCGACCCGAGATGGTGGTCGATGGCCGCATAGGTGAGGTCGACGCGGCGTTCGTGGGGGGCGATCTCGGCCGCGAACGGTGCAGAAGTACCATAGCCCGGCCGATCGAGCGCGAGCACGGTATACCCGAGCGCAGACGCGAACCGCAACAACGACAGTTCAGGGTGACCCGGGCAGTCGTAGTAGGCCGAGTTCGTTGCTCCGCCGTGCAGCGCGACGATCACCGCGCGCGGATTCGGGGCCTCAGACAACAACGCCGACATCGGGATTCCGTCGATGTCGGCCACGCGCGCGCACGGCGTGGTGGTTTCAGGGCCGTCGAAGTCGGCGGGTAGCGAGAGATCGCGATCCGTGGTGGTCATGCATCCGTCCTGAGGAGCAGGGCACCGCCGGGGGAGAGGCCTCCGGTGGCGGTGACGGCGACGCGGGCGCCGGGAACCTGGCGTGCCCCGGCATCGCCGCGCAATTGGGTGACGGCTTCATGGATCAGTCCCATGCCGTGGGTGCGGCCGTGCGAGAGCTGACCACCGTGCGTGTTGAGGGGGAGCACGCCGTCCCGGGCGATATTCGTGCCGCCGTCGAGAAAGTCTTTCGCTTCACCGATGCCGCAGAACCCCAGGGCTTCTATCCAGGACAGGCAGTTGAACGTGAACCCGTCGTAGAGCTCGGCCACGTCTACATCGCGGGGGCTCATCGAAGTCCGCGACCACAGGTGGGCGGCGGGGCCGAGAACCTGAGGTTCGTGCGTCAGCGTGCTCTGATCCCATTCGATCCGCTCGACGATCTGGGTGCCGACGGCCTCGACGAGCACGGGCGGCCTCGCGAGATCGTGGGCGGCATCCACCGCCGAGACGATGACGGCAATCGAGCCGTCGCAGGGAACATCGCAGTCGTAGAGACCGAACGGTGTGGTGATCGTCCGGGCAGACAGGTAGTCGTCCATCGTCATCGGATCGCGGTACACAGCAGTGGGATTGAGCGCGGCATTGGCACGCTGGTTCAATGCGATCCATCCGAGAGTTTCCCGGGTGGTTCCATATCGGTGGAAGTGCCGCTGTGCGTTCTGGGCCAGCGTATGTGCTGCCGAGGTGGCCCCGAACGGCACCATCCAGCTGGGAGTACGGCCGGTGGCCGGTGGTGGGATCTCGCCGCGACGCATCTGCTCGCTGTAGGTCGCTTCCCAGAGGGTCCGGTAACACAGCACATGACGTGCCAGGCCACTGGCGACCGCGAGCATCGCGGCGATCACGGATCCGCCGGGACCGAAGGTTTCGATGCCTCCGTTGTGCCATGTCGGCCGGAGTCCGAGGGCTGCCTCGACTCCCGTCACGCCGCCCTCGCCGAAACCGCCGACCTGGCCGGCGCCGGGATAGCTTGCGAGGCCGTCGATATCGTCCATCGTGAGGCCGGCATCGGCCACGGCACGCTCGCAGGCCTGCAGTGTCAGCGCCATCGGCGACACCATCAGCCGTCGACCGATTTCCGACATACCGATGCCGGTCAGAGCTACCTTGTCCTCGAACTTTTCGCGCGTCACCATGGGGCGCACAAACTTCCTGATCTGGCTCGGACCGACTTCGTCCGTAGGCAGGGGAAGAGGCGCACGCCGTTCAGCCGCGGGCCGGAACAGTGGGAGCCACACATCCCCGTCCTGCTGGAAGATGACCTCCATCCGCATACCGAGTTCGAGCAGTGCAGGGTCGCACTCCACCACATTGGTCGTCAGGCGAACCCGCTGATCCTCGTCGATCGCGACCTGGGCCACCACGTAGGGTGCCGGCAACCCGGGCAGGCTGAAGCGGTGGTTGACCGTGAATCCGATGAGAGTCGCGGAACCGGACACCATCCGGACACCCACCTGATGGCTTCGGCAGTACCGGCAGATCGGTTGTGGCGGATGGATGAGAGCCGAGCACGACTCACACTCCTGCAGCCGCAGGCGGCCATCTGCACCGGACGTCCAGAAGAAACGGTTCTGCGGGGTGACCTGTGGGAGGGGACGGCCGGACTCTTCGGCCGCCTTCCCCCCTACCACCGAATCGACCACCCTGGAATCAGCCACGTGCTTGCGCATCCTTACCTCGTGCCGTGATCGGTTCGGCGAGTCCCTGCTCGTCGGTGATCAGTTGGAGCTTCTCGAGCGTGTCATCCAGGCCGGCGCCCAAGCGGGGGCCGGGAGTGAACGTCGCCAGAAGATGACGCATGCCCTGAATTACACCGATGGAGTCGTAGTGCACGGTGCCTTCCGGGTCGCAGCGGTAGTCGGGCATCCGGTCGAGCACGGCGACGAGCATCCGCTTGAACACGGTTCGCGCGACGTTGGATCCGATGCAACGGTGAATTCCCAGTCCAAAACTGAAGTGGCGGTTGCCCTTGCGCTCGAGATCGATCTGGTTCGGCTCCGGAAACAGCGATGAGTCGCGGTTGGCCATCGCCCAGGACAGCCAGAGGCGGTCGCCCTCCATCAACTGGAATCCGTCGTACTCGCAGTCGGCGGAGATCGTGCGCCCGTCGCCCGGTGCAGGGGCGAGGTAGCGCAGGGACTCCTCGGTCGCGGAGTTCAGCAGGGTGTCGCGTTCACGGCTGAGAGTGTCGCGCTCCTCGGGATGCTGAGACAGCCACTCGAGCGAGTCTTCGCTGTCGGCCGACGCATGGCCGTCGATGTCGCTCGGTTCGAAAACATCCGGCGCTGCCATCGCGCACAGTGTGTGCCCTTGGCAGCGTTCGGGGTCGACCTTCACCTCCACGTAATTCCTCCTGGTCGCAGGTGAATCCATCTCGAGCACAAACTGTTTCGATCCCGTCGAGCCGTGGTTCGGCCGCAGGTCAGGTGTGGTAGTCGTACCACTTGAGGTAGCCGCCACCATCGACACGCATCTGCATGCCGGTGACGTATCGGGCCTCGTCGGAGGCGAGGAACAGGACGGTGTTGCTGATGTCCTCGGGCTCGACGTAGGGGATCGGCATGGCCTGTTGAACCCCGAAAGCGGGCTCGGCGTCCGCCCGCGTCGGGTGTTCCAGATCTGGGCGGAACGATCGATACATCGGTTCGCTCTGCAGCATGTCGGTATTGCAGTTCGTCGGGTGCACGACGTTGGCACGGATGCCGCGCGGAGCGAGATGTGTCGCGAGTTCGTGGATGTACTGGGAAAGTGCACGCTTCGAGAAGACGTATGCGACTCCGCCGAGGTCCTTGCCGGGAACGTCCACCTTGCTCACATCCATGAGTGCGGCGGTCGAACCGGTTGCGATGATCGAGGCGCCGTCACCGAGGTGGGGCAACGCGACCTGGATAGCATTCATCGTCCCGATCAGGTTGGTGTCGACGACAGCACACCAGGCGTCGATTTGTGGTTCGCCTTTCATGCCTGCGACACCGGCCTGCGCGACCACGATGTCGAGCGATCCGAGTTCGGCGATGCCACGCTCCACCGCGGCCCTCAACTGGTCGACCTGCCGAACGTCGGCCTGGACGGCGACGATGCGCCGGCCGTGCTTCTCGACCAGGCGGACCGTCTCCTCGAGATCCTCCGGCGTCGCCATCGGATAGCCGATCGCCGCGATGTCGCTGCACAGGTCGACAGCGATGATGTCGGCCCCTTCTTCGGCCAATCGCACGGCGTGGCTGCGACCCTGGCCTCGTGCTGCTCCGGTGACGAACGCGACCTTGCCTTCAACACGTCTCACTGAGAGTTCCCTTCCTTGATAGGTGGCAGATCGGCTCGCGTCGGAAGGGGCGAGCGTCGTGCCTCAGGTATTACGACCGCCGTTGACGCCGAGAATCTGGCCGGTGATGTATCCGGCTTCCTCGGAGATGAGGAAGGAGCAAGCGGCGGCGATGTCCTCCGGTTGGCCGACGCGCCGGACCGGGGTCTTGCTGATGTGCTGGTCGATCGAGCCGCCGAGGAGGCCCTTCTCCTCGGACCGGCGCAGCATGGGTGTGTCGATGAAGCCGGGAGGCACAGCGTTCACCGTGATGCCGCTGGGCCCGTATTCCAGAGCCAGCGATTTGGTGAGCCCGTTGACCGCCGACTTTGCGGACACGTACGCCGACATGAACGGCTGGCCTGAGTGCGCACTGGACGACGAGATGTTGACGATGCGACCCCAGCCCGCATCGACCATGTCCGGGAGCACGGCTTGCACGCAGTGGAAGACGCCGTTCAGATTGACGTCGATCACTCGCTGCCAGTTGTCGAATGCGATGTTGCCGAACCGCTTGTACAGCTCGAGTCCTGCCCCGTTGACCAGAATTGTGATCGGCCCCAGCTCTTTTCGGACAGCGATGAGCGCGCTATCGATCTGTGCGCGGTCGGTCACGTCGACCTTGTACTCGAATGCGGATTCGGTGGGTGCGAGATCGAGTACGGCGACTTGGTAGCCGTCCTTGCGCAGGCGTTCGGCGATGGCCCGCCCGATGCCGGAGCTACCTCCAGTGACGACAGCTGTTCTCACGACCATGCCTCGTCGCCCGAGATCGTGGTGCGCCGCATGAGGCGTTCCGAGGACGGGTCGTACGGCAGCGCCCGGTGCAGCATTCCGGTGTTGTCCCAGATCACGACGTCACCAACCTTCCATTCATGGGTATAGGAGAAGCGTTCCTGGGTGGCCCAGCCCAGAAGTTCATCCAGCAATGCCCGGCTTTCCTCCGCCTGCATTCCGACGATGTGGTCAGCGGTGGCTCCGATGACGAGTGACTTTCGGCCGTCGCGGCGCGTCCAAACGAGCGAAGTTTCGTGTGTGGGAAGCTGCCGCCAGCGCGCCACCAACTCATCGGAAGGGTCGGGATGGACCAACCGCTGCGCGGCCTCGAAGCTGTGCACGACCCGAAGGCCCTCGTAGCGCTTGCGCTCGTGCTCGGGCAGATTCTCGTATGCCGCGTACGTGTTGGCGAATTCGGTTCCGCCACCGACCATCGCGACGTGCCGGGCGGTGAGCATGGTCGCCTTCGCAGGCACATCGCTGGTGGTGTCGTCGATGTGCCAGTAGAAGGTCCCCTTGAGGTACTCGGCGGACGGGGCCTTGGCCGGGTCCAGGGAGACCGTGAAGAGCTCCTCGCCCGCGGTTGCCATGCGCACCGTGCCGATCTTTCGGCTGAACGCCAGTTGCGCGTCGTCGTCGAGGTGCAGGCCACGGATGAGCAGCACGCCCCGCCACTTCAAGGCTTCCAGGCACCGGGCGATCACTGCCTCGTCGTCCAGGCTCTCGACGCCGGTGACTTCTACTCCGAGTGTCGGACCGATTGCCGTAGTCTGAATCACAAGAATCTCCCTTCCGTTTTCGAGAACCATACTCTCAGGCAACACAGTGCCGCAATGGGTCGATCACATGCCGGTGGAGTGTGGCCCCGATCTCAATTGGGGGTATCCCCGCGGCTCACATGTTGTTAGATTCTTTCCAATACCGCCGCACTATTCTCAAATGCGAGAATTTGATTTTCAGTTTCAGTGAGGAGAACGGATGTCATCTCAGGACACGGTGTCGGTCGCGAACGGCGGTCAGGGAGGCCGGGAGGCCGCGGCCGTGCTGGACGTCGACAAGCGCCTGCTGATCGATGGGCAGCTTGTTGCGACCGAGCGGACGTTCGCATCGATCAATCCAGCTACGGGTGACATCGTCGGATATGCGCCTGATGCCGGGGTCGCGGAAGCGGAAGCGAGTATCGCTGCAGCGCGGAGAGCCTTCGATACGACCAGCTGGTCTACCGACGTGGAGTTCAGGATCAAGTGTCTCGACCAGTTTCACCAGGCGCTTCTCGACAATCTCGAGGAGCTCCGCGAACTGACGATCGCTGATGTGGGCGCCACCGTCCAGCTCACCCGCGCCAACCAGCTGGAGGCCCCTATCGGGATCGTGCGCTACTACGCAGACCTCCTGCGCGAGTACCCGCTGAGCGAAGACCTCGGCGAAATCGACATTTCCGGACAGCGCCACAAGCGATGGGTGGAGAAGGAGGCGGCCGGCGTAGTCTCCGCGATCGTTGCGTACAACTACCCGACCCAGCTCGCGTTGGCCAAGATCGTTCCCGCGCTCGCTGCGGGATGCACAGTGGTGCTCAAGGCTGCGCCCGACACGCCGCTCGTCACGCTGGCCCTCGGCGAGATAATCGCGCAACACACCGACATTCCAGCGGGCGTCGTGAACGTCATCAGTTCCTCCGAGATCGCGCCCGGTGAGCTGATGACGACGCACCCCGACGTCGACGTGATCACCTTCACCGGGTCGACCCCGACCGGACGCCGCATCATGGCGGCGGCGGCGGACACGATGAAGAAAGTGTTCACGGAGCTCGGCGGAAAATCCGCAATGATCGTGCTCGAGGACGCCGATTTCGCGATGGCTGCGAAGTTCGCGGCCGGGACCGTCTGTTCGCACGCCGGCCAGGGGTGCGCTCTGACCACGCGGCTACTCGTGCCGCGAGCGCACCACGACGAGATCGCGAAGATGGTGGCGGCGATCATCCGCCGCATCCCGTTCGGCGATCCGACTGACCCTAAGAATTATATGGGCCCTCTGGTGAGTGGTCGTCAGCGCGAGAAGGTCGACGCGATGGTGCAGCGCGCGATCACTGATGGTGCCGAGTTGCTGTCGGGTGGCACGAAGCTCGATCCAGGTTTCTTCTATGAGCCCACGGTATTGGCGGGCGTCGACCCCAAGAGTGAGATCGCACAAGAGGAAGTGTTCGGACCGGTGCTCGCGATCATCCCGTTCGATGATGACGACGACGCCGTGCGAATCGCCAACGACTCGATCTATGGTCTGTCCGGCGCGGTGATGAGCGCGAGCGACGAACGTGCAATCGCGATAGCCCGGCGCATCCGTACCGGCACGATGGGTATCAACGGCGGGAATTACTTCGGTCCGGACGTCCCGTTCGGTGGTTACAAGCAGTCGGGTATCGGACGTGAATGCGGCCGAGAAGGACTGGAGGAGTTCCTCGAAACCAAGGCCTTCGCGGTCGTGGTGAAGCCGTGAAGCCGCTTGCGGGTATCCGTGTTCTCGAGGTCGCGATGTACGGCTTCGTGCCCTCAGCGGGTGCCGTGCTCGCCGACTGGGGCGCGGAGGTCATCAAGGTCGAGCACGCCGTCACCGGGGACCCGCAGAGGGGGCTCCGCCAGATCGGGCCCCTTCGGGTCGAGGGTGATCCCAATCCCAATGTCGAACATGCCAATCGCGGTAAGCGAAGTATCGGACTAGATATGGGCCGTCCGGAGGGCAAGGCGGTCCTCGACGACCTGGTCCGTCGGTCGGACGTCTTCCTGACCAGTTTCCTTCCCCAGGGTCGCACCAAATTCGGGATCGACGTGGACGACGTCCGCGCAGTGAATCCGAACATCATCTACGCGCGGGGCAGTGCCCTCGGTCCGCGTGGTATCGAGGCCGACAAAGGCGGTTACGACATGACCGCTTTCTGGGCAAGGGGCGGCATCGCCGCCACTCTCACACCTCCGGGGGTGGAAGGAATGATCAGTCCTCCGGGACCTGCCTTCGGCGACACCATTTCGGGGACGAATCTTGCTGGGGGTGTCGCAGCGGCGCTCCTGGCCCGCGAGCGCACGGGCACACCGTCGATCGTCGACGTCTCGCTGCTGAGCAGTGGCGTGTGGGCGATGGGACACGGCATTGCGTTGTCAGCTCATCTCGGCAAGGCCATGGTGGCACCTGTCCCTGGCGCCCACGGCGCGCCGACCAATCCGCTGTCGGGGATATACGCCACCGGCGACGGCCGCTACCTGGCATTCGTCATGCTGCAGCCCGCAAAGTATTGGGCAGATGTGTGTCGCCACATCGACCGCCCCGAACTCGCGGATGATCCGCGCTTCGCCGACGCCGCCCAGATCGCCGCCAACACCGACAAGGCTGTGGCGATTCTCGGGGAGGTGCTCGCCACCCGCACCCTCGCGGAGTGGACGCAGCGCTTCGCCACGCTGTCCGGTCCGTGGGGGCCGGTGCAGGATTCGCTCCAGGTGTCCGCCGACGCGCAGGTCCGCGCCAACGAATACCTGGTCGAGGCGGGCGAACTAGAACTTGCCGCTAACCCGGTGCAGTTCGACGTCGCTGCCCCCGAGCTTGGCCCGGGTCCCGAGTTCGCGGCCCACACCGACGAAATCCTGGCCGAGCTCGGGCTGGACTGGGATCGCATCATCGCGCTCAAAACGGCGGGCGCTGTTACCTAGATTGCTGGGAGTTCACATGTCATACATCACTTCGATAGGTACGTACCTGCCGTGCTGGGGGACGTCCGGACGCCGTGTGCCGGGTGACGACGAGGATGCGATCACCCTCGCTGTCGAAGCTGGTCGAGCCGCCCTCGACAGCGGCGGCTCGGTCGAGTGTGTCGTGCTCGTCAGCCGCGACCTGCCGTTGATGGAAAGTAGTAACGCTGCTGTGCTGCTCGCCGGCCTGGGGCTCGACCCTGAACTCGAGGTGACGGAGCGCCTCGGTGGTGCACCGGCGACGCTCGACGCCCTGGGCTCGGCCCGTCCGCGCACGCTGGTCATAGGTGTGGACATCGATGCCGCCGGAGCGGCAGCGGCGCTAACCGGGGAGCGTGGACTGCAGGTCCGCACCGCCGCGCGTATCGCCCGCAGCCTGCCGGTCCGGACCCGCACCGCGAACGGTCTGGTACACGACTACGGTGACCCGCGCCTACTGAAGGAGCGCGGCTTCCTGGCTTCACTGGCAGCGGCGTGGGTGGACACTCCGGTCGCGGTGGCAGGTGTCGAGGAGAAGCAGGCTGCGGCTCTGTGTGCGGGCCCTCCACTGCCACTACCGACAACTGGAGCGAGTTCCGGACTGTTCGCGCTCGCTGCGATGGTGGAGTCGGGGTCTACCGGCCCGCTCGTCGGGGTGGAGCAGGCTAGCCTCTCCGGCATCACGGTCGCCGACGGTGCGGCGCAGATCAACCGTAGGGAACCGCGAGCGCGTGCCAAGCCGGAGTGTGCGTACATCCCCAGTGCGGACATCCCGATCTCCCTCGCCGCCTACGAGAGGGCATTCGAGGCGAAAGTCCGATGGGAAGCCGGAAAATACTCCGACAGTGACGAGCTGGACTTTCCGCCCCGATACCGCGTCGACCGTGATGGAACGCTCAGGACCGACTACTCCTTCGTGCCCCTGCCCCGCACTGGAACCGTCTATACCGAGGTGACCGTGCACGTACCGGTACCGGGTCTCCGGACCCCGTACTCGCTGGTGATCGTCGAACTCGACGACGTGGGCGTTCGCGCGTTGGCGAAGGTAACCGGTACCGAGCCCGGCACCGTCGACATCGGCGATCGCGGTCGTATGGTGCTCCGCCGGGTTGCCGTGCGGTCCGGGGTTCCGGACTACGGCTACGCATTCGAACCCGAACCCACGTCGGATCGCGCACTGGAGGCGGCAGCATGAGAAACGTTGCGATCGTCGGCGCCGGTATGACGCCGTTCGCCGAACATTTCACTTTGGGAATCAAGGATCTGTTGCCGATGGCGTTCGCGGAATGTGCCGGCAGCATCGATAAAGGGCTGGACAAGTCCGATTTGCAGGCCGCGTGGTTCGGCTCGATGGGCACCACGGACGGATTCCCGTCCGGAATTCTGGCCGACACGCTCGACATCTCCGACATTCCGGTGACACGGGTTGAGAACTCCTGTGCCACAGGTCATGACGCAATCCGAAACGCCTTGTTCGGGATTGCCTCTGGAGCGTTCGACGTGGCACTCGTCATGGGCGCCGACAAGCTCCGCGAAACCGCGTCGAAGGACATGCTCTGGGAGTGGGAGGCGATGACGCGCGACATGGCCTGGGACTACCCCCTGGGCCTCGTCGCACCGGCAGGCTTCGCTCTCCATGTCCGCCGGTATCTGCACGAGTCACCCGCCACCCGCGAGCACATGGCGATGGTGGCGGTGAAGAACCACCACCATGCCATCAATAACCCGAAGGCACGGCAGCGTTTCGAGATCACCGTCGAGGAGGTTTTGAACGCGCCGACGGTGGTGACGCCCTTCGGGCTCTATGATTGCGCCCCGCAAAGCGATGGAGCTGCGGCACTCGTGCTCGTATCCGAAGACGTGGTTGACCGATTCACCGATCGCCCGGTATGGGTTCGCGGCGTCGGCTCTGGCCTCGATTCTGTGATGGCCCAACACAAACGGGACATGACGTCGTTTCCGTCGACGGTGCGGGCTGCGAAGCAGGCCTTCGCGATGGCGCGACTGTCTCCATCAGACATCGACGTCGCGGAGGTGCACGACTTCTTCACGGGCATCGAACTCATCAGCTACGAGGACCTCGGATTCGCGGACCGGTTGGAAGGCTTCAAACTCCTCGAGGCGGGCGTCACCAGCGTCGGCGGATCGCTACCGGTGAACCCCAGTGGCGGGCTGATCGCCAAGGGACATCCTCCGGGCGCAACCGGTGTCGCACAGTGTGTGGAGTTGTTCGAACAGCTGCGCGGCAGCTCGGTCAACCAGGTGGACGGAGCACGGATCGGACTGGCACACACCGTCGGAGGTCCGACAGCGGTATCGGCCGTCACAATTCTCGAGGGTCCCGGAGGAACCAACCGATGACAGAAACGCTGTCAGATACCAGCTCGATCGAGGATGCTCACCGCACCCTCTTCGACGCGGGCCTCGTCGTTCGCAGGGAGGTGCTCGGAGAAGACTACGTCAACGCTGCACTCGCCCACAGTGCGGGCTCCGACGGTGAACCCCTGCAGGAATATGTCAGTGAAACCGTGTGGGGCTCGGTGTGGACCCGGCCCGGCCTGGACCGTCGCAGCCGAAGTCTGATCACTCTCGGGATGCTCGTGGCACTCAACCAGCCGCAGGAGCTCGCCGTACACGTTCGTGCAGGACTCCGTAACGGTGTGACCCGCGAGGAGGTCGTGGAAGCCGTCATTCACGGCACCGCCTATGCCGGTGTGCCTGCGGGAGTCGCAGCGATGCGCGTCGTCCAGGAAGCATTGAACGCCCATCTCGGTCCGTTGAATGCCGAAGAGGAGGTGTACGCAGCGAGAATTCCGCTGCCACACAGCAAGGTGGGCTTCGTCGGGCTCGGGGCAATGGGCAGTCCGATCGCACGCAACCTCGTCGGCGCCGGACAGCCGATCGTCGTGCACGATGCCGACCCGGAGGCCCGCCAACGATTCATCGACGACAATCCCACCGCTATCGGTGCAGAGGCCACCACCGAGCTGGCGGACTGCGACATTGTCGTCCTCGTCCTGCCCAACAGCGACATCGTCGACCAGGTCGTACTCGCTGACGGGGGCTTGCTTTCCTGCCTGAAGCCGGGGAGCATCCTCGTCGACATGGGATCGAGCGTTCCCGCCCGCACCCAGGCGATCGAGAAGGCGGCGGCACTCCGAGGAATCGATGTCGTCGACGCTCCCGTCAGTGGTGGGGTAGCGCGCGCGAGAAACGCGGACCTCGCTGTGATGGTCGGAGGCGACCAGTCGGCGATCGACACCGTACTGCCGTTGCTCGAATCGACGGGTCGACAGATCATCCATGTCGGCCCGGTCGGGTCGGGGCACGCTGCGAAGGCACTCAACAACCTCCTCGCCGCCAACGGTTTGATGGCCGCCGGCGAGGCACTTCTGGTCGGACGGAAGTTCGGTATCGATCCCGCGACACTGCTGTCCGTGATCAACGCCGGCAGCGGTCGAAATCAGGCAACGGAGACCAAGTACGAGAACTTCGTCCTCTCCCGAAGTTTCGCGTCGGGATTCAGCGCCCAGTTGATGCGCAAGGACATCGGAATTGCCCTCGATCTGGCGCGGCAGCTCGATGCCTCCACCGTCCTCGGTGACGCGCTGGGTCGCGTGTGGGGAGAAGCGGTCGAGGATCTCGATCCGGCAGCCGACCAAACGGAAGTAGTGCGTTATCTTGAAAAGCTCAGCGCGGCAACGCTGGACGAGAACGCCCTCCCTTCCCTGTCCGAAAGGTGAGTTCCATGGTTCTCGCGGTTACGAAGCGGGTCGGCCGCAGCGTGTTAGTGGTTTTGTTGGTGACGGTTGCGGTGGTGGCTTTGCTGGGTTTGGCGCCGGGGTCGGTGGCGGAGGTGATTTTGGGGGAGAACGCGACCCCGGATGCGGTGGCGGCGATGAATGCGCAGCTCGGTCTGGATGTTCCGTTGTGGTCGCAGTATCTGTCGTGGATTTCCGATGCGGTGCAGGGCGACTTGGGGACGTCGCCGTTGACGGGGCAGTCGGTTCGCGAGGCGATCGTGGAGCGGTTGCCGGTGACGTTGCAGCTCGCGGCGATGGGCTTGACGATCGCGTTGGCGGTGGCGTTGATCATGGGGGTGGTGTCGGCGTCGCGGCCGGGTAGTGCCCTGGATCGGGGTAGCAGTGCGGTCTCCTCGGTGTTCTTGTCGGTGCCGGCGTTTATCGCCGGGCCGGTGTTGATCTACTTCTTCGCGATTCAGTTGCAGTGGTTCCCGGTGATGGGGTGGTCGCAGATCAGTGAGGGGCTGGGGCCGAATCTGCGGGGGGCGTTGCTGCCGGCGGTGGCGATCGCGTTGACGGAGATCGCGTCGTTTCATCGGTTGCTGCGTACTGATCTGATCGGAACGTTGCGGGAGGACTTCATCGCCTCGGCGCGGGCGAAGGGGATGCCGGGTGGATATGTGATGTTCCGGCACGCGTTGCGCCCCTCGTCGTTCTCTTTGATCACGGTGGCGGGGATCAATTTGGGGCGATTGATCGGAGGGACCGTCATTGTCGAGACCTTGTTCGGGTTGCCGGGTTTGGGGCAGTTGGTGGCGTCGTCGATCACCTCGCGTGACGTGATCATGGTGCAGGGGATCGTGGTGTTCATCGCGGTGGTGTATGTGGGGGTCAACACGGTGGTGGATCTGAGTTACTCAGTGATCGACCCGCGGGTACGGAAGGTGGCCGGAGCATGACCGAGGTGGCAGTAACTCAGAGAGCGCTCCCCGAGACCGGTACTTCCGGTACGGCGGCGGTCGCGTTGCCGGTGGTTCCGGTGGTGCGCAGGCGCCGGTCGGTGCTGGTGTATCTGTCGGTGCTGTGGTTGGTGGTGTTGATCGCGGCGGCGGTGGCGGCGAACGTGTTGCCGTTGGCCCCGTATGCGATTCCGGTGGCGGCACCGCGGTTGGGCCCGCAGTTCGGTTCGCTGGATCTGTTGCTGGGTACGGATACGTTGGGTCGGTCGATGCTCTCGCGGATCGTCTATGGCGCCCGGGTGTCGTTGGTGGTGGGAACGGTGGCGGGTGTGGTGGGCTTCGTGATCGGGTCGTTGATCGGGTTGCTCGCAGGATATTTCGGTAAGCGTCTCGATGCGGGGGTGTCGTTGGTGGCCGACGCGATGCTGGCGTTCCCGCCGCTGATCCTGTTGCTCGCGTTGGCATCGATTCTCAAGCCGAGCGTGTCGACGATACTGCTGGGTCTGACGTTGCTGGTGATTCCGTCGTTCATTCGGTTGTCGCGGGCGAACACGATGTCGTGGGCGTCGCGGGAGTTCGTGCGGGCGGCCCGCAATATCGGTGCCGGGCATTGCCGGATTCTGTTTCGGGAGATTCTGCCGAATCTGTTGGCTCCGTTGGCGGCGTTCCTGCCGATCGTGATGGCCGCGATGATCGTGGCGGAAGGATCGTTGAGTTTCCTGGGTTTGGGAATCCCGCCGCCGCAACCGAGTTGGGGAGGAATGATCAACGATGGCAAGGACGCGATCGCCACGTCGCCACATCTGGTGTTCGTTCCCGCGTTGGTCATCTTCTTCACCGTCTTCGCGTTGAACCAGGTCGGTGATCACCTGCGTACCAGGTTCGACCGGACCCTGCACGACTGAACCGACACGGTTCGTCACCACAGTAATTCCGCACCACAAGTTTCCCGCACTCCCCGAGAGGTTCACGATGTTTCGATCCAGACGTACTCTGACCGCGGTCGCCGCGGCATGCGCCGCAGCGCTGCTCCTGAGTGCCTGCGGTGGCACCAGTTCAGGCACCGGAGGTCAATCCGAGGGCGGGGTACCCGCCGCCGGCGGTGTGGCTCGCGTCCTGCAAACCGGCGAGCCACGGAATCTCGACCCCGCCACCCTGTCCAACGCCTGGCCACACCAGCCGGTGCTCGGCAACGCTCTGTACGGGACTTTGATGATCAACAATCTCGAGACGTTCGAGCTCGATTACAAGATGGCCACCGGATTCACCACCACAGACGGAGGAGCCACCTTCACCCTCACCCTGCAACCAGGTCTGACGTTCACCGACAACACTCCGCTCGACGCCGCCGCGGTCAAGTTCAACTGGGACCGCCTGCGTGATCCCGCGCTGGGTTCGACGACCATCCGCCAGGCCGTCCAGATCGCGTCCTCGGACGTTGTCGATCCCACCACCCTGAAAATCACGATGGCGGCTCCTAATCCGCATTTCGGTCAATCCCTGGTCGCCGGTGCCCTGAACTGGATTGCATCCCCCACCGCCCTGCAGAAGGGACAAGCGGCATTCGACGAGAACCCCGTCGGCGCCGGTCCGTTCACCCTGGTGGAGTGGATTCGTCAGGACAAGATCGAGCTTGAAAAGAACCCCGGATACTGGGATGCGCCGAAGCCGTATCTTGACGGCCTGACCATCAAGACGGTGAGCGACAGCAATCAGCGCCTCAATACCATGGTGACGGGTGGGTCCGACCTTGCTTCGGAATCGAGCTGGGCGAACCTGAACAAGATGAAAGCGGCTGGCTTGTCGACCGAGGTTGTGCCGACCGGTGGTGGTCAGTTCGTCGCCATGAACGTCCGCCGTGCTCCGTTCGATGATGTGCGGGCGCGCCGGGCGATCGCGCTGGCGGTCGACAGGGATGCGCTGAACACGATTGTCTACAACGGCGAGGGTGTGGTTCCCAAGACCCTGTTCGAGGAGTCCTCGCCGTACTACGCCGATATTCCGTTTCCTACGCCGAACAAAGAAGAGGCGCAGGAATTGTTCGACGAACTGGCCGCCGAGGGCAAGCCGGTCTCGTTCACCTTCCTTTCGTACCCGACGACCGAAAGTAAGACGCTCGCGGAAGGTTTGCAGGCTCAACTGAGTGCCTTCGACAATGTCGAGGCGAAGGTCGAGGTGGTGGATTTCGGAGTTGCTGTAGCCCGAGCCGGCGCCCGGGACTTTGACATGGTCATCTCTTCTGCCGTGGTGCAAGACCCGGATTTTGGGCTGTGGACGGCATTCCACGGTGCGTCGCCTGGCAACTTCGTGGGGATCAACGATCCCGAACTCAGCGAGGCGCTGGACGCCGGTCGTACTGCGCAGTCGGTGGATGAGCGCAAGAAGGCGTACGAGACGGTGCAGAGACGGTTGGTCGACCTGAATCCAGGTCTCTGGTATGTCCGGTCAGCTCCCGCGGTCGCCGCAGCGAAGAACCTGAAGGGTATCGCCATCTACACCCTGGGTTCACCGTTGCCCGAAGAGCTTTGGATGAACAAGTAGCGGACAGCTGTGAAAGGGCCGGATCGTCATGAACACTCAGTCGTTGCTCGAAGTGAAGGATCTGCGTGCCTACATCGGCACACCCCGCGGGACGGTGCGCGCGGTGGACGACGTGTCGTTCACGGTGGACGCGGGAGAGGCACTGGGCATCGTCGGTGAGTCCGGCTCCGGCAAATCCGTGTTGGCGCGGGCCGTCATGGGGTTGATGCCACCGCGCTCGGCCCGTTCCGGTGCGGTGACCTTCCAGGGCCGGGACCTGCTGGCGCTGAGCAAGAAGGACAAGCTCGACGTCTGGGGCAAGCAGATCGCCATGGTCTTCCAAGACCCCGGCCGATCCCTGAACCCGGTGGTGCGGGTGGAGCGTCAACTCACCGAAGGGATGCGCAGGCATTTGGGCATCACCCGCACCGATGCACGCGGCCGGGCCCTCGACCTCCTGAGGGAGGTCGGGGTGCCCGACCCGGAACGACGGCTCCGCAACTACCCGCACGAAATGTCCGGCGGTATGCGCCAGCGGGTGATGATCGCCATCGCCCTGGCGTGCGAACCGGACCTGCTCATCGCGGACGAGCCGACCACCGCCCTGGACGTGACGATCCAGCGGCAGATCCTCGACCTGCTACGCCGGATTCAGCGCGAGCGCGGCATGGCGATGATCCTGATCAGCCACGATCTCGCCGTCGTCGCCGGCCGCACCGACCGCGTCTCGGTGATGTATGCGGGCCGGCTCGCCGAGATCGGGTCGACCCGGGAGATCTTCGACGAGCCCCGGCACCGCTACACACAGGCGTTGCTCGCCGCCACCCCCACCATCGACCATCAACGTCACGCACCGCTGCGACTGATCGCCGGTTCACTGCCCGATCCCACACAGCCACCGGACGGGTGCCGGTTCGCACCGCGCTGTGACCATGCCGACGAGCAATGCCGAAGCCCCGGTCCGGACCTGCAGTCCGTGGGCGTGGACCATCATGTGTTCTGTGTGCACCCGGTTGCCGCCCCGGCATCCGTATCTACCGGAGGTGGAAATCATGGCCGGTAGCGGCAGCGCTCACCTGCGTGGCGAGCAGGCCCTGCTCAGCGTGCAGGATCTCGTCGTGGAGTACCCGACTGGCGCGGGCACCGTGCAGGCAGTGTCGAAGATCAGCTTCGACGTGCTCCCCGGAGAAACCCTCGGCATCGTCGGCGAGTCCGGATGCGGCAAGTCCACCACGGGACGGGCCGTCCTGCGACTCGACCGCGTCACCGCCGGACGCATCCGATTCGGTGAGGATTGGATCGAGGAAGTGGACGAGAAACGCATGCGCTCGCTACGACGCGACATGCAGATGATCTTCCAGGACCCGGTCGGCTCGCTCAACCCACGCCGATCCGTCAAGGACATTGTGGTCGAGGGGCTAGCGGTGGCCGGCGCGCCGGCGTCCCAGCGTGCCACCACCTCCGCGGCAGTCCTCGAACAGGTCGGCCTGGCCGGGAACAGGTTCGCCGACATGCTGCCCCGTCAGCTGTCGGGTGGACAGGCGCAGCGAGTTGCCATCGCCAGAGCCTTAGCGCTCAGCCCCCGGCTTCTGATCTGCGATGAACCGGTTTCCGCGCTCGACGTGTCCGTCCAGGCCCAGATTCTCAACCTGATCGAGGAACTGAAGGCCGAGTTCGACCTGACTGTCGTCTTCATCGCTCACGACCTCGGCGTCGTGCGCACCGTCAGCGACAAGGTGATGGTCATGTATCTCGGCAAGGTCTGCGAGTTTGGTGACTCGATCGAAGTCTACGACGATCCCGCGCATCCCTACACTCGTGCGCTCCTCGACTCGGTGCCGCTGACCGACCCAGAGAAGGCGTTTGCCGGTCCGGCGTTAGAAGGAGACGTGCCCTCGCCCCTGGCTCCGCCGACAGGCTGCCGGTTCCGTACCCGTTGCCCGCACGCGCAGGAACGATGCGAGACAGAGGAACCCGAGGTACATGAAGTGCGACCCGGCCAATTCGTCGCCTGCCACTATCCGCTACCTCCGCGGGCACCGACAAAGTAGCTTGCGCTGAAGTGACGTGCCTCCGGCACCTGCGTTGATCACCGGGTGCCGCGCGTGGCCAGGCGTGGCGCAAGCCGAATCGGCTGGTGGACGCTGTCGGGCACGGTCGACAGCGTCTGGTTCGGCCCACCTAAAGAACACTTAAAGACGCGAAGTAGTTGTTCTACCGGGGTGTAGCCACCGGAGACGCCGTAGAGGTGCTGGTTGCGGTGCCCGCGTGTCCGTAACCGTGTGTCTTCGGGTCTCATGGCGGTAGCGATATCATCGGGGAGACGCCGGGTGAGGTGAGTGCGGT
>Ga0247825_10000900_pt1 | contig 19297 bp, 18 predicted proteins | sample 13C_Vanillin_Day_FD_194413 | JGI IMG/M metagenome (GOLD analysis project Ga0247825, IMG submission 194413) | Soil microbial communities from agricultural site in Penn Yan, New York, United States - 13C_Vanillin_Day48 | ecosystem: Environmental > Terrestrial > Soil > Agricultural land | place...
ACGGAGCCGAAGCTGGCCGCCTTCTCACTGGAGGGCGTGCGCGTGCTGTGGGCCCGCCGGCACGGCAACAAGCTGCGAACCGGGCACCTCCGGGGCAATCGCTTCAAGCTGCGCCTACGGGGCGTGAAGGATCCCGGCGCGGCGCGCGAGACCTTGTCCCAGCTGGTGGCGCGAGGCGTGCCCAACTACTTCGGAGAGCAACGCTTCGGGCGCGCGCGCGACAACGCGGACCGGGGCAAGGTGCTCCTCCTGGGCCAGCGGCTGCCCCAACGGCCCGACCGCTTCCAGCGCAAGCTGTACCTCTCCGCCTTTCAGTCCCACCTCTTCAACCGAGCCCTGGCCGAGCGCCTGCGCGCGGGCACCTTCGATCGGGCGCTCCTGGGAGACGTGCTGCGCAAGGAGGACACCGGGGGCCTCTTCGTCTGCGAGGCGCCCGAGGTGGACAACCCACGCGTGGCCGCCTTCGAGGTAAGCCCCGCCGGGCCCATGTTCGGCCCGAAGATGACGCCCGCGGCGCACGGCGTAGCTCAGGCCGAGTCAGCGCTGCTCACCGCGGAGGGCATGACGCTCTCGGACTTCGCGCGAGGCGGAGGAGAGACGGAGGGCACGCGCCGGCCCTACCGCGTCCGGATTGGCAACCCCGAGCTCACGCCCGAAGGAGAGGACCTGCTGCTCTCCTTCGAGCTGCCTAGGGGCGCCTACGCCACCGAGGTCCTCGCCGAGCTGCTCAAGGACGGGTGAGCCGCGGACCCCGCTCCCTTACGGCGTGGGAGCGGGAGGCGGGGGGTTCTGGTCGTCGACGATGTTGAACTCGGTCCGCCGGTTCTGAGAGCGGCCTACCTTCGTCGCGTTGGACGCGATCGGCTTCGCCTCGCCGAAGCCCACCGCCTCTAGCCGGCCTGGATCAATGCCCAGCTTGATGAGCTGCGCCATCACCGAGTCCGCGCGCTTCTGCGACAGCTTCAGGTTCGTCGTGTCGTTGCCGACCGAGTCCGTGTGGCCCTCGATGCGCACCTTCTTGATCGCCGGCGTGTCCTTCAGCACCTGGGCCACGTCCGCCAGAATCGCGAGGCTCTCCTTGCCGATGATCTTCGTCGAGCCGGTGGCGAAATTGATCTGCTTCTTGATCTCGATCCGGTCCTTCTTGACGACGACCATCTTGTACTTCTTGGCGCAGCCCTTCTCCTCCTGAACACCGGGCTCCTCGGGGCAGGCGTCCAGCCGGTCGGGGATGCCATCCCGATCCTTGTCCAGATCCGGGCAGCCACCGTTCTCCGTGGGGCCCATGTCGGCCGGGCACTTGTCCAAGCGGTCGGGGATGCCGTCCTTGTCCAGGTCAGTATCCGGGCAGCCGTTGTTCTCCGTGGGGCCTGCCTCGGCCGGGCACTTGTCCAGCCGGTCCGCGATGTTGTCCTTGTCCTTATCGGTGTCCGGGCAGCCGGCGTTCTCGGGCAGGCCCGCCTCGGTCGCGCACTTGTCCTGGCCGTCCGGGATGCCGTCGTTGTCGTTGTCCAGATCCGGGCAGCCGTCGTCGTCCTTGAAGTTGTCCTTGTCCTCGGGCTCGTCCTGGCACTTGTCCTGCGGATCGTTGATGCCGTCGCCGTCCTTGTCGACGATGGGGCAGCCCAGGTTCTGGATCGGGCCCACGTCGTTCGGGCACTTGTCCGCGGTGTCGACGATGCCGTCGTTGTCGTTGTCCAGCTCGGGGCAGCCGTCATCATCCTTGAAGGCGTCGTGGTCCTCGGACTGATCCGGGCACTTGTCCTGCTTGTCGACGATGCCGTCGTCATCCCGGTCCTTCGGCTTCTCCTCCGGGCAGCCGGCGTTGTCCGTGAGGCCTGGGATGAGCGGGCACTTGTCCGCCGTGTCGTTCACCCCGTCCTTGTCGTTGTCCAACTCGGGGCAACCGTCCTGATCCTCGAAGTTGTCCTTGTCCTCGGCCTGGCCCTGGCAGGGATCGTCCTTGTCGAGGATGCCGTCCCCGTCGGTGTCCGTCTCCTCGATGCGCACCACCACCTGCTGCTGCTGTGGCTGCTGAGGCTGCTCGGGCGGCTTCACCGGCGTCTGCACCTCCGGCGGCTTGCCCTGCTCGGGCTTCTCGCGGACCACCACCTGCTTGGGGCCGCAGTCCCTGGACAGCTCCAGCGCGCGCTTGATGGCCACGTCCGCCGTGCGGATGTGCTCGGAGGCGCGGAAGCTGCTGCCCTGGCTCAGCTCACCACGGGCAAAGTCCAGGTTGGCCTCGGCGGTGGCCAGCTCCACGGGGGCGCAGCGCAGGGCTCCGCTGCGGCGGGCGCGCTCCACATCCGCTTGGATGACCTCCGAGTCCGCGCGGATCTTCGAACCGCTGACACAGGCAGTGCAGGCAAGGAGCAGCGCAGAGGCGAGGAATCGCTTCATCGGAAGGGCGCTCACACGTCAGGGGGTGGAACGGGGACTGTCGCTGGAGGTGGGCTCGGAGCCCGCATTGGCCATGGCCCTCTCACGGGCCTCGTTGGCGAACTTGGACGCCTTCACGGCGAAGTCCACACCCGCCTGGTAGTCCGAGGTGGACACCTCCTCGCGCGCCTTGTGGATGTAGAGGTTGGCGGCGGTCCACTCGTAGGGAGCCAGCTTCTCGGCGCCCGCGGTGCGCGCCGCCTGGATCTGCACCTCGGCGTCGAGGATGTTGGCGGTGGAGCGCACCGGACCGCACCCGGCGAGGGCGCCCGCCAATGCCACCAGTACCGTCAGCTTCTTCATGGTGAGGCCTCGGAAGAGGGCTGGAAGACGAATGTTCAGGTCGTATCAATCGAGTCCAGAGGGGTCAAGAATCGGGCACATCCACGAAGGTGGCAGGCTGCCCTGGCCGGAGTTTTGACAGGCCGGCGTAGCCCTTGTCATCGTTCTGACACCGTGCGCATGCCCTTCCGTTCCCTTGGCCTGGCCCTTGTCCTGATCGCTCCCCTAGCGCTGGCGATCCCTCCCTCGGCCCGGAAGAAGGGCCGCACCCGGGCGGAGGTGGACGAGCAAGTCTCCCTGTTGCTCCGGGGAGGCTCGGTGCCCAGCAGCATCTCCCGCCTGCGCTACCTCGGCGAGCGTGAGTATGCGGCCGAGGCGCTCATGCAGGCTTTCCGCAAGGTGCTGGACGAGCGCACCCGCCGTAACGTCACCGCCGTGCTGGCCGGGCTGGAGGCCCGTGGTGCGGAGTCCTTCCTGGTGCGCCTGGCGACAGATGGGGACAGCACGGTGCGCATGTATGCCGCGCAGGGACTGGGCAAGCTGCACAGCCGTCAAGTGCAGGTGCTGGTGCCACTGCTGGAGGACAAGAGTCTGGGGGTGCGCAAGGAGGCCGCCCGGGCGCTGGGCGCCTCACGCAACCCCACCATGGGCAAGCTGTTGATCTCCGCGGCCAGGCGCGAGCCGGAGCTGGAGGTGCGCGCCGAGCTGCTCCAGGCGGCGGGCGAGGCCGGGGATGCGAAGCAGGCCCCAGTGCTCAAGGAGTTCCTCACCAGCGACTCGGAGATCACCCGCTTCGCGGCGGCCAAGGGGCTGTGCCGGCTGGGCGCGCAGGAGGGCTTCGCCTTCGCCGACAAGCTGATCGCCTCGGAGGACCGCTTCGTGCGCCGTCAGGGGCTGGTGCTGTACGAGGGGGTACCCGCGAAGAAGGCCTCGGGCAGGCTCGCTCCGCTGCTCAAGGACGCCGACAAGACGCTCGCCGCGGGGGCCGCTCGGATCCTCTACCAGGGTGGGGACAAGAAGATGCTCGACTGGCTGGTGCTTGCCTCGTTCCAGGCCGAAGGCGAGGAGAAGCTCGCCTATGAGAAGGAGCTGGAGACGCTGCACCTGGCGGATGATCAGCGCAAGGCCATCCTGCGCAAGACAGGGATGGTGAAGTGATGGGGCTGGCGGGCACGCTCACCGTGGCGCTGCTGCTGGCGCAGGCGCCCACCGCTCCCGCACCCGGGGGCTGGGCCGCCCTGTCATCCGAGGAGCGCGCGGCGATCTTGAAGGCCGCCGAGCCCGGGGCCTCGCTCCACCAGCGGCTGCTGGGCGTGAGCGCGAAGTTCCTCGGGACGCCCTACCTGGCCTCTCCCCTGGGGGAGGGCAGTGGGGTGGATCCGGATCCGACGTTCCGGATGGACGCCGTGGACTGTCTCACCTTCGTGGAGGAGACGCTGGCGCTCAGCCTGGCGCGCCAGGACGACGAGGTGCCCACGCTGCTCGAGCGCCTCCGGTACGCGAACACCCCCGTGTACGAGGACCGCAACCACCTCATGGAGGCCCAGTGGCTGCCCAACAACATCCGCAAAGGCTTCCTGGTGGATGTCACGCGGCGCTACGGCGGCGAGGACACCGTCCAGGTCCAGAAGACCCTCACCGCGCGCACCTGGACGTCTCGCTCCTCTCAGGAGCTGAAGCTCCCCAAGGAGCGGCAGCTCACGGGCACCTTCACGCTGAACATCATCCCCCTGGATCGCGTCCTGGCGCACGCGCGACAGCTCCCCTCGGGCACCATCATGGTGATCGTCCGGGACGATCTGCCGCTCAAGGCCACCCGCATCACCCACCTGGGGTTCGTGCTGCAGAAGGGCAAGCGCACCTGGTTGCGGCATGCGGCACGCAACGGCTACGCCCGCGTCGTCGACGAGGACCTGGAGACGTTCCTCGCGCGCAACTCGCGGTACACGAAGTGGAAGGTGACCGGCGTGAGCCTCTTCGAGGCCCGCCAGCCTCCGGCCTCTGGAGGGAGCGCCAGCGTCAGCTCCCCCTGAGGCCGCCGCTCAGCTCGGCGTGCCGGTAGCGCCCGCCTGCTCGGTCTCCCGCACCTCTTCCTCGGCGGCCTGGACGGCCTCGGCTTCCGTGGCTTCAAGCTTCGCCTTCTCCTGGGCCAGCAGCTCGGTGGCTCGCGCGGCGTGCTCATCGGGGACGAGGATCTCCCACCAGGGGTGCGGCACGCCTGTGGTGAGCACGTCCACCGTGCCCCCCCGGCGCGGCCGGGAGAAGACGGGGATGTGTTCAGCCTCCAACACACGGACGAAGGCTTCCGAGGTGAGAGGGTCTTCGGCGGTACCCACGCGGACGAACTCACGGGTGTCGCGCTCATGGGGCAGTGGGAGCCCCCGGCGGCGCATCTCCGCAGCGTCCACCAGCTGACTGCCGGGGCAGTCCGCACACTCCGTCACGTGGTCCTGGTACTCCGAGCCGCACTCGACGCAGTATTTCATGCACCCTCCCTCCCCAAGATACTGGGGCTGGCCCTCGAAATTAGCACGGGGGGGTCAGTGACGCGCGGCCTCCCCGAGACTTTCGACGGCCGCGGCCAGCCGCTCCACGTCAATGGGCTTGCGCAGCACCACGTCACAGTACTCAGCGCCCTCCACCTGTGCGTAGCCGGACACAAGGATGACCCGGGCCTCCGGATGAAGCGACTTCACTCGCTGGGCCAGCGCCGTGCCGCACAAGCCCGGCAGGGACTCGTCCGTGACGATGACATCCGGTTGGTCCGCCTCGAAGGCTGCCAGCCCGGCAAGCCCATCGCCTGCCGTGCGGACCTCGAAGTCGGCCTCCAGGATCTCCGCCAGCAGCTCCCGGCTATCGCCATCGTCCTCGATCAGCAGCACCTTGATGCGGTCCATACCCGTGTCCATGCGCCTGGGGAACCCACGTGTCCGCACGAAACGTCCATGCCGCGGCGAACGCTCCGCTTCATGGCCGCAAGGCAGGCAGGGGAGCGGGGAATGTCCCCCTCACCAGCCGGGACAAGGCTGCCCATCTTTGGGGCTGGAGGTGATGCCATGAAAGTGTTGATGCGGGGCGTGCACCTGTCCCTGACGGACGGGCTGAAGGTTTATGTGCAGGAGCACCTGGTGGACCACATCGAGCGCCTGTGCGACGACCAGGAGGCATCGGAGATCGATATCTCGCTCGTGGACACCAACGGCCCCAAGGGCGGGCTGGACAAGGAGTGCCGGGTGACGGTGCGGCTGCCGGGCTTGTCAGCCATCCACGTCACGGAGACGGCCGAGACGCTGCACCAGGCCATTGATGCGGCCCGGGACCGGATGGAGAACACGCTGAAGCGCACGCTGGAGAAGCGGCGGGACGTCTCGAATCAGGGGCTCCCCCAGGACATCGCGTCCAACGTGCCTACCTATTGAGGGAGCGGACGAACGGGGGCTCGGAGTTCCTGGCCGTTCGCCAGGGACACGAGCCCCAGCAGTGATCCATCGCCGATTCTTGATGGCCTGGAGTGGTGAACGCTATAAGCGAGCCTCTCCCTCTCCGGGCTAAAGGACGGCGATGGTTCGCGTCAAGTTCCTCGTTTTCGCACTCATGGCCCTCGGGTTGGGGCTGGCTCATCTCTTCGTGCTGTCGGGTCCGATGGGGGCCCAGGCGAAGGACGAGGCGCAGTCCCAGGCCGCTGCTGGCACCGCCGAGTTCGTCCGGACCTTGGAGGCGCGCCGCGGCATCGCCCGAGCGCTGGCCCTGAAGCTGGCGGCGAGCGCCGAGCTGGCCTCGGCCGCGCAGGACATGAGCAGCCCGGACGCGCCCACCGCCGAGAGGTTCGCTCCCGTGCGGTCCGTCGCGGAGGCGGCGCTGCCCCAGAATCTCCCAGGTGTGGTGCTCGGGGTGGTGACTCCAGGCGGCGCCATGTACGCGCGCACTGGCGAGGAGCCCTCTTCGGACATGGCCGCGCTGGATGTGAAGGCGCTGGCCCAGACCGATGCTCCCTCGGTGATGGAGGCCTTCGGCGCTCCGCACGCCTTCGCCGCCGTGCCGCTCGTGCGGCGGTTCGCTCGCATCCCCGGCGCGGAGAAGCTCGAGACACAGCTGGCCGCGACGCTCGTCGTGGGTGTGCCGTTGTTGCCGGAAGGTGCACTGGAGGAGGCCGCCAAAGCCTCGGGGGCGGCGGCGCTCGGGTTGGTGAAGGAGAATGCGCTGGTGGCCAGCGGTGGCAGTGAGAAGGGGCACCTGGAGAAGGCCCTGGGCTCGCTCAAGGAAGGCCAGCAGGCCGCGGCTGTGCACAGCGGCCACCTCCAGATGCTGGGCCCGGTGAAGCTCCCGCTGCTCACCCACCAGGACTTCATGGGGGGCAAGGCGCCGCTCATCGTGGGCACCCGCCGCGCGCTGGAGGGCACCCCCTACCAGGTGATCGCGCTGGCCCAGACGAAGTTGATGGGGAGGCTCGCGGACTATCAACGCATCGCGATCTTCGGGCTCGGGGCATTGCTCGGCGTGAGCCTGGTGTGGACGGTGCTGATGGGCTCTGGCAAGCGCTCGGGCCAGGAGGGTTCGGAGACGGGTGGAGATACGCTCGGGCTCTCGCAGGCCATGGCGAAGATGGCCGCACAGCAGGCGGCTGCCCCAGCGCCTCAGTCCGCTGAGCCTCCGCCGGTCACCCACCCGGGACTCGAGCTGACCGCCGCCACGCCTGTGGATCAGCTCTCGCAGCCGGCCACGGGCGAGTTCCTGATGGGTGCACCGCTTGCAGAGGGCCAGGATGCGCCTGCAGGCATGGCATCTCTTCCGGCCTCCGCTCCATTCCCGTTCCCGCCCGAGCCGCAGGCTCAGCCTTACGACGCTCAGGCCTTTAGTGCGCAGAGGCAGAGCGCTGCCTCGCTGCCCTTCGACGCTGAGCCTCAGTCGTCTCCAGGTGAGCCTCAGGCGGGCGCCACCGCGGCGCCTCGGGCAGGGGCCTTCCACTTCGAGGAGATCCCCACTGCGGCGTACTCGCTCCAGCAGGCGGCGGATCCGTACGCCGCCGCGGCAGCCCTGGGCAGCAACCCGGTGGAGGAGGCCCCGGAGACCACCCGCGTGGCCGCCATCCCGAAAGAGCTGCTGCAGGCCTCTGCCCGCCCGCCCACTCAGGAGCTGCCGCTGCCCCCAGCGTTCGCCTCTCCGCCGCCGTCGGCCCCCTCCGTGGCGCCTGTCCCATGGGGTGAGCCGGTCCCGCAGGCTCCCGCCGCGCAGCCGGTCTCCCCCTACCAGCAGTTCCTGGGCAACAGCGGTGATGTCTTCTCGGAGGAGGAGTTTCACTTCCAGGAAGTGTTCCGGGAGTTCGTCCTCACCCGCGAGCGGTGCAATGAGGCCTCTGACGGCCTCACCTACGACAAGTTCGTGCAGAAGCTGCGCAAGAACAAGGAGCAGCTCGTGCAGAAGTACGCCTGCCGGACGGTGAAGTTCCAGGTGTACGTGAAGGAGGGCAAGGCCGCCCTCAAGGCCACGCCCGTCAAGGACTGAGGCGCGGGCGAGGCGAGGACGGAGTCACAGGGCGCGCGGCAGCACCACGCTGAAGCGCGCGCCCTCGCCCGGCTCACCCCCCACCTCCAGCTTGCCGCCGTGCTCCTGGAGGATGCGGGAGGCGATGGCCAGCCCCAGCCCCGTGCCGCCCTCCTTGGTGGTGAAGTAGGGCTCGAAGATGCGGGCGCGGTGCTCGAGAGGGATGCCTGGGCCGGTGTCCTCCACCTCGACGATGGCGTCCGTCTCCGTGCCCTTCACGCGCACGCGCACCTGGCCACCCTTGTCCTTCAGCGCCTCCTCCGCGTTCTTCACCAGGTTGACGAGCACCTGGGTGAGCTGATCGCGGTCCGCTCGCGCCACCACGCCCGTCTGCAGCGTGGGCAGCAGCGTGATGCCCTCCGGCGGCGTGGCGTAGAGGGACAGCACGCTCTGCGCCAGCTCTCCCAGATCCACCGGTGACAGCTGCGGCTTCGGCAGCCGGGCGAACCGGCTGAACTCGTCGACGATCCGCCGCAGCCGATCCACCTCCTCCAGCACCACCGCCGCGCTGTCGCGGAACAGGGTGGGGAAGCGCGCGTCCTGGGCGCTCTGCGCCGCGAGCAGCGTCTCCAGTGACATTTGTATGGGCGTGAGCGGGTTCTTGATCTCGTGCGCCAGCCGCCGCGCCACCTCCTGCCACGCGGCGATGCGCTCGCTGGCCACCAGCCGCTCGGTGGTGGAGCGCAGCTCGGAAGTCATATGGTTGAAGGCGCGCACCAGCTCGCCCACCTCGCCGCTCGCCTGGGCCGTCACCTGCACGTCCCGCGCGCCCTCGGCCACCCTGCGAGCGCCCTCGGTGAGGGCCTCCACTGGCCGGGTGATGCGGCGGGCCATGACGAGCCCCAACAGCACCGCGAAGCCCAGCCCGAAGCCGGCCAGCAGGAGGAAGGCGCCCGTCACACCCTGCTCGGCCTCCAGCGCCGCCGCGCGGCTGAAGACGAGCCGCACCTCGGCCGCCTCTCCGAGCGGAAGCACGCGCTCCACCGTTGGCGGCGCGGCGCTCCCCGCCCGGGCCACCACGGCCTCCCCCGAGCGCAGGGAGACCTCGGCCTGGGTGATGCGCGCCAGGTGCTGGGCGAGCTCCTCGTTCAGCAGCACACCGCCCACCGCCCACAGCCGCAGATCGCCGTAGTCCACAGGCCGGGCGGTGACGAGCGCGGGCACATTGCGCAGCCCCTCGTCGCCGCGCACGCTCACTCGCACCGGGACGGGCTTGGGAGACTTCTGCTCCGTGACGTTGAAGAGCTCCTTATCCGGATCCCCTCGCCGGGCGGGCAGGTGGCCCGAGGACAGCGTGATGCCCTGGCGATCGAAGAGGCTGAGCACCGTGAGGCCGCGGCTCTTCATCAACCCCTCGGCGGTGTCCGCCTGGATGGCGCGGGTGGGGCGCTCGTGGGTGTCGCGCGCCAGATCCTCCATCGTGGTGCTCTCCACCAACTCCTCCACCGCGCGCCGGGCCCGCTCGGCGGAGCGCTCCAGAGACTCTTGCGCCGAGGTGGTGGCCCCCTCCATCCGGGCGTCCAGCTCACGCGAGAGGGTGGCGCGCAGACGGTTGAGGGTGAGGGGGACCACTACCGCCAGCGGCACCAGCGCCAGCAGGGCGAAGGCGAGCGCGAGCCGGGTCCTCAGTCTCATGGGAGCCTCCTCACCTGGGCATTCCGGTGGGCGCCGCGGACTCGGCCGGCACGAAGTACGCGCCGTCAAGCAGCGGCAGCCCCTGCGCGTCCAGCACAAGCCCACCCAGCTCGGGGACCGCGCGCATCCCGAGGCCCTGCGCATAGAGAGGCACGATCGGCACCGTGGGGCCGAGCGCCACTGCCCGATCGCGGGCCCTGGCATCGCGTGCGGTGGGATCCGCCACGGCGCCAATGAGAGGCAGCTCCACGCCGAGCAGATCCTTGCGCCCGGCCGCATCCAGCACCACGGCCAGCGCCGGGCCGGGCACCGGCGGCAGCAGCAGGGACTGGAGCATCAGATCAAAGTCCCCCTTGGCCCAGCGGGAGCGGAGGATGGGGCGCGGCAGGGGCTCCAGGGCGACCTTGTAGCCTCGGTCGTGGAGCTTCACCTGGATGCGCTCGGCCACCGCCTTCTGATCTTCGTTGGCGCCGTCGTACAGCAGCGTCACCGCCCTCGCACCGCTGGCGGGCGGTGCGCCCGGCCGAGGCCTGGGGGCCTGGGGCAGCAGCGCCGGAGGCAGCAGGTGCGGCATGGAGACAGCTGGTGCGCGCACGAAGAGGCGGGTGAGATCGTCCCGGTCGATGGCACTCTCGAAGGCCTGGCGGAAGTCCGAGGGCACCCGGCGCGGCGAGAAGGTGAGGTACGTGGCGTAGAGGGCCGGGCCCGTGAGGACGCCCGCCTCCGGCAGCGCCCCCAGCGCCAGCTGCACCTGCTTCGCGGTCCACATTCGCGCCAGCCCCCGCTCATCTGTCGGAGTGAGCAGGACGCGATCCAGGTAGGGCCGGCCCTCGGGGTAGCCGAGTCGCGCTTCGAGGAGGCCCTTGGCGGCGGTGGCGGAGAAGGGGCCCAGTGAGGGCGCCACGGTGGTGAGGGGCAGGGCGAGCGCGGGGTGGCATAGCGCTCGCTCCATGTCCGGCCAGGGGAATGAGAGGGGCAGCTCCACGGTGGTGCCGTTGGCGGACAGCTGCCGGGCCTCTCCCAGGATGGGGAAGAGGAGGGCGCGGTAGGGGGTCGGCGCCTCGGGGCCGGTGATCCGCGTCCACGCTCGGGCCAGCGTGTTGGCCAGCGAGAGCGAAGGCAGCGAGAGGCGCATCGTCTGGCTCGTGGGCCGGGTCATGTCGCGGGCAAGGGCGAGGCGGGGGGCTCCGCTCGGATCGAGCCGGCAGACGGGGCGGGACAGGAAGCTGAAGAGCGCGGCCTCCACCGGGGCGTCGGCGATCGTGGGATCTCCGAGCGGCTCGGCGGAGCCCGTGTGGGCCACTCGCAGCTCCCCCCCATAGGGGATGCGTCCGGCCGCGAGTCCGGGAGCAGCACCGAGGAGCAGGAGACAGGCGAGAGCGTAGCGGAGCGTCATGGCGCACCCTGGCGCATGAGGAAGATTTCACCGGTGCCGTCCGAGTGCCAGAGGCCCACCAGCACCTCACGGTGGTTGTCGCGGTCCAGATCGGCTGTCACCACGTGGAGGGCTCGGCCCGCGGGCAGGATGCTCTGCCAGAGCATGCCGTGGGTGGTGGGATCGTCCCCGGAGAGTGGGTACACACGCACCACGTCCGGCGCCGGGAAGAGCTGGGGCGAGGTGGTGATCAGCTCCGGCGTGCCATCGCCATCCAGATCTCCCAGCGCGCTGCCAGCACCAAGCCCCGGGATGCGGACAGGCGGGGCGGTGGGGCGCGCGTAGAGAGAGGCCGAGCCATCCAGGTGGACGAAGAGCATGCGCGGCGGGGCGAGGCTCGCGGAGGTGAAGGGAGCGGGGACCGTGAGGATCCGGCCCTCGCCGAGCCGCACCTCGGGAGTGAACGTCGTCTGGCCAGAGGTGAAGGTGCCGCGCTCGGTGGCACCCAATGGAGCCGTGTCGAGCGGACCGATGGGGCGCAGGGAACCCTTGGCCGCATCGAACACGAGCACCTCGCCATGGGCGTAGCGCGCGGACCAGACCGCGAGCCGTGCGGGCTGGGGGATGACGGCCATGACGCCGAAGGGCTCGCGGGGAGGCGCGGGGCTCAGCGGGAGCCCATCCAGCTCCCGGCGCGCGAGCACCCGTCCGTCCGCGGCGAAGACGGACACGGCGCGCTCGGTGAGGACGGCCACCTCATCCTTGCCATCTCCATCGAGGTCCCCTGTGGCCAGCGCGGCGGGGACCTGCTCGAGCCGGACCAGCACCGCGCCCATCAAGCGCACCTGGCGCGGTCCGGTCGTCACGGTCATGGAGGGCGAGGAGGCCGTGAGCGGAGAGAGGGCCGCGAGGGCGAGCGCCCCGGCATCCGCCTCCACGGCTCGGACGAGGGCCGCGGCCGGAAGAGAGGGGCGGGTCTGGGTACGTCCGGACCAGAAGTTCACCCACGTGCCCAGCAGATCCCCCCGGGCGGCAAGTTCTCCGTTCTGCACGGAGATCGTGAGCCGCACCAGGGATCGCGCGCCCCGCTCCCGGGCGAGGCTCTCCGCGGCTTCGGGAGAAGGAGCATCCAGCACGAGCGGGGCCATCTGGTTGAAGGAGAGCCGTGCGGCCAGCAGCGTCCCGGCGGCGCGCTGCAGCTCGGCGGAGGTGCCGCTCAGGTGCAGGGCGATGGGAGGCTCCGGCTTGAGGGCGCGCACGTCGTCCGCCACGAGCTGGATCAGCCGCTCGAGGGAAGGAGATCCCGCCGGTGCAACGGGAGCCGCTGGAGCCATGGCGGCTGGAGTGGCTGGAGCGCTGGAGGTGGGCCGGGGTGCAGGGGTGGACTTCGGCGCGGCCGGAGCAGGGGAGCGCTGCTCGGCGGCGGCCGCGAGCGTGGACAGCAGGAGCGTGGCGAGAGCTCGGCGCACAGTCATCTCCGATTGCCGTCCTCGAGGAAGAAGGTGCTGGTGTCCACCTGGCCCACGGGGGGCGCCTCGGCGGTGGGCGCGGTGCCCTCGAGGAAGGTCTCGAGCCGGCCGGGCATTGAGTTGCCGGCGAGCAGGCCGGTGGCGGGATCGATGCGTACCTGGACGACGCCGGGCGGCACCTCGAACTCGCGCACGGGCAGGCCCTGGTGCGCCACGCGCATGAAGTCCAGCCAGATGGGCAGGGCCGCGCGGCCACCCGTCTCCGTGCTGCCCAGAGGGGTGTTGTCATCGAAGCCCACCCAGGCGCTGGCGACCCAGTCCATGGTGTAGCCGGAGAACCAGGTGTCCTTGGACTCGTTGGTGGTGCCCGTCTTGCCAGCGGCGGGGCGGTTCAGCTCGCGCACCGCGGTGGCCGTGCCCTCCTCGACCACGCTGCGCATCAGCGTGGTGGTGAGGTAGGCCACCGCCGGGGGCAGCGTCTCCTCGAAGGCGGTCGCGTGCTCCTCCAGCACCGTGCCCTTGGTGTCGCGGACGCTCAGCACCAGCAGTGGCTCCGCGTAGCGGCCATTGGCCTGGAGCGTGGCGTAGGCGTTGACGGCCTCCATCATCGTCACCTCGCCCGTGCCGAGCGCCAGCGTGAGGTTCTCCGGCAGCGCCGAGTGGATGCCCGCGCGGCGCGCGTAGTCGATGGCAGTGGCCGGGGTGATGGCCTCGATGAGCCGCACCGAGACGGTGTTCTTGGACTTGGTGAGGGCCTGGCGCAGCGTCATCGGCCCGTCGAAGCGGCCGTCATAGTTCTTCGGCTTCCACTGCTTGCCGGTGTACGGATCGCGGATGGCCTCGGGCGCATCGTTCACCGTGCTCAGCGGCGTGAAGCGCCCGCTGCCCAGCGCGGCGGCGTAGAGGAAGGGCTTGAAGGAAGAGCCCGGCTGCCGGCGGGCCTGCGTGGCGCGGTTGAAGGGCGAGCGCTCGAAGTCATAGCCACCCACCATGGCCACCACGTTCCGGTTGGCGGGGTCGATGACCACCAGGCCGCCCTGCACTAGGGGGATCTGATCGAGCGTGGCCTCCACGGCGGCGGGGGCGGGCGGCGCCTTGAGGACGCGCACGCGCACCAGCTGGCCCGGCTCGAAGACATCCGAGATGGAGGAGGGTGAGCCCTTGCCCTTCTGGCGGGCCCACCTGACGGTGGGGAACGCGATCTCCGCGGTGCGGCCCACGAGCTCCACCTTGGCGGTCCCCTTCTTGTCATCCACCGCGGTGACGAAGCCGGTGAGGCGCAGGCCCTCCTTCAACGGGCGCAGGGGCACGGAGCGCACCAGGAGCTCCTCGGCGGACGGCGGAGCCTCGCCCTCGGGGGTGAGCTCGGGCCGCTGCTCCTCCGCGCCCTCGTCCTCTCCGGTGGCCTCGGGCTCCGGGCCGGCCTTGGCCAGCGGGGCGAGATCCGCCACGTACTCCGCATCCTTCTGACGCCGGCCCGCTTCCTCGATGCGGTGGGCGATGGCCTCCTTGAGACGCGCGAAGCGCTCGGCCGCCATCGTGCCCAGTGGGCCACGGTAGCCCTGGCGCCGATCCACCGCCTCCAGGCCGTTGCGCACCACCTCCTCGGCCACGGCTTGCAGCTTGGGCACCATGGCGATCTCCACGCGCAGGCCGCCCTCGAGCGCCACCTTCTCGCCGTAGCGCTCGATGAGGGTGCGGCGGATCTCCTCGGCGTAGTACGCGCCCACCTTTGGCGGCGGCCGCGGCGCCAGGACGATGGGCTTCTCCAGCTCCGGCTCCACCGCCTCCCTGGGGAGGAAGCCGTGCTGCATCAGCTGGCCCAGCACGTACTTCTGGCGGCTCTTGGCCCGGACGATGTTCGTCTCCGGGTTGATGCGGTGGGGCGACTGCGGCGTGCCCGCGAGCACCGCGGCCTCGCCGATGCTCAGGTCCTTCGCGTGCTTGCCGAAGTAGTAGAGCGCCGCCTCCTCGAGGCCGTAGCGCCGGTGCCCGTAGTAGATCTGGTTGATGTAGAGGCTGAGGATCTGATCCTTGGTGAGCGCCTCCTCCACGCGCGGGGTGAGGATCCACTCGCGGATCTTCCGGGTCAGGCTGCGTTCGGGGGTGAGGAGCAGGTTCTTCACCACCTGCTGCGTGATGGTGGAGGCGCCGGACTTGCGCGTGCCGGGGATGAGGTTCTTGATGGCGGCGCGGGTGATGCCGAAGAAGTCCAAGCCCTCGTGCTTGTAGAAGTCCGCGTCCTCGGCGGCGAGGAACGCGTCGCGCACGTGCTGGGGCAGCTGCTCGACGCGCACCAGGGTGCGGCGCTCCAGGTAGAACTCGGCGCACACGGTGCCATCCCCGCATGTCACCTTCGTCACCTGGGGAGGCTGATAGTTGCGCAGGGCCTCCACGGAGGGCAGGTCCCGGCTGAAGTAGAGATAGGCACCCACGCCCACCACCAGGGCCAGCACCACTCCCACGGCCCCCAGGATGAGCAGCCGCTTCGTCCACTTCCAGATGCGCGCCCCGATCCCGGGACCCGCGGAAGGAGGCGGCTCCGAGGGCTGCTCTGCCGGGGGCTGCTCAGGAGTGGAGGGGACTTCGGGAGGGTTGGGCATCGCGCGGGCCGGATTCATGGGGCTCGGATGAGAGAGTCGCAGGTTAGACCGATGAGCGTTCAACGGGAACCTTCAGGTCCGCCGCCCACCCCGAGGCTGGCTACCTGGTTCATCCGGTTCGAGTTGACCTGTGCCTTGACGTAACGCGGAGAGAGGCGGGTGGCGGCGGAGTAGGCGGCTTGCGCCTCCTCGGTGCGGCCGAGCCGCTCATAGGCCACTCCCAGGTTGTTGTGGACATAGGCCACATGGGGCAGCAGGACGGAGGCGCGGGCGAGCACCTCGGCGGCCCGGGCGTTCTCGTTGGTGCGCAGCCAGGCGAGCCCGAGGTTGTTGAGCGCGTAGCCGTTCTCAGGAGCGAGGTGAACGGCCTGCTGGAAGCGGAGGATGGCCTCGGAGAGGTGGCCTGAGGCCAGCCGTGCACGGCCGAGGACCTGGTAGGCCTCGGGCTCCTCGGGATCGCGAGTGAGGGCCTCCTCTCCCACGTGGATGGCCTCGGCGTAGCGGCCCAGGGAGACAAGCAGGCGCGCCTGCTGGACGAGCGGGGAGGCCTCCTCGGGATTCACGCGGCCCAGCTCCTCCAGCGCGAGCACGGCGAGCTCCATCTGCCCTGTGAGCTGGCCCAGGCGGGCGATGTTGCGCAGGGACTCCATGTCCTCGGGTGCGTCGTAGAGGGCGCGGCGGGACTCGGTCAGGGCCCCCGCGAGATCTCCCAGCTCTCGCAGTGTCCGAGCACGAGCCAGGTGGTTCACGCGGCTCAGGTGCTCGTGGGCAAGCGCCAGGGTGTTGGAGGGCTCCACGGGAGCCGGGCTGCTGGACGGGAGAGCGGAGGCTGGGCGCGCGAGGGAGACCGGAGTGGCAGCGGCGCTGGCCGCCCCAAGCATGTCGGACGAGGTAGGCACCGAAGAGCGGGGAGCCATGAGCCTCGAGGGCACCACCAGCGCCAGGGCGGCGAGGGCGGGCACCAGAGACAGGAGCAGGCGGGGCTTCAGGGCAGGGGGCTTCAGGGACTTCGGCATGGCGTTCTCCTGAAGACCCTGTCTTGCCACGTCCATGCCAGGGGGATTTCCCTCGAAAGCGAGGAGAAGTGTGGCCTCTGGGCCACGGGGCGCCGGGAAAAGCGTGGAAGGGGCGCGGGTGTCGTGCGACGGTGCCGCGCGATGAAGATCGCCACCTGGAACGTGAACTCGGTGCGGGCCCGTCAGGAGCGGCTGCTCAACTGGCTGAAGACCCGCCAGCCGGACGTGCTCTGCCTGCAGGAGCTCAAGTGCGTGGAGAAGGACTTCCCCACGGAGGCGGTGCGCGAGCTGGGCTACCACGCGGCCCTGCACGGGCAGAAGACGTACAACGGCGTCGCCATCCTCGCGAAGACGGAGCCAGCGGACGTGGTGCGGGGGATCCCCGATGACGTGGACGACGCCCAGGCGCGGGTGATCGCCGCGACGGTGAACGGGGTGCGGGTGGTGAGTGTGTACGCGCCCAATGGGCAGGCGGTGGACTCGCCGGCGTACGTGTACAAGCTGGAGTGGTACACGCGGCTGCGGCGCTACCTGGACACGCGCCACAAGCCCAACGAGCCCATGGTGCTGTGCGGCGACTGGAACGTGGCGCCCGAGCCCATCGACACGCATGACCCGGCGCTGTGGGAGGGGCAGACGCTCTTCACGCTGCGGGAGCGGGACGCGCTGCAGCGGCTGTGCGCGTTCGGGCTGACGGACACGTTCCGCAAGCTGCACCCGGGCGAGCAGAAGTTCAGCTGGTGGGACTACCGGATGCTGGCGTTCCCGAAGAACCGGGGCCTGCGCATCGATCACATCCTGGCCACCGCGCCCGTGGTGGAGCGGCTGACCCAGGCAGACGTGGACCGCGAGGAGCGCAAGGGCAAGCTGCCCTCGGACCACGCGCCGGTGTGGATCGAGCTCAAGGACTGATCAGGTGTAGTCACGCGAGATGACGTCACCGGGCTGCGGCGGGCCCAGCAGCAGCCCCAGCGCGTCCATGATGATCCACTTGTGGAGCGCGGCATCGTTGGGCCGCCCGAGCGAGTGCCCGGCGATGTACCCGCGTGGCGCCAGCGCCCGGGGCGGACGGGCTTGAGCGCTCTCCTCGGGCTCCACGGTGATGAGCACCGTGGGGATACCGATCATCTCGATGGTCCTCTGCACCGTGACCACGGTGCGATGGCAGAGGCGTCAACCGCCTGTGAGGAGCACCGCGTCCGGGCGGACCTTGTCCACCTCGCGGACGAGCGCGGGGATGGTCGTCTCCCGCAGCTCGCGCAGGGCCTGGCTGAAGCCCAGGGAGAAGTGCTTCTCCGCCAGCCCGCTGATGCGCCCCTCGCGCGCCAGCTCCGTCAGCCGGTCGATGGGGAAGACGCAGTTGAGATCCTTGTCGACGCACGCGTGATCGTAGTGCGCGTCGTCATAGGAGAGGTCCGCGGCGGTGGCATCGCTCAGGATGACGCGGAAGGAGGTGTCTCCCTCGACGTTGAAGGGCTTGTCGTCCTTGCGGCGCACGGCGGCCGTCGTCACGAGGCAGATGGAGGACTCCTCCAGCTTCTTGCGGAACGGAGTGAACGGGATGCAGTAACGGGAGAGCTCGAGGGGCTTGTCCATCAGCCTCACCTGGGTGAGAGAGCGGGGGGCCCGGGCTGGCGCCACCCCGCGGGTTCTACGGGTTCAACACGCACCAGCGATCATTTCAGTTTGTCGAGCGCCTCCATGATCTTGTCCGTCGGGGGCTGCTCGGCGATGTCGTGGATGTCGATGTACCGGATGATGCCCTGCTTATCGACGACGAAGATCGCCCGCTCGACGGTGCCGGAACCGCGCATCACGCCGTACTGGGTCGCGACGTGGCCATACGGCCAGTTGTCGCTCAGGAGCGGGTACGACAATCCGCCCATCGACTTCGCCCACGCATCGTTGCTGTAAACCAAGTCAGTTGAGATGCCCAGGACCTGGGCATTGCGCCGCTCGAACTCGGAGAGATCCTCCTCGTACGACGGCATCTGGACCGTTCAAACGGGTGTGAAGGCCGCCGGGTAGAAGGCGATCACCACGTTCTTCTTCCCGCGGTAGTCGCTCAGGCGGACCTTCTTGTGCTTGTCGCCTTTTCCGGCGGAATCGCCGGTGCCCATCAGCTCGAAGTCGGGAGCTTCCTCCCCGACCGAGAGCTTCCACACGGGCCTGTGTTGAGCCATGTGTCACGCCTCCTGCTGGAGTTGGGTACAACGGATCGACGCTAGGTGAGCGCCATCCGATAAGGTAGGCACGAGCCCCCTCGGTGTTGACCGTACTACAGACCGAGGGTACGTCCTCTTGCATACCGGACAGGAGAAGGGCTGGCGGGAGCCTGCACGTGGGTACATGCTGGACCCATGCCTCGCCGCTTCAATACCGCTGGGCCCTGTCTACCGGACCTGCACTACATGATTCCCGCCGAGCGCAGGCTGCCCGAGGCCCCTGGCCTGGTGGCGCAGATGGGCTACTTCGTGGTGCATGCTCCTCGGCAGACGGGCAAGACGACGGCCCTTCGGGCCCTGGCCAGGCAGCTGACAGCTTCAGGCCGCTACGCCGCGCTTCACTTCAGCTGTGAGGAGGGTGAGGCAGCGGGGGACAACTATGGGTCGGCGCAGCGCGCTGTGCTGCGCACGCTGGCGCTGTTTGCGCAGATTGAGCTTCCTACGGAACTACGCCCGCCCCCCTTCAATCTCGAAGGCGATGAAGGGTTGCTGCTGACCAATCTCTCTGCCTGGGCGCAGTCCTGCCCCCGGCCCTTGGTGCTCCTCTTCGACGAGGTCGATGCTTTGAGGGGGCAGAGCCTCCTGAGCGTGCTGCGCCAGCTACGGGCTGGCTTCTCGCAGCGCCCTGCCGCCTTCCCTTCCTCGGTGGTCCTCTGCGGCTTGAGGGACGTGCGCGAGTACAAGGCCGCCAGCGGTGGGGATCCCTCACGGC
>Ga0247825_10000901_pt1 | contig 19286 bp, 14 predicted proteins | sample 13C_Vanillin_Day_FD_194413 | JGI IMG/M metagenome (GOLD analysis project Ga0247825, IMG submission 194413) | Soil microbial communities from agricultural site in Penn Yan, New York, United States - 13C_Vanillin_Day48 | ecosystem: Environmental > Terrestrial > Soil > Agricultural land | place...
CGAAGGGTGTCCGCATGGTGAAGACGTGTGTCGGCACCGAGTTCTGCAGATTCGGCACGCAGGATTCGACGTCGGCCGGCATCGAGATGGAGCGCCGCTTCGAGCAGCTCTACACCCCTCACAAGGTCAAGATGGCGGCCGTTGGATGTCCACGCAACTGCGCTGAAGCGACAGTCAAAGACATCGGCCTCATCGGTGTCGAAGGCGGCTGGCAGGTGGTCGTCGGTGGCGCCGCAGGGAAGAGCGTGCGCAAGGCGGATCTCCTCACGACCGTGGAGACGACAGAAGCGGCGCTCGAAGCGTCGCAGCTGTTCTTCCAGTACTACCGCGAAACCGCCAACTACCTCGAGCGCACGTACGACTTTGTCGAACGGCTCGGGATCGAGAAGGTCCGGAAGGAGACCGTCTACGCGACCGACGTCGTCAAGGCCGGACTTCTCGATCGGCTGGCGAAATCGAAGGCTCGCTCGCGCGACGCGTGGCAAGAAGGGCAGTCGCCACGCAATCCGACGCAGTTCGCGCCAATCAAGGTGATGGAGAAGGTGCTCGTATGAGAGAGAGCCGCTGGGTACGTGTGACCGCGCTGGAGAACATCCCCGCACGCGAAGGGCGAGCCGTGCAAATTGGGGATCGCGAGATCGCGATCTTCAATCTCGGCGATCGTCTCCTCGCAACCGGCAATCGCTGTCCGCACAAGAGTGGTCCGCTCTGCGACGGGATCATCACGGGCGCGTCCGTCGTGTGTCCGCTGCACGCATGGAAGGTCAATCTCAGCGACGGCTGCGTCGAGCGTCCCGCGAGCGAGAAGGAGCGTTGCATCGAGACCTATCCGGTTCGTGTGGATGAAGGAATTGTCGTCGTGGCGGTGCCATGCGCCGCCGTGGAGGCACAGGTCGCATGAAGGGTTTTTTGCGCGCAGGACATACGCCGACGCTGGTCGCGGCGCTGCTTTACTTCGACGTCAGCTTCATGGCCTGGGTGCTGCTCGGCCCGCTCGCGCCGTTTCTCAGATCCGAACTGGGGCTCACCGCGACGCAGCAGGGCCTCGTCACCGCCATTCCGCTTCTGGGTGGTTCGCTCTTTCGCCCCTTGCTCGGCATGCTCGGTGAACGCATTGGCGGTAAGCGCACAGGCCTGCTCGGGTTGGTCCTCACGCTCCTGACACTGGTCGCGGGGTGGCAGTTCGCTCACACGATCGTTCACTTCTACGTGCTTGGATTCTTCCTCGGCATCGCCGGTGCGAGCTTCGCGGTCGCGCTGCCGCTTGCGAGTCGCTGGTATCCGCCGGAATACCAGGGGCTCGCGATGGGCATCGCCGGCGCCGGCAATTCAGGGACGCTGCTGGCGACGCTCTTCGCGCCGAGACTCGCAGAGCACTTCGGCTGGCAGACCACGTTCGGCATCGCGATGGTACCGATAACTCTGGTGCTGGCCATCTTCGCGCTCGTCGCCCGCGAAAGTCCCCGTCGTCACACGCCCGCAACACTGAGGGACTACGCTGGAGTTCTGCGCGAGCCCGACACGCTGTCGCTCTCATTGCTCTATGCGATGACGTTCGGCGGCTTCGTGGGCTTCGCAAGTTTCCTGACGACGTTCTTCAACGACGCCTATCACGTGTCACGCGTCACTGCCGGTGACCTGACGACGGTGGTCGTTGTCGCCGGAAGCTTTCTGCGTCCCGTGGGTGGGTGGCTGTCGGATCGGATTGGTGGATACCGCGTGCTGGTCGTGTTGCTTGCGGGAGTAGGCGTCTGCGTCGCACTCGTGGGCACGATGCCTTCGGTGAGTGTCGCGGTCGGGCTCCTGTTCCTGGCGATGGCGCTCCTCGGCATGGGCAACGGCGCCGTATTTCAGCTCGTGCCTCAGAGGTTCCCCGAACGCATCGGACTCGTGACAGGTGTCGTCGGCGCGGCCGGCGGTCTCGGCGGGTTCATGCTGCCGTCGGTGCTCGGAGCTCTACGCGATTCCACCGGTTCATATGCGCCCGGCCTCTTCGGATGTGCCGCGGTGTTTCTGTGCGGCCTGGTTCTGCTCCTCGAACTGGGCGCCCGGTGGTCACAGCGATGGGACGTGGCAGCTGCGCAGCGCGCCGGGATCTATTCCTACCGCGCATCGCTCACGGGGCTCGATGACGAAAGCCCGGCCTGAGAGAGGTCATATCTTTCAAGATTGTCTGCGCTTGCGGTCTATTCAACACAAACGTAGCCTCGCCCCCCCTTGTTCATCGCCCACCGCATGTGTATCGTCGATAGAACATGCGTGGTATCCCTTCTGTGCAAGTTGCTGACGACGAGCCTGACGTGAACTCGAAGTCGGACATCGACCTTCTCCATGAAATCGGCAGCCGGATCGCGGCGGCTGATCCCCTGCACGCCGTGCTCTCGCGCGTTGTCGACTTCGTGTCGACCATCGTGCAGTGCGACTCGTGTTTCGTGTACGTGCTCGACGACGACGACCTCGTGTTGCGCGCATCGAAGACGCCGCACCCGGACGTCGTCGATCGTTTGAAGCTGCGTGTCGGCCAGGGGATCACCGGATGGGTGGCCGAACATCGCACGCCGGTTGCCGTCGGCAGCCACGCGTTCGACGATCCCAGGTTCAAGACCTTCAATGAACTTCCGGAGGATCGCTACGAGGCGTTCCTCTCCGTGCCGGTGCTGTCGCGCGGAAAACTCGTCGGCGTCATCAACCTGCAGCATCGTCAGCCGCATAGCCACTCGCATCGCGAGATGCAGCTGATCTCGACGATCGGGTTCCTGGTTGGCGCGGAGATCGAAACCGCTCGGCTCGAAATCGAGAACTCGCAGTTGTTCGAGCGGCTCGAGACGAGAAAGGTCCTCGACCGAGCAAAGGGCATCCTGCAGCGCGACCTCGGGCTCACCGAGGAAGAGGCCTACCTCACGATTCAGCGGCAGAGCCGCCAGCGGCGGAAGACGAAGAAGGAGATCGCGGAAGCGATCATCCTCGCTGACGAACTCAGGCGAGGCAAAGCGACGACCTAGGCGGCTTTGCCGTGTCAGTGCGATCGCTGATCCTTGTCGGTGCGATCCAACTTCCGTCTGTCGGTGCGATCGAACTGACGCAAGTCGGTGCGATCCAACTTCCGTCTGTCGGTGCGACCACTCGTACCGACGCGTGTCGAATTCGCACCGACAAGCGTCGATTTCGCACCGACAAGTATCGAACTCGCACCGACCAGTATCGAGCTCGCATCGACAAGCATCGAGTTCGCACCGACAGTATCGAACTCGCACCGACAAGTATCGAACTCGCACCGACCAGTAGTGCAGGTGTAGACTTCCTGCGTTAGGGAGGTCGCACCAATGAGTAGGCTTGGAACCGCCGTCGGCATCGTCGTGGTGGCAGTTGCCGTCGCCACATCGGTCGTCGTAAACACGCAGGAAAGCAGCAATCGAACCCCGGCTGCCAGAGCCGCGACGGCCAAGCCGTACACGCCTCCGAAGACTCCCTGGGGCGACCCCGATCTGCAGGGCGGCTGGACCAACGTCAACGAAAACGGCATTCCGTTCGAGCGTCCGGACGCTCTCGCAGGCAAGCAGCTCGAGGCTGTGGACGATTCCGAGCTGGCCGAGCTGGTGAAGGAGCGCGACGAGGCGCGCTTGAAGGGCGCAGCCGCGATTGGCGGACGTGAAACCGGGGCAGGTCCGGTGCACTGGTACGAACACTACGGCGCGAAGAACAGCCGTGCGTGGATGGTGATCGATCCTGCAGAGGGTCGCATCCCGGCGCAGACGCAAGCGGCGATCGCGCGCCTTGGCGCACGCGGGGGCGGGCGAGGTGGCCGGGCCGGCGGCGACGGTGGTCGCGCCGACTCATGGCTGGATCGCAGCCTCTACGATCGCTGCATCACTCGCGGACTGCCAGGCTCGATGATGCCCGCGATCTACGGCAACGCGTACGACATCACACAGGCGCCTGGCATCGTGGCGATCCGCTACGAAATGATCCACGAGGCGCGGATCGTCAGACTCGACACGAGCCCGCGCAATGGCCTCCGGACGCACATGGGCGATGCCCGCGGTCATTTCGAGGGCGACACGCTGGTTGTCGAGACCACGAATTTTGATCCGCGCTCGGCATACCGCAACGGCACGCCGACGATGAAATTGGTCGAGCGGTTCAAGCCGGTCTCAGCCGACAAAATCGAGTGGTCGATGACGGTGGACGATTCGCAGACGTGGACGAAGCCGTGGACCTTCGCGATGACGCTGACGGCTGATCCACATCAGCCGCTCTTCGAGTACGCCTGCCACGAGGGGAACTACGCGATGCGCAACATCCTGAGCGCGGCTCGCGCCGAAGAAGCTGCGTCATCAGGCGGATCGCAGAAGTAAGACGCCGACGTATTTTTCCGCCGTTGCTCCGATCCGGGACACGCGGGCCTTCGATGAAGGCCCACGTGCAAGGCACCCGGGTTAGGTTCAAACCGTTCTCTGGTAGTGAGTTATCCGAGGAACCGCGACAGTGGTCCCGGCATTGCTCACCCCTCCCCCGTGACCGCAAGGTCGGAGTCTGCCTCGAGGCCGGAGCGGGCACTCTCGCGGTACCCGGGTATTTACGCCACCACGGCTATAGCCGTCACCGCCCCCTTGTTGCTGGGCCTGGCGGGTTGGCCGCCGTCTGCCCGCGGGCTTGAAGTCGTCGGTCTGATGCTCGCGTCAATTGCCGGGGCCTTGCTCGATCGACGTCGATCGACCACGAAGCCCTCTGCCATTGCATTCGTAGTGGACTTTGCCGCGCTGTTACTCGGTGGCCGCGCCATGGCCGCGATCGTCGCGTCCCTCGGCGTGGTGCTGCGCAGCATGGCCGGGTCATCACGCCGTCGGGTGTTCGCGGATGTCGCCGTCGTCGTCGCGTCGATCCAGTCTGCCGGTTTCGTCCATGCGCGGCTGGGGGGGACGGTCGGTCATTTCGAGTGGCCGTGGCAAGGCGTGCCCATTGCCACGGCCGCTGTCGTCTACTGCCTTGTTCAGCATGTGCTGAAGGAGTGCGTTGTTCCCTTCGTTGCGCGACGGCCGGTGAACCTGTCATGGCCGCGGCTCGTTGCGCGGGACGTTCCCGATTTCATCCTGGCGGCGGTCGTGTCGGTCGTGGTCGTCGCCACGATTGAACATCGGATGTGGGGACTGCTGTTCGCGGCGGTGATGCCGCTCGTGTTCGTCTATCGCGCGCACTTCCGCCACCTCGATCGACTCGAGCGCGAGCAGCGTCACCACGAGACGATCGAGTTCCTCGATCAGGGCATATGCGTCCTCGATCGGAACGGCCAGATCACTGTCTGGAACGAGGCGCTTCAGCGCATCGTCAATTGTCCGCGCGAGCGCGCGCTCGGCCGGACACTCGATGCCGTGTTGCCCGTGCTCTCCAAGACAGAGTTCCAGCGAGCGTTCGACGAGGCCCTGAGTTACCGGCGCCCGCGAGTGCTCTCGCGCTTGCTGTTGCCAGTGTCCGAGGCTGTTCGGATCCTGCAGGTCAAGATCCACCCGGAAGCCGACTGCGTCACGGTGCTGTGGAACGACGTCACGGATCGGTCGCGCGCAGAACAGGCGCTGCAGCGAAGCGAGGAGCGCTTCGCGTTGATGCAAGTGGGAGCCAACGATGGCCTCTGGGAATGGGAGATTCGAAGTCACGAAATCCATTTCTCGGCACGATGGAGAGGGCTCGTGGGTCTGCCGCCGCGAAGCGGCGTTGGGCAGCTCGACGACTGGCTGGAGCGAGTTCATCGGGATGACCTCGACGAGTTGTGGGAAGCGATCAAGGCGCATTTGTCCGGGAAGACCGATCAGTTGCACCACGAACATCGCCTCCTGCATGAGAACGGCACCTACAGACGGTATCTGTGTCGAGGCGTCGCCGCACGCGGGCGGAGCGGGCGGGCGGCGCGAATTGCGGGCTCATTGACCGATGTTACCGAACGTGCCACGGCCATGGATCTGCTGCGCAGTCTTGGTTTCCGGGATCCACTGACCGGGTTGTGCAACCGTTCGGTGTTTGTGGAGGGGCTCGGCCAGCGACTCGAAGAATTCAAGCGGCACCGCGGAAGCCGATTCGCCACGCTGTACCTCGATCTCGATCGATTCAAGGTCGTCAACGACAGCCTCGGCCATCTGGTTGGCGACGAGCTGCTCACCGCGGTGTCACGTCGGCTTGAATCCTGCCTGCGCGAGGGCGATTCGCTCGCCCGGCTCGGAGGCGATGAGTTCGCGATTCTCCTGAACAGACTCGAAGACGAGGGGCAGGCCAGTACCATCGCCTTCCGGATTCAGGACGCGCTCAGCGCGCCGTTCTCGATCGGTGGCCGTGAAGTGTTCACGTCGGCGAGCATCGGAATCGCATTCGGCGCCGCGCAGTACGACAACCCTGAAGAGATGATGCGCGACGCCGACACAGCGATGTACCACGCGAAAGCGAGCGGAAAAGCGCGACATGAGCTGTTCGATGCCGAGATGCATGCTCGTGCCCTCGATCGCCTCGGGCTTGAAAACGACCTGCGCCAGGCCGTGAAGAACAGCGGATTCGACGTCCATTACCAGCCGATTGTGTCGCTGCCCAATGGAATGTGCGTCGGATTCGAGGCACTGGTTCGCTGGTCGCGCAACGGGAAGGCAACCTCGCCGGAGAAGTTCATTCCGGTCGCCGAGGAACTCGGGCTGATCGAAACGCTCGGGACGTGGGTCCTTGAGGAGGCGTGCCGCACGTTTGCAGACTGGAAACGACGCTATCCGCAATACGGTCTTGAATGCATCACGGTCAACGTGTCGACGCGGCAACTGATGCAGCCCAACTTCCTGCAGATCGTTCAGGAGACGGTGCAGCGATCGGGTCTCGCCCCATCGAATCTTCGTCTCGAGATCACCGAGACCACGTTGATGGGAAGCCCGAACATGGCGGCGGAAGCACTGCGCGACCTGAGAGACTTCGGAGTCAAGATCTACCTCGATGACTTTGGCACCGGGTATTCGTCGCTCAGTCATTTGCACAAGCTTCCGGTTGACGCACTGAAAATCGATCGGTCGTTCGTCAGGAGTCTGCTGCTTCCCGAACGTCCGGCGATCGTCGAGAGCATCCTGGCACTGGCGCGGACGCTCAATACCGGCGTTGTTGCGGAAGGCGTCGAAAGCGAACTGCAGGCTGAGGAACTCAAGCGGCTGGGATGCCGTCATGCGCAGGGCTACTTCTTCTCGCCCCCACTCTCCAGTCCGCGCGTCGAGCAGATGCTCGCGTCGCGCCGGCCTCTGGGTCAGAAGCAGGCCGAGAATGCCCCGCGCGCCCAGGCGGTCGCACCAGATCTCGGACCGTTCTTCGGCGCCACGATCGAGTGGCCCGAGGAGGCTCCGGCAACGCGTCCAACTGGAGGGAAGTCGGCCGCGGGCGCGTCTCCTCCAACCTCATCAACATGGACCCACTGACAGGATGCCCAGCGTGTCGCGGCCCAGGAAGCCTTGTCATGGGGAAGCTCGCAGAAGTAGCGCCTGCGTCCGCGCTTTGATCGCGGCGATCTCTCGCGGCCGGAAAATCCAGTCGTCGATCTGACGACGACGGATCTCCGACTGCGACCACACCGGGCGCATCAAGCCATTCGAGCCGTGTACGCCCGTCGCCATCAACAGATGCCCCAGCTCGTGTGCGATCGCACGTCCAAGCAGCGCACCCGCATCGACGCCGGCCTGTTCGGCCATCCAGTTGACACGATCGATGTAGATCGTCGCGAGCACCCCTTTTCCCGTCTGTGAGTTCATCGTCGCATCGCCGAGCGGCAGCTCGCCTCTCGTACCGACGACACCGGAGCGCACGATTCGGACAGCGAGCTCTCCCGGGGCGAGCGGCGTCTCGCAGGCGCTCTTGTTGGTAGACATTGCAAGGCGCGCTGGCTCGGTGCAGGTTATCCAGAGCAGCTCCACCGCTGCCGCGGACACGATCGACGCGGCAATCTTGAGAGATGGGCGTCGCTCGTCATCGGTTGCGCCGGTGTTGTCGTACACGCGGACGGTGACTTCCGTGAACAGCGTCTCGGCGGCAAACGCCGGCATGTGTAACAGCGACATCACGACTACGCACGAGCATGCACAGCGACCAGTCATGACCGGCTCCAGCGGATACATGAGCGACGTGCTCACGTGGACCCACTCTGAAGCCCGGTCGCAGGTGCCTCAATCCACCAGGAGGTAACCCGAGGTGACATGTAGGTGACTTGTCACTCCGACATCGCGTCCGGCCCTTCTCAAGCTCGCGCAGGTACGGCATAAAGACCTATGGACAGCGAGGTTCTTCGATTCGCGTCATTCGAGCTCGATTGCCGGTCGCGTGAATTGCGCGACGGCGCGCGGCTGGTGCGCCTTCAGGATCAGCCGTTCGAGATTCTTCGTCTCATGCTCGAGCGTCCTGGTGATGTCATCACGCGCGACGAGCTGCGTCATCGTCTCTGGCCGGACGGTACCTTTGTCGACTTCGAGCACAGCCTGAACGCCGCCATCAAGCGCCTGCGCGCCGCGCTCGGCGACGATGCCGATCATCCGCGGTTCGTGGAGACAGTGCCGCGCCGTGGTTATCGATTCATTGCAGGGATCGATCGCAGTCGGGTCGCGTCGCGAGCGGTGTCCGAGCCGCGCACCCGCCTCGTGGTGTTGCCGTTCAGCAACCTCAGTGAGGACAGCAGCCAGGAATACTTCGCCGATGGTCTCACCGAGGAGCTGATCGCGCAGCTTGGCCCGCTGTGTCGCGGCAAGGTGGGCGTGATCGCGCGCTGGTCGTCGATGGTGTTCAAGGGCAGCCTGCAGCGTGCCCGTGAGATCGGGGAAGCGTTGCACGCCGATCATCTGCTCGAAGGCAGTGTGCGGAGAGACGGTGCTCGTGTTCGCATCATTGCCCGCCTGATTGAAACGGCGAGCGAGTCCGAGCTGTGGTCCAAGACGTACGAGCGCACGGCCGACGACTGGCTGGCTGTGCAGGCCGACGTCGCGAGTCTCGTGGCGCGCTCGTTGATCCAGGAGCTTGTGCCCGGCGTTCAATCGGGCAGGAGGGCGGACGAACATCCGGCCGCGTACCAGGCGTACCTGCGCGGGCGCTATCACTGGGCGAAACCGGGCGACAGCGGACTGATGGAGTCGCTGCTTGGATTCGAAGAGGCGACACGGCTGGCACCTGACTTTGCGGCCGCGCACGGGGGATTGGCGCGTGTGAGGCTTGGCAGCGCGGAGTATTACCACGAGCCGCCACGCCCGGCGCTGCTCGCCGCACGCGAGTCAGCGAGTCGCGCGCTCGCGCTCGACCCGACGGTGTCAGAGGCTGTCGCTGTCCTCGCCGAGACGTGGCGGATGCTGGACATGGATTGGCCGGCGGCGGAGGCCGGCTACCTGAAAGCGCTGGCGCTCAACCCGAGCAACGAGTTCGCGCTGCGGGCCTATGGCGTCACTCTTGCGGTCTGTTCTCGATTCGAGGATGCGGCGCGCTACACCGACCAGGCGTGCGAGATGGATCCGCTCTGTCTCATGGCCAACACGATGGCTGCCTGGATTCGCTATCTGTCTGGCGATGTCGCTCGCGCGATCGAGCGCTGCCAGCACGCGCTGAATCTATTCCCCGAGTTCGCCCCCGCGAGGCGTTTGCTTGGTGCGGCGTATTTCAGGGCAGGGGAGTGTGCGCGTGCGCGCGCGACGCTGGAGACGACCGCCACGGCTGACAATGACGATCCCATCCGTCTGGCCTGGCTTGCGCACCTTGCGGGAGCTGGCGGTGCACGGACAGAGGCCCGCGAGTTGATCGCGCAGGCGAAGTCAGTGCAGCCACGCCGCTACGTGTCGCCATTTCATCTGGCGATTGCGTACGCCGGCCTCGAGGACTACGACTGCGCGTTCGCGGCACTCGAGCAAGCGTGGCGGGAGCGCGATCCGGCACTCGCCACCGTGACCGTGGAGCCGCGGCTCGATTCGCTGCGAGCCGATCGCCGGTATCGCGAGGTGCTTGGTTGGCTCAACCTCGGTCCACAGTCCACGGTCCACGGTCTTCAGCCGCGACCGTAGACCGGAGACTGTGGACCGAGGACCGTGGACTGGGGACCGTGGACTGAGGACTGAGGACCGTGGACTACGCAGTAGCCAGCGTCGCGCGGCGGCCCTGGTGATATTCGGCAAGCGTCGCGTTTGCCGTGACGATCGTGTCGAGCTCGCCAAGGATCGCGTTTAGATCTGCTCCGGCGATGACGGTATAGAACTGATCGTCGGGGATGCCGGTGTAGACACGGTTGCCGATGCACCCGAGGCTCGACGCGACGCCACCAGTGAGCGCTGCCGGAATCGCCATGCACGTCGGACGGCCGAGCAGCGGCAACACCTGCTTCGCCGCACGCATCGCCGCCTCGTGCAGCAGCATGAGTTTCGCAGGCTGTCCCGCGACCAGAATCGCGTCAGGCGCCACTGGCGTCTGCGAGAGCGGCGCATACACGGTGAACGACGGCGTCCTGGGCAGTCGCGGTACTCCGGGCACTTCCTCCATCTTGATGTAGCCGATGTCCACCATCAGCCCGAGCGTGCCATTCAGCTCGGCCTCGCGTTCCGGCGGCAACGCAATGTTGTGCGTGTAGCTGCCGACGGGGCAGTTGTAGTGATCGGACGGCACCGTGTAGAACACCTGTCCTCCCGCCGCGAGTCGCCAGAAGCTGCAGCCTGACGGTTGCGAACCTGACAGTTGAAGCACTCCCTCTGGCGGCGTGTCGCGAAACGCAATCGCCACAGGACGACGAGAGAGCCGAAGAACGTCAGTCAACCGTCTCTCGATCCGCGCGTAATCGGTCATAGACTGAACGATATCAGACTGTGAACTGTGAACTGTGAACTGTGAACCGTGAACTGCGAACCGCGAACTGCCTACCGCCTACCGCTTTCTACAAGAATCGCCTCCACCCATCCCCTCACGCTGTTGATCAACCACAGTCGTGACGCTGATGCGATGTCGGCCTTCGTGAGGACGCGTTCCTGGATCGTGCCTGCCTCGAGTTGCTCGGCGCGGAATGTGCCGCCAAGGAGACCGGAAGCGATGGGAGGCGTGTAGCGTATGCCGTCGATCTCGGCCACCACATTTCCAATCGTGGACTCTGTGACCTCTCCCCGCTCATTCCACAACAGCACATCGTCCAGATCGGGACTCGACCGTTTGGCGTCTTCGTAGACCAGGCGGCGTGTCGTTTTGTGGAGGATGAAAGGATCGCGTGCGTCGATCGGATCGCGTGCGAAGTCCACGCGCCAGGGAACCGTCGTGTCTGCGTGAGAGGTGCATTCGATCGTCGGGCGGCCGTCGGCGGACAGGAGCAGGCGAAGCCGCCAGCATCCCTGCGGATGCTCGCGAGCCACGTCCGCGAGCGCGTCGCGGACCGCGGATTCGCTCCATTGGTACGCGAAATAGCAGGCTGCATGAGCGATGCGCACCAGGTGTCGCTCGAGACGCTGAACCTGGCCGTCTTCGAGGCGCATGGTCTCGAGGAGCGAGAACGATGGCCCGGGTGCAGGGGTCGCGCTATCCATGGCGTTCTATTCTGAACGACAATTTGAGTTGCCAGGTTGGCTAGGTGGCTAGGTGGCTAGGTGGCTAGGTGGCTAGGTGGCTAGGTAGCTAGGTAGCTAGGTAGCTAGGTGGCTAGGTAGCTAGGTAGCTAGGTAGCTCTGTAACGCGGCCACCTGTACCCAGCAACCCAGCAACCCAGCTACCCAGTTACCCAGAGAACCTGATGAGAATTCTGGTCGTTGAGGACGAACAGAAGGTGGCCGATGCCCTGCGCGAAGGCCTCGTGGATGAACGGTACGACGTGGTGGTCGAGCGCACCGGCGAGGGGGCGTTCTTTCGCGTGAACACCGAGACATTCGACGTGGTGCTCCTGGACCTGACGCTGCCCGGTCGCGACGGCCTCGAGATTCTGCGCGCGCTCCGCCAGCGTCGCATGGAGACGCCGGTTCTGGTCCTCACCGCGCGCGACTCGCTGGAAGACCGCGTCACCGGTCTCGATGCGGGAGCAGACGACTATCTCGTCAAGCCATTCGCGTTCACCGAACTGCTCGCGCGCATCCGCGCACTGGTCAGGCGCGGGCGTGTGGCCGATGCGCCGAAGCTGGCGGTCGGCGATCTGGAGATGGATCTCGTCACGCGCAAGGTGCTCCGAACCGGCAAGCCTGTGGACCTCACCGTCCGTGAATTCGAGTTGCTGGAATTTCTGATGCGGTATCAGGGGCAGGTCGTGTCGCGCGAGACGCTGGCGCGCGATGTCTGGAAGGAAACCGCGCGCACGACGCCGCTCGACAACGTGATCGACGTCCACATCGCGCGCCTGCGCCGCAAGGTGGATCTCGAACACACGGTCAAGTTGATCCACACGGTACGTGGCGTCGGCTTCATGCTGCGCGAGGAAGAGCCGTGACCGAAACACGCTGGGTGGCCGGACGCTGGTGGCGATCGCACAGCGTCCGCATGCGGCTGACGTTGTGGTACGTCGCCGCGATGATGGTCGTCCTCGGCGTGTATGTCTTCGGTGTCTATACGTTCGTCAGCCGCAATGTCTCCGACTCGCTCGACGAACGCCTGCGCGCAGACTTTTATTGGGCCGCGTCGACGGTGGACGAAGGGCCCGACGGCCTCATCATGCCATTTCCGCAAGTCGATCTGCTGCTGGAAGCAGAGTCGCCCTGGGTGCAGGTGTGGAGCGCCGACGGGTCACAACTGCTCCTGAGCAACGACGAGGCGCGCCGCCGCCCCATTCCGGAAAGCCAGGCCCTCGCGCACCAAGGGGAGGACATGATCGAATCCCTCCCGACCACGGGTGTGCCCATTCGTGTCCTCAGCCGCCGCAGCTACATCGTCGATCGGCCCGTCACGATCCAGGTGGCGCGATCGGAAGCCGCGATGCTACAGGAACTGCGCGAGCTGTCGCTGATTCTCATCTTCGGCCTGCCGGTCGGTGTGGTGATCGCGGGGCTGGGCGGCTACGCACTGGCACGTCGCGCGCTCGCGCCGATCGAGCAGATGACGGAACGGGCCCGCACGATCACTGCCGAGCGCTTGAGCGACCGACTTCCGGTGGCACAGCCGGAAAACGAAATGGGTCGGCTTGCATCGGTCTTCAACGAGACGCTGAGCCGCCTGGAAGGATCGTTCGATCAGATGCGGCATTTCACGGCCGACGTTTCGCACGAACTGCGCACACCACTGACGGCTATTCGCAGCGTCGGCGAAGTCGGCCTGCGCGGTCATCGCAACGAGGCCTCGTATCGCAGCATCATCGGCAGCATGCTGGAGGAAGTCGATCGACTCTCGCAGCTGGTCGATCGGCTGCTCGCGCTCTCGCGTGCGGGCACGCAGCAGCCACCGTTCGCGCTCGACACGGTAGACTTCGCCGCACTCGTCGACGATGTAGTGTCTCATCTCGGTGTGCTCGCTGAGGAGAAAGGGCAGACGCTCGCGATCGAGAAGATTGCCTCGCCGCGTGTGCGCGCCGACCGGCTGGTCCTGAGACAGGCGCTGATCAACCTGGTGGACAACGCGATCAAATTCACACCGCAATCGGGACGCGTGCGGATACGTCTGTCCGAGACGCGTTCGCTGGCCGTCGTGGACGTCGTCGACAGCGGGCCGGGCGTACCACCCCACGCGCGCGAGCACATCTTCGACCGCTTCTACCGCGTCGATGGGAGCGATTTGGTGGGCACCGGGCTCGGCCTGTCGCTTGCCCGGCGCGGCGTAGAGGCCATCGGCGGACGGCTCACGCTCGAGCAGACCGGCCCGGAAGGCAGCACGTTTCGCATTGCCATCCCCAGCCAGGCCCGAATTCTGACGAACACTCCAGACAGTCTTCAGACGACAGCGAAAGGCCGGACAGCCTAGGATCCTGAGGTGACGGTCACCTTTCACGTCCTGTGGATGTTGTGCGCGCTCGGCGCGACTGTGTATTCGCGCTCGGTCAGGTCCTTCGATTCCCGTCTTCCGGTCATGCGTCGTTTGCATTTCGCATTTTGCATTTTGAATTTCGTCATTCTGACGTCGTGCAGTCACCCTCCCACACCCATTCAAGTCAGTCACAGCGGCGCCGGCGCGTACGAGGCGGCGCTCGCCACCGACGAGAAGGGATTCGCCGTCGCCTGGTACGACACACGCGACGGCAACGCGGAAATTTACATGCGTCTCCTCGACGATGGCGGACGTCCCTCCGGCCCGGAACGTCGGCTCACCGAGACGCCCGACGCCTCGTACGAGGCGAGTCTCGAGCGCCTCGGCGACGTCTTCGCGGTGGCGTGGTACGAGCAGACGAGCGACGGGCGGCAGACGGCGATGCTCGGCGAATGGAATCGCGATGGCAGTCAGAAGTGGGTGCAGGCGATCGCTCCCGCGTCGAGGAACCCCGTCATCGTCGCTAACGGGCAGGCCATCATCGCGGCCTGGATTCAGACTGAACCCGATTCCTCTGAGTGGGTGTACATGGGCACCTGGGATCGGGACGGCGGCGAATCGCGTACGCGCACCCGAGTAGGGGCTGCTTCGAAGACGACGTGGAATCTCAATATCGCAGTCGATCGATCCGGGGCGTGGATCGTCTACGACGCCGCCGCGTCTACTCGCGCGAGCGAACTGTTTCTTGCTCGGGTGGACGGGTCACGTGCCCACCTCGCGCGTCTGACGAAAGACGATGGGGCGGAGTCGAAGTATCCGGACTTGAAGATTAGCGATGAAGGACGAGTCGCGTTGACGTGGTACGACATGCGCGATGGCAACGACGAGGTCTACCTTTTTGTCGGCAGCCGCTCCGACATGCACGGAGAGATCGACGATCGGTGGCGTCGCGTGACCGTGTCGGACGGAGAGTCGATCGGTGCCTACCTCGCCTGGAACGGCGGCGAGGTCGGGCTCGCGTGGTCGGACAAGACGCCCGGCGAGCACGAGGTCTTTTTTCAGCGATTCGACAGCGCAGGGATGCCCCTCGACTCGGAGGCGCGCATCACGCGCAGCACGATGTGGTGGCTCGTGCCGGCCATTCGGCCGTGGAGACAGGGATTCGCGCTGGCGTGGAACGAATACCAGCCGACCTCGAGCCAGGTGCACGAAGGCACTGGCGAAGTGGCCTTTGCGCTCGTCGACTAGCCTCGGACGAAACCCTGAACGTACGGTCAGGGAAGCAGGTGTCCTTCTCGAGCGTAATTGCCCGACGTGAGCCTGACGAAGAATTCAGAAAGTCTTCAGGTCGACCAGCCGTGCTCTCACGTTCTAATGCCGACTCCGATGGAGGGTCAGTGACGCGCATCATTCGAGTGGTGTTGGTGTTTCTCGCCATGTTCGCTGCCGCGCAGGCGCACATGGCCGCGCAACGTCAGGCCGTGCTGAGTGGCACCGTCCTGGACTCGCTGGGCGCACGCCTGGCGGGGGCTACCGTGACGCTGCTGCGTGAAGGACAGAAAGTTCAGGAGAGCCAGAGCGGGAGCGACGGAGCGTTTTCATTCATGGGCCTTGCGCCCGATCGCTATCAGGTGCAGGCGAGCCTGCCTGGTTTTCAGTCGAAGACGAGCGAGGCGGTGTTTCTCGGTCAGGGCGGCCGCATCGTGATCGAGGTGGCGCTCGAGATTGGTCCGCTGCAGCAGGAAGTGGTGGTTACTGCCGGCGCAACCGAGCAACTGCAGTCCAGAACCGGCGCGCCCGTCACCGTGATCGACGAGGCGACGATCGCAGCCATCAACAAACTCGACGTGCTCGAGGCGCTTCGTCTGGTTCCTGCCGCGCAGATCGTGCAGGTTGGCCAGCGTGGTGGAGCCACATCGCTCTTCCTTCGCGGCGGTGAATCGAACTTCACCAAGGTGCTCATCGACGGCATCCCGGCCAACGACATCGGCGGCGGGTTCGACTTCTCACAGCTCACGCTGGCGAGCGTCGAGCGGATCGAAGTGCTGCGTCAGACGAACAGCGTGATCTATGGAAGCGACGCGCTGACGGGCGTGGTGAACATCAGCACGAGGCGCGGCACGTCGCGCGTGCCGGCGCTCGACTACATGATCGACGGCGGCAATCTCGGCACGTTCAACAACGCCCTCTCGTTCGGCGGCGCTTACACGCGCTTCGACTACTTCTCGCACTACTCGTACTACACGACCGACAACGACATTCCGAACAGCGGTTATCGCAACGGCACCTATGCCGGACGTTTCGGCGTGGCTGTCGGCAACGGGACCAACGTCTACGGCACGATTCGCTATCTCGACGGCCGCGTCGGCAACCCGAATGGTTTCGATCTGTATCGCATTGCCGACGACTCGGTGTCCGACACGAATCAGACCTTCGTCAGCGTGGCGGCCGACTCGCAGATCAGCCCGCGCTGGCAGACCACCGTGCGATTCGGAACCACCAACCAGGAATCGCTCTATACGAACCCGACACCGTCGGGGATTCCGTTCGATCCGTTTGGCTTCGGCGCGAACTATCTGGGCGAGATTGTGACGCTGGAAGGTGCGGACGGAAGGACGGTCACTGGTCAGGGCATCCTCGACTACGACGGCACGTACCCCAGCTCATTCCCGTCACGCACCGCGCGTCAGTCGCTCTTCGGGCAGGCCACGTTCCAGGCGACGCGCGACCTGGCGATTTCGGCCGGCGGCCGCTTCGAGCACGAGGCTGGCTACAGCGATCCCGATGCCGACCCGACGGCCACCCGCAACAACGGTGGTGCGTTCGTCGAGGCGCGCGCGACGCTCGTCAATCGCGTCTACATCGGCGCCGGTATCGGCGTCGAGCACAACGAGATCTTCGAGACTGCGTACACGCCGAGGCTGTCGGTGGCCGCATACCTGCGGAATCCCTCCACCGAGCAGTTGGGCGAGACGAAGGTGACACTGAACATCGGCAAAGGCATCAAGGCGCCGAGTGTGTACCAGGGGCAGAATTCGCTCTACGCGCTCGTCAACGGAACTCCGGCAGGTGCGGATGTTGACCCGCTCGGTCCCGAGAAGAGTCGCGGCTTCGACGTCGGCCTCGAGCAGGCGTTCGCTGCGAGCCGTTTCCGCGCGAGGGTCGGCTACTTCAACAACACGTTCGAGAGCCTGCTCGAGTTTTTGAGCCGCACACAGCTGGTTGCCGCGGGCGTGCCGCCGGCCGTGGCTGCGAGCACCTCGTTTGGCGCCTACATCAATTCCGCATCGTTCGATGCGCAGGGTGTCGAGCTCTCTGCCGACGCGGCGCTCGGGGGCGGCGTCCGCTTCAGCGCGTCGTACACGTTCCTGGACGCTGAGGTCACCGAAGCGTTCGGCCGAAGCGCCGTTTTCAATCCGGCGTTTCCCACGATCCCGATTGGCGCCTTTTCGCCACTCGTTGGTGCACGGCCGTTCCGGCGTCCAACCAACTCGGGTACGTTGTTCGTCGGCTACACGACCGGCCCTTTCGAGGTCGCGCTGTCCGGTTCCTTCGCGGGCGCGCGTGACGACAGCACGTTCATGAGCGACGGTTTCTTCGGCAACTCCATGCTGCTGCCGAATCAGGATCTCGCTCCGGGGTACCAGAAAATCGACGTGAGCGCATCCTATCGCCTGCATCCTCGTCTTCGCGTCTACACGACGATCGACAACCTGTTCAACCAGGAGTACGCGGCGGCGTTCGGATTCCCGTCGCTGCCGGCTACGATTCGAGTTGGTGCATCCGTGGCGTTGGGAGGAGGCGCGGCTCGTGAGTAAACTACGAATAGAAGACCGTCGTGAACTGTGAACTGTGAACTGCCCTCTGTGAACTGCCAACGATGATCCTCCACCAGTTCTACCTGAACTGCCTCGCGCACGCCTCGTATCTGATCGGCGACGAGACGTCGGCAACGGCTGCTGTCGTCGATCCGCAGCGTGACGTCGACCAATATCTATCGTTTGCCGCCGAACGCGGTCTGACGATCCGTCACGTCATCCTCACGCACTTTCATGCCGACTTCATCGCCGGTCATCTCGAGCTGAACGAGCAGACGGGTGCGACGATTCACCTGGGGCGCTCGGCGACGGCGGAGTATCCGTTCGAACCATTCGGCGACGGCGACAGCATCGAGTTCGGAGGGGTGCGACTGGCTGCCCTCGAGACGCCGGGACACACGCCAGAGTCGATCTCGATCCTCGTCTTCGATCGTGCGGTGAGCGACTCGGTGCCGCATGCGGTTCTCACCGGCGACACGCTGTTTGTCGGCGATGTCGGCCGCCCCGATTTGCGTGCTGCGCTCGGATGGTCGGCCAACGATCTGGGCAGCCTGCTCTACGACTCGTTGCACTCCAAGCTGCTCAAGCTGCCGGACTCGAGCCTCGTGTATCCGGCGCATGGCGCAGGCTCGCTGTGCGGGAAGGCGCTCTCCAAAGAAACGGTGTCGACGATCGGCGAGCAGCGCAAGACGAACTATGCGCTTCAGCCGCTGAGCAAGGACGCCTTCATCGAGCTGGTCACCGCGGATCAGCCCGACGCGCCTTCATATTTCACCTACGATGCCGTGCTGAACAGCCGAAAACGGCAGACGCTCACCGAAGCGCTCACGTGGGAGCTGCGGCCGCTGCTGCTCGACGACTGCCTCGAGCTGCAGCGTCATCGCGTGCAGCTGCTCGACACGCGCGAGGCCGCGGAGTTCGCCGCGGCTCACCTCAAAGGCGCGATCAACATCGGCCTCGGGGGACAGTACGCGACGTGGGCCGGCAGCCTGCTCGATCGCGAACGTCCGATCGTCGTGATTGCAGACCCTGGCGCTGAACGTCAGGCGGCAATGCGGCTGGGCCGCATCGGGTTCGATCACGTCATCGGATACCTCGATGGCGGCATGGCGAGCGCCGCGGGCCGCGCCGAGGTCGTTGCCGAGACGCTGCGCGTCAGCCCGGAGCGGGCGGCAGAGCAGATCACTTCGAACGAGGCGCTGAAGGTGATCGACATTCGAGCGGCGGGCGAGCGTGCCACGAAGTCGATCGCAAACAGCACGCACATTCCGCTGCAGCGCCTTGTCGAGGACACTCGCGGCATGCCGAGGGAGACGCCCATGCTCGTTCACTGCGCAGGCGGCTATCGCTCCTCGATCGCCGCCAGCCTCCTACAGCGCGAGGGATTCACGAATGTGACCGAGCTGGCTGGCGGTCTCGCCGCGTGGGAAGCAGGGGGACTGCCGGTGATCAAGGTAGCTGGGTAGCTGGGTAACTGGGTAGCTGGGTAACTGGGTAAGTGGGTAACTGGGTTCCCTGGGTGGCTGGGTAGTCCCTTGTTGTTTTGACCCAGCCACCCAGCTACCCAGCCACCCAGCCACC